>LNFM01001972.1_pt1 | contig 21343 bp, 17 predicted proteins | sample 596031 | NCBI WGS metagenome assembly LNFM01 (sample SAMN04254537, study PRJNA301005) | activated carbon metagenome | isolation source: dual media filters at the Ann Arbor, Michigan drinking water treatment plant | place: USA: Ann Arbor
TGGCACCGGGCGACGTGGTGGTGGTGGACCGCAACTGCCACAAGTCCATCCTGCACAGCATCATCATGACGGGCGCGATCCCGGTCTTCCTCAAGCCCACGCGCAACCACTTCGGCATCATCGGGCCCATCCCGCAAAGTGAGTTCGAGCCTGCCGCCATAGAGGCCAAGATCAAGGCCAACCCGCTGCTCAAGGGTGTGGACGCCAAGAAGGTCAAGCCACGCGTGCTGACGCTTACGCAGTCCACTTACGACGGCGTGCTGTACAACACGGAAACCATCAAGAACATGCTCGATGGGTATGTGGAAAACCTGCACTTTGATGAGGCCTGGCTGCCCCACGCGGCGTTCCACCCGTTCTACGGCACCTATCACGCCATGGGCAAGAAGCGCACACGCCCGAAGCACTCGGTGACGTACGCCACGCAGTCCATCCACAAGCTGCTGGCTGGTATCAGCCAGGCCAGTCATGTGCTGGTGCAGGACTCGCAGACCACCAAGCTGGACCGCCACCTCTTCAACGAGGCCTACCTGATGCACACCAGCACCAGTCCGCAGTACAGCATCATCGCCAGCTGCGATGTGGCGGCCGCCATGATGGAGCCGCCCGGCGGTACCGCGCTGGTAGAGGAAAGCATCCTGGAAGCGCTGGACTTCCGCCGCGCGATGCGCCAGATCGAAGACGACTTCGGCAAGAAGGACTGGTGGTTCAAGGTCTGGGGCCCTGAAAAGCTCGTGGACGAAGGCATTGGCCGGGCCGAGGACTGGATCATCCGTAGCGACAGCAAGAGCAAGAAGGCCGGTGCCAAGTGGCACGGTTTTGGCCAGCTGGCGGATGGGTTCAACATGCTGGACCCGATCAAGTCCACCATCGTCACGCCGGGCCTGAACCTGGACGGGAAGTTCGACAAGACGGGTATCCCCGCGTCCATCGTGACCAAGTACCTGGCCGAGCATGGCGTGGTGGTGGAAAAGACGGGCCTGTACAGCTTCTTCGTGATGTTCACCATCGGCATCACCAAGGGCCGCTGGAACACGCTGCTGACGGCGCTGCAGCAGTTCAAGGACGACTACGAGAAGAACCAGCCCATGTGGCGCATCCTTCCGGAGTTCTGCCAGCAGCACAAGCGCTACGAGCGCATGGGCCTGAAGGACCTGTGCCAGCACGTGCACGAGATGTACGCCAAGTACGACATCGCGCGCCTGACGACCGAGATGTATCTGTCGGACCTGACGCCTGCCATGAAGCCTTCGGACGCGTACGCGCACATCGCGCACCGCCAGACCGAGCGGGTGGAGATCGATCACCTGGAAGGCCGCATCACCGTAGGCCTGGTGACGCCGTATCCACCGGGCATTCCGTTGCTGATCCCCGGCGAAGTCTTCAACAAGAAGATCGTGGACTACCTCAAGTTCGCGCGAGAGTTCGCCAAGCTGTGCCCCGGCTTTGAAACCGACATCCACGGGCTGGTGGAAGTGGAAGACGAAAACGGCCAGGTGCGTTACTACGCTGACTGCGTGTCGAACGGCAAGCCCGTGAAAAATGCGAAGCCGCTGGCAACGGCAGACAACCTGGTCCAGGTGGGGGACAACGGCCCGTTCGGCCGCAACGTCTGAACATCAGCCTGCAACCTCCAGCGCCTTCACGGCGCTGATGTCGACCCTGCACGCCATCGCGTGGACCCAAGAAAACGCCCCAGGCCCTGGCCGTGGGGCGTTTTTGCTTTTCCGGCTGACTCTCGCTGCGCCGATCTCACTTTTTTTGAATCCACTCCGCGGGGGCCTGCGTATTCATGGACAGCTGCGCCAATTTTTCCTCTTTCGTGCCAGGCGCAGTCCAACCATCTTCAGGAGCCTTTCCCATGCGTATCCGTTTCAATGCCCGCCTTGCCGCCATCGGTCTGTCTGCCGCGCTGTCTGCTGCTGCGTTTCCTGCGTTTGCACAGGTCATGGTGGGCGGCGCGCCCATGCTGGCCAGCAAGGACATCGTCGACAACGCCGTGAACTCCAAGGACCACACCACGCTGGTGGCGGCGGTCAAGGCAGCGGGTCTGGTGGACACGCTCAAGAGCGCTGGTCCCTTCACGGTGTTTGCGCCCACCAATGCCGCCTTTGGCGCACTGCCAGCCGGCACCGTTGACACGCTGCTGAAGCCCGAGAACAAGCCCACGCTGACCAAGGTGCTGACGTACCACGTGGTAGCGGGCAAGTACGACGCTGCAGCGCTCACCAAGCTGATTGCCGATGGCAAGGGCATGGCCAGCCTCAAGACGGTGGCCGGTGGCACGCTGACCGCGAAGGCCAGCGGCAGCGCCGTGATGGTGACCGATGAAAAGGGCGGCACGGCCACCGTGACCATCGCCGATGTGTACCAGTCCAACGGCGTGATCCACGTGGTGGACAAGGTCCTGCTGCCCAACTGACAGGAATGCTCTCGTCGGCCCGGCTTGCGCAGTCATGGCACTGCGTCACCGGGCCTTTTGCAGTTGACGGGCTTGGGCGATGCAGCGCCACAGCGGCGGGGCCGAGCTGAAAAGCGTCAGAGTCTCCTGCTGGCGCAGCGTGCGTCAGCGCGGCGGCATGTCTTCCCGCACGCGGACGAAACTGGCAAAACGGGGCAGTCCGCCGTCGTGCGTGCCGCGGTAGCGGTACGTGACCCAGCTGCCCACGGCCGGCGGCGAGTCGCGTTCGGCATCGCTGAACCCGGTTCCCAGCCGAAATCGCTGGCCGGACGGCATCTCGACCAGCAGCGCCCCCATGCGGCCCGCGTGCTTGCCCGTGCCGGGCAGGTGAGCCACCACCCTGGCCTCGGTGTCGTCGTGGGTCTTGAGCTTGAGCAGGTCATCGCTGCGACCTGCGCGGTACAGCGACGCGCCCCGGTGCAGCATCAGCCCTTCTCCCCCTGCGCGAACAGTGCGTTGCAGCATCGCCTGCAGTGCGGCGTCGGTCGCCACCCTGCGCTGGGGAACGGCCTGTACCCACGGCTGTCCGATACGCTCGACCACGCTGGCCAGCGCGGGCAACCGCTCATCCAACGTACCGCCATGGCGTGGCAGATCAAACACCATGAAGCGCACCTGTCGCCATGCGGCGTCGTCCGGCTGCTGCTGGCGCGTCGTGGATTGGGCATGGGTGAATCGGCCGCGGCCGGCCCACAGTTCGCCGTCCATGGGCTCTGCAGGCCAGCCGTGGGTGAACCAGGCGGGTGCAACCACGGTTTCGCCGCCACGCGTGCGCAGCGCATGGCCATCCCAGAAGCCGCGCACCCCATCGTACTTTTCGCTCACCCAGTAATCGGCCAGCGGTGTGCCGGGGCGGTAGACCTGTGCCAGCAGCAGGGCGGGCGCATCGGCGGTGATACCTGTGGCCGGTAACAGCAGGCCCGCGCCCAGCAGCCAACCCAGCCAGCGACGGCGCGCCAGTGTCGCCCATCGGTCAACGTCGGCAATGCGCTCGGGTTGCTGGGCCGTCACGCTGTCGCCATGCGCCAGCGCAATGAGCCCAAAAAGACGTTTGCTATGAAAATAATAGCTACCAGGCATGGTAATACAAGCACCTGAGGCCAAAACCGCTCAAAATCAGCGTGCAAAGGCTCTGTACGGGGCTGTATCCACCGCGCCGGTGCATCCCTTCACACCTGGTCGGCGCTCAGGCCTGCAGTCTGGCTGAAGCCGCCGTCCACATAGGTGATCTCGGCGGTCATGCCCGAAGCCAGGTCCGACAGCAGGAACGCCGCCACATTGCCCACGTCTTCAATCGTCACGTTGCGGCGCAGTGGCGAGGCATCGGCCACCCGGCTCAGCAGCTTGCCAAAGTCTTTGATGCCGCTGGCGGCCAGCGTCTTGATGGGCCCCGCGCTGATGCCGTTGGCGCGAATGCTGCGGCCGTCAGCCGTGCGGCCCACGGCTTCGGCCAGGTAGCGCACCGATGCTTCCAGGCTGGCCTTGGCCAGGCCCATGGTGTTGTAGTTGGGGATGGAGCGCAGCGCACCCAGGTAGCTCAAGGTGATGAGCGACGACTTGTCGTTCAGATAGGGCAGGGCTGCCTTGGCCATGGCCGGAAAGCTGTACGCGCTGATGTCGTGCGCAATGCGGAACCCTTCGCGCGACAGGCCATCCAGGAAGTTGCCGGCAATGGCCTCGCGCGGCGCAAAGCCGATGCTGTGCACGAAGCCGTCGAACTTCGGCCAGGTCTGCGACAGGTCGGCAAACATGCGCTCGATCTGCTCGTCACTCGCCACATCGCAGTCAAAGATCAGCTTGGAGTCGAACTCGGCGGCAAAGTCGGTGATGCGGTCCTTGAAGCGTTCGCCCACGTAGCTGAACGCCAGTTCGGCGCCTTGCGCGTGGCAGGCCTTGGCGATGCCGTAGGCGATGGAGCGGTTGGACAGCACGCCCGTGATGAGCAGCTTCTTGCCGGTCAGAAAACCCATTGTTGTTCTCCAGTGGAATGCGATGAATGTGGTGTGCGGGCAGTCAGCCTGCCATGCAGCGGGGGTTTGCCCGCAACGTGTGCCGGGGCTGTGCCTGCGTAGTGCAGAATTGTCGCATGCGGTTTTGGCTGACTTTTCTGTGGTTGGGATGTGCGGCTCCGGCCTGGGCTGCGCATGCCTATGCGCTGTGGGGCGAGCCCCGCTACCCGGCCGGTTTTTCGCACTTTGAGTACGTGAACCCGAATGCCCCCAAGGGCGGCGAGTTGCGCCTGGTGAGCAATCTGCGTACATCCACCTTCGACAAGTACAACCCGTTCACCATCAAGGGCAACGCGCCGGCGTACCTGTCGACATTGATGTTCGACTCGCTGCTGGTTGGCGCGATGGACGAGACGGCTACCGGCTACGGCCTGCTGGCGCAAGACGTCGTGGTCGCGGCCGATGGGCTCTCGGTGGTTTTCCGCCTGCGTCCCGAGGCGCGCTTTCACAACGGCAAGCCGGTGCTGGCGCAGGACGTGAAGCACAGCTTTGACACGCTGGTAGGGCCCCACACCTCGCCCGCATACAAGACGCTCCTGATTGAAGTCGCAGGGGTGGATGTGCTCGACGACCGCACAGTCCGCTACCGGTTCAAGCAGCCCAACCGCGAGCTGCCGCTGACCGTGGGTGGCCTGCCTGTGTTCAGCCGCGACTGGGGTGTGGAAAACGGCAAGGCCAAGCCGTTCAATGAAGTGGTCACCGACGTGCCGATCGGCAGCGGACCCTACAAGATCGGTCCCGTGCGCTTTGGCAAGGACATCACCTACGTGCGCGACGGGGACTACTGGGCGCGTGACCTGAACGTGCGCAAGGGTACGGCCAACTTTGATCGCGTGCTGGTCAAGATCTACAAGGACAACACCGCACGCCTTGAAGCCCTGAAGGCCGGCGAATTCGACCTGATGCGCTTCTTCAGCGCAGGCGACTGGGCCCGGCGCGTGACAGGCAAGAAGTTCGACAGCGGCGAGCTCGTCAAGGGTGAGTTCCGCCACAAGCTGCCTTCTGGCTTTCAGAGCTACGTGCTCAACAGCCGCCGGCCCATGCTGCAGGACGCCCGTGTGCGTGAGGCGCTCGGCCTGGCAGTCGATTACGAGTGGATGAACCGCCAGCTCTTCTACGGTGCCTACCAGCGCGTGAACGGGCTCTTTGGCAATACCGCTTGCGAGACACGGGGCCTGCCGACGCCCGAGGAGCTGGCGCTGATGGAGCCCTGGCGCAAGCACATCCCGGCCGCGGCTTTCGGGCCCATGACGGTGCCGCCGCGCACCGATGGCGATTCATCCCTGCGGGCCAACCTGCGCCGCGCGCAAGCCCTGCTCAAGGAGGCTGGCTGGGAGGTGCGCGACGGCGCCCTGCGCAATGCCAAGGGCGAGCCCATGGTGCTCGAATACATGGACAGCAACGAAGGCGGCGTGCGCACCATCACCCCCTGGATGCGCGCGCTGGAAAAGATCGGCATCACGCTCAAGTTCCGTTCGGTGGACTTTGCGCTCTACCAGCAACGGCTGCAGAAGTTCGACTTCGACATCACTTCCATGGCTTACCAGGGCACCCACAACCCGGGCCAGGAGTTTGCCGACATGTTCGGGAGCGCAGCAGCCGACACCGAAGATTCCGGCAATTTCCCCGGCGTGAAGAACCCGGCAGTGGACGCCATGGTCAAGGCGATGACCAGCGCCAAGACCGAGGCTCAGCTGCTGCCGGCCTGCCATGCGCTGGAGCGCATCATTGCGCACAGCCACTACCTGGTTCCGCAGTGGACGGCCGGCACGCACCGCATGGCCTACAACGCGTGGCGTCTCGACAAGCCCGCCGCCATGCCGCCGTACTCCAGTGGCGAGGGCTGGGTCATTGACACCTGGTGGGCGCGCAAATGATGCCCCCACGCTCCGCCGTTGCACGGCGCGCTGCCCCCCAGGGCGGCCGGCCTTGTGTGGGGCGGCCCGGCGCGGCGGGCCGCCGCATCGCGACAATGTCCAGGGGTTGACTCCACATGCTCGCCTACATTCTCAAACGTGTCCTGCTCATGGTGCCCACGCTGCTGGGCGTGTTGCTTCTCACGTTCGTCGTGATCCAGTTCGTACCGGGCGGGCCGGTGGAGCAGTACATGGCTGAGGCCAAGGCCGGTGCCGGTGCGGGGGGCGCTGAGGGCGGTGGCATGAGCTACCGCGGCTCGCAGGGGGTGGACCCCAAGCGGCTTGAGCAGATCAAGGCCCTGTACGGCTTTGACAAGCCCGCCCACGAGCGCTTCTTCCAGATGCTGGGCCAGTTCGCCCGGTTTGACCTGGGCAAGAGCTTCTTTCAGAACAAGGATGTGTGGACGCTGGTCAAGGAAAAGCTGCCGGTCTCCATCAGCCTCGGGCTGTGGACGTTTTTCATCAGCTACCTGGTGGCCGTGCCGCTGGGTGTGGCCAAGGCGGTGCGCGCGGGGTCGCGGTTTGACCTGGTCACCACGCTGATCATCCTGGTGGGCTACGCCATCCCTGGTTTTGTGCTGGGCGTGGCGCTGCTGGTGGTTTTTGGCGGCCAGTTGCAGTGGTTCCCGCTGCGCGGGCTCACGTCCTCGAACTGGGAAGAGCTGAGCTGGGGCGCGCGCATCGTGGATTACCTGTGGCACATCACACTGCCGGTCACCGCCATGGTGCTGGGCAGCTTTGCGGTGACGGCCATGCTCACCAAGAACGCGTTTCTGGAAGAGATCCGCAAGCAATATGTGCTGACAGCGCGCGCCAAGGGCCTTTCGGAACGGCAGGTGCTGTGGAAGCATGTGTTCCGCAATGCGCTCATCCCCATCGTCACCGGATTCCCGGCCGCGTTCATCGGGGCCTTCTTTGCCGGGTCACTGCTGATCGAGACCTTGTTCTCGCTCGACGGCCTGGGCCTGCTCAGCTATGAAAGCGTGATCCGCCGCGACTACCCGGTGGTGCTAGGCACGCTGTACCTCTTTACGCTGATCGGTCTGGTGACCAAGCTCATCAGCGACCTTTGCTACGTGTGGGTGGACCCGCGCGTGAAGTTCGACTAGCCCGCACGGACAGCCTGCCCTCATGAGTTCCGAACCGGCCGTATCCCTTTCTCCGTCACGCCGCGCCTGGCTGCGCTTCAAGCGCAACCGCCTGGGCTACTGGAGCCTGCTGATTTTCTGCACCCTGGTGGTGGTCAGCCTGTTTGCCGAACTGGTGAGCAACGACAAGCCGCTGGTCGTGCGCTACGAGGGGCAAACGTATTTCCCGATGCTCAAGGACTACCCCGAGACCACCTTCGGCGGGGATTTCCTCACGACCACCGATTACCTCGACCCGTTCATCCAGGAGCGACTGAGCGCCAACGGCAACTGGGCGCTGTACACCATCAACCGGTACGGGCCCAACACGCTCAACTACTTTGCCAAGTCGCCCAACCCCTCGGCCCCCACGTCGGCCAACTGGCTGGGCACGGACGACCGGGGGCGCGACCTGCTGGCGCAGCTGCTCTACGGGTTCCGCGTGAGCGTGCTGTTTGGCCTGGCGCTCACGGTCACGGGTGTGTTGCTGGGCGTGATCACCGGAGCCATCCAGGGGTTCTTTGGCGGCAAGACGGATCTGGCATTCCAGCGCTTCATCGAGGTGTGGGGCTCCATGCCCGAGCTCTATTTGCTCATCATCTTCAGCGCCGTGTTTGCGCCCAGCATTTCGCTGCTGCTCATTTTGCTGAGCCTTTTTGGCTGGATGGGGCTTTCGGACTATGTGCGTGCCGAGTTCCTGCGCAACCGCCAGCTCGACTATGTGAAGGCCGCCCGCGCACTGGGCGTGAGCAACAGCCAGATCATCTGGCGCCACATCCTGCCCAACAGCCTGACGCCCGTGGTCACTTTTCTGCCGTTTCGCATGAGCGCTGCCATCCTGGCCCTTACTTCGCTCGACTTTCTGGGACTGGGCGTGCCGCCCGGCACACCCTCGCTGGGCGAGCTGCTGAGCCAGGGCAAGAACAGCATCGATGCGTGGTGGATATCGCTCTCCACCTTTGCAGTGCTGGTGACCACGCTGCTGCTGCTCACTTTCATGGGGGATGCGCTGCGCGATGCCCTCGACCCCCGGAAACAATGAACACCCCCCTGAGTCGCTTCGCGCCTTCCCCCCTCTCTCGGCTTCGCCGGGAGGGGAGACGACGCCAGCGCGGCGGGGCGGCCCTTGCGCGGCGTCCGCTGGCCTGGTGCGTGCCAGTTGCTGAGCCCCTCTTCTGTATCAGCCTGTTGTGAACGACAGCAAAGCCATGAGCGCCACACTCCAACTCCACCCCTCGCCTGCACCGCTACTGCAGGTGCATGACCTGTCGGTACGTTTCGGTGCCAAAGAGGTCGTGCGCGGCGTGAGCTTCGCCATCGCACCGGGCGAGAAGCTCGCGCTGGTGGGCGAGTCGGGTTCGGGCAAGACCATCACCGCGCTCAGCCTGTTGCGCCTGGCGGGCAATGCGGTCATCACCGGCCAGGCACATCTGCAGGGCCGTGGCGATCTGCTGGCGCTGACCGAGCGCGAGATGCGCGGCGTGCGCGGTGGCGACATTGCCATGGTGTTCCAGGAGCCCATGACTGCCCTCAACCCGCTGATGACCATCGGCATGCAGATTGCCGAAATCCTGCAGCTGAAAAAGGGCCTGACGGGTGCGCAGTGCGCGCAGGCCGCCATCGAGCTGCTGGCACAGACCGGCATTCCGGAGCCCGCGCGGCGTGCCAACAGCTTTCCGCACCAGCTCTCGGGCGGGCAGCGCCAGCGCGCCATGATTGCCATGGCCCTGGCCAGCGCGCCCAAGCTGCTGCTGGCCGACGAGCCCACCACCGCGCTGGACGTGACGCTGCGCGGCCAGATCCTGGACCTGCTGAGCGACCTGCAGCGCCAGACCGGCATGGCTGTGCTGCTCATCACACACGACCTGAACCTGGTGCGCCGCTTCGCCGACCGCGTGGCCGTGATGGAGCAGGGCGTGCTGGTGGAGCAGGGCCCCGTAGCCGACGTGTTTGGCGCGCCACAGCACACGTACACGCGCCGCCTGATCGCCAGTCAGCCCCGCCGCGATGTGGCCGAGGCCGACCCGCCCGCAGGCACCCCGCCCGTGGTGCGCACGCAGAACGTGCGGGTGGTGTACCCCACGCCGCTGCCCGGCATCAAGGGCTGGTTCAAGAAGGGCGAATTTGTGGCCGTGCAGGCGGCCACGCTGCAACTGCTGCCCGGACAGACGCTGGGGGTGGTGGGCGAGTCCGGCTCGGGCAAGTCCACGCTGGCGCAGGCCATCCTGGGGCTGCTGCCGTATTCGGGGGATCTTGAGGTGGGCGGCAGTGCCTGGCAGCAGCCGGCCACGCGCAACACCCCGGCCAATCAGCAACTGCGCCGCCGGGTGCAGGTGGTGTTCCAGGACCCGTTTTCCTCGCTCTCGCCGCGCCTGACGGTCGAGGAGATCGTGGGCGAAGGGCTGAAGGTCCACGAACCGGCCCTGGGCGTAGCCCAGCGCCGCGCGCGGGTGGAGGCTGCGCTGGATGAGGTGGGGCTGGCCGAAGCGCAGTACCCGCGTCTGCTGGAGCGCTATCCGCACGAATTCTCGGGCGGTCAGCGGCAACGCCTGGCCATTGCGCGCGCGCTCATCGTGCAGCCGCAGGTGCTGGTGCTCGACGAGCCCACCAGCGCACTGGATGTGACCATTCAGCAGCAGGTGCTGAGCCTGCTGCAACGCCTGCAAAAGGAAAAGGGCCTGAGCTACCTGCTCATCACCCATGACGTTCAGGTCATCCGTGCCATGGCGCACGACGTGGTCGTGATGAAGGACGGCATGATCGTGGAGAACGGCACAGTGGCGCAGATACTGGATGCGCCGAGCCACCCTTACACGCAACGGCTGGTGGCCGCTGCAGGCGTTGAGAGCTGATTTTTGGATGAAATAGGCATGCAGTCCTGGAGTTATCTGCCTTGGTTGCTATATTTTGTATAGCATTTTTCGTGTGCCTGCCGTAATGTTGCCCGCCCTGCAAGCCAGTACATCCGCTGGCCGAGCCTTCCGTCAGCGTTGCGCTGGGTGCACTGCCAGCTGCTCCCCGGCGGCCGGCACCCAGAGGATGCGGGTCACGTCCACTCCCATCTCGGTCGCACGCTCCAGCAGGTGCTCACGCACATCGGCAGGCAAAGATGGCGTGCGCGACAGGATCCACACATAGTCAAGGCTGGAGCCCACCACCATCGCCCACTGGTAGTTCTCGTCCAGTGCCACCACGTTGTAGCCGCCGTAGAAAGGCCCGAAGAAGGACACCTTGAGCGCAGCGCGTTCCGGGTCGCCCACAAACCGGGCGGTGCCCTCGGCTTGCTTCCATGCCTTGCGCCGGGGGTCGTAGCCCCTGTTCACGACCTGGATGGTTCCGTCGTCATTGCGCGAATAGGTCGCGCTGGTGCGGGTCAGCCCGCGTTCAAAGGAATGGTCGATGCGCGCCACTTCGTGCCAGTGGCCGGCGTAGCGATTGACGTCAAAGCCCGTCACGGCCTGAATGCCATCCGGTACGCGCGGGGTCGAACACGCGGCCAGCCCTGCCAGGCCCACGAGAAGGGCACCGCCCGCTGCGATGGCCCAGGCTGAACGGCGGGGCGGGGTGGCTTGTGCTGCAGGCATGGCGGTGCGTCTCCGGCGGCCGCCAGGCGCGGACTGCATCTGGAGCGGGTGTCTGCACTGTAGAAACCACCCGGCCCCGGCGGTGTAGGCGGTGGCTGTCAGGCGGTGTCGGCGCGCGGGGCCAAGCGCCGCTGCCGCTGGTCCACCGGCCCACCGTTGCTCAGCCGGGCTTGGGCGCCTGCGCCTTTTGCGTCTTGTTGAAGACTTCCATCACGGTGGCGAAATCGCGCTCGAAACTGATGGGCAGGAAGGTGTCGTTGCCTGGCAGCAGCTGGCGCAGCTTGGGCGAGAACGCATAGCTGTAAGAGCACTTCTTCACGCGGTTTTGCAGCTCGGGCGATACGTCCTTGCCCATGGTCCATGTCTCGGTCATGAAGGGCGGGCTTTCCCACAGCGTGCGAATGCTGGAGCCCTTCACGTCTCCCTTGACGACCATGCGCTGGTACAGGTCGCTGGCCACCGCTGCCGCAGGGTAGAAGCCATGCATCACGCCCGTGACCGACCGCTCGTGGCCGTTGGAGAACACCACTTCATAGTTCTGGTCGGGTACCAGCCCCAGTGCGGGGAACAGTGCACGCGGTGCCAGGTTTCCGGAATTGGAGGTGGGCGTGGTGTGCGCGATCTTCTTGCCCACCAGGTCCTGCGGCTTGGTGAAGGGGCTGTCCACGCGGGCGATGAGGATCAGCTTGTACGAGTTGCGCTGGCCGCTGGCCTTGTTGCCGGGCACTGCAAAGGGTGCGGGCTGTCCCAGCGCCACCAGTTGCGGCACCAGTCCCGGGTTGACCTGCGCCAGCTGCACTCGGCCACTGGCCACGCCGTCGATCAGGTCCTTCTCGCTCAAGGTGTCGATGTTGGTGCTGCGCTCCAGCGATTCGCCCTGCGCATTCTGCAGGTCGATGTTCCCGCAGCGTGCCAGGTGGTTGAAGTAGTCGCCCCACAACAGCATGGTTTCGCTTTTCGCGTAGGTCTTGGGCATTGCCACCACCAGCTTCTCGCGCGGCCCGCTGAAGGCAGGGGTGGGCGATGGCGTGGTTGCTGCGGCCCTGGCGGGCGATGCCTTCGCCGGCGGCACCTGCGCTACCGGTGCTCCCGTCTGCGCCATGGCGGGTGTTGCCGCCACCAAGACACCTGCTGCAAGCGCCCGCAGGCGTGTACTGGATTGCATGGAATTTCCTCCCGTCGTCAGTTGATCTGCTGTTGTCGTGCGCTGGCCGGGGCACGGCGCTCCGGGCATTGCAGGGCGGTCGAGTATGCAGTGCCGATGGGCGCAGGAGGGGCTTGTGGGTGACTGAAATGGGGGCCTTGGAACGGGGCCGCCTACCACTGAATTCAGGTTTCGGAGCGCTCATACGCCATTTGTACTAGTCGCATGCGAATCGCCATTTATTTGTTGACTTTCGCTTGCAGTTGTTTACATTCGCTCACGTTATGAGCACCAGCGCCCTACTTATTCACTGAGGAAATCATGCGATTTTTCTTTCCCATCCTGTCGTCGCGGGCCCGGCACCGCACCTGCGGACCGCGTGTTGCGCAGGGTGGTTTCACCTTGGTGGAACTCGCTGTCGTGCTTGCCGTGATCGGGCTCATCATCGGCGCGGTAGCCATCGGCAAGGACGTGCAGCGCAACGCCGAGTACACAAAGATCAAGAACAAGTTCATTGACCAGTGGGAGCAGGCCTACAACCAGCACTACCAGCGGACGGGTGTGGTGGTGGGAGACAGCCAGACAGCGCCGCGCATCATGGTCAATGGCGCGGCCTATGTCGCCGCGGCCGGTGCCCCCACATCCGGGGGCGACATGGCCGCCCTGGTGGCTGTCGGAGCTGAGCCGGCTCCCATATGCCAGCGTGACCCGGAGGCTGGAACCATGCGCGCGAACGCGACGCTCAACGAGTTGCGCAACGTGATGACCCGCGTCGGTGTACGCATGCCGCCTGGCCGCGCCGAGGGGCAGGAAGACCTCTACGTCTACACCGACACCAATGGCGCTCCGCAGGAAATGCAGGTCTGCTTCCAGTGGAACCGCCCCACCACCCCCGAGGGTGCCGGGAACGTGATGGTGATCACCGGGCTGACGCCAGACCTGGCCCGCATGCTCGACCAGATGATCGACGGGAAACCCGATGCACGGGAGGGGCGGTTCCGTCTCCGAGGCATTGACAACGCGACCAACAACGCGCCGGGTGTGGAATGGTCTGCCAACAACACGTTTGGCCGCGGTGCAACGCCCGCCGCAGCCACCGGTGCCACCGATGCCGGCAACACCCGCGATGAGGAACAGGTCATCACGCTGACCGCCATTTACAAGATGAACCAGTGATGCCGCGCCAGGGAAACACCACCATGAAGCAGTCAATTACTCGCAACGCGGATCGCCGGTCAGCGGTCCGTCAAAAAGGTTTCACACTGGTCGAACTGGCCGTTGTGCTCGCCGTCATCGGTCTCATCATCGGTGCGGTGGCCATTGGCAAGGATGTACAGCGCAACGCCGAGTACACCAAGGTCAAGAACAAGTTCATCGACCAGTGGGAGCAGGCATACAACCAGTACTACCAGCGCACCGGCGTGGTTCTGGGTGACAACCAGACGGCTCCCCAGAACATGGTCAACGGGGAACGTTACCTCGCCGGCGGCGGAGCCCGTTCAGGCCGCAACATGACGGCGGTGACGCCGCCGAACGCGATCTGCCGTGCTGCGGCGGGCCAGGGCATGGCCCGCGGTTTCACCGCGGGGACAGATCCAGACCTTCGCGTTCTCATGACGCGGGTGGGTGTGCGCATGCCGCCCGGCCGCGCCGAGGGACTGGAGGATCGCTATGTCTACCTGGACAGCAATGGCAACCCGCAGGAGGTTCAGGTCTGCTTCCAGTGGAACGTGCCACTGGCGAACGGTTCCGCGGCCGATGCGATCGGCGAAGGCGCGGGCAACGTGATGGTCATCACCGGTCTCACCCCTGACCTGGCACGTTCGCTCGACCAGATGATCGATGGCAAGCCCGACGCCCGCGAAGGTCGGTTCCGCATGCAGGGAATCCTCAACAACCAGGCTGCGGCAGGCGGTGCCGCTGCACCCGTCAACGGGCCCGGGCTCGAGTGGACGGTGAGCAACCGCGACCAGATCGGGACCACCAACAACCGCAGCTTCGATGAGGACCAGGTCGCCATCGTCACGGCCATCTACCGCATGAACCAGTGAAGCGGCGCTGCAGGCTGCTTCCGTTCCTCTTCCATCACAGACACCCCATTACCCCTCGTCGGAGAATTCGATGAAAAAAATGCAATCGTTTCGCAGGCTGGGCCGCAAGGTACAGCAAGGTTTCACCCTCGTAGAACTGGCCATCGTGCTGGCGGTCATCGGCCTCATCATCGGTGCCGTGGCCATTGCCAAGGACGTGCAGCGCAATGCCGAGTACCAGAAGGCGGTCAACAAGTTTGCCTACCAGTGGAAAATGGCTTATGACCAGTACTACCAGCGCACTGGCGGCGTGATTGGCGACTGCCAGCAGGCGCCAACGTACATGGTCAACGGCTCCGAAACAGAGATTCCTGCCGGTACCAGCGCCTGCACCCGTGCTGGATCCATGGCGGTCGCGGGTATCCCCGAGAACTTCGCCAACCGTGGCCTGAAGATCTGTGCGGGCCAGGGCTACGCGCCCAACACCGTAGGCCTGGGGGATGCCTCTCTGGCCACCCAGAACCTGCGGACGCTGATGACCCGTGCGGGCGTGCGCATGCCGCCGGGCCGCGGTGAAGGCCACGAAGACCGTTTCCTCTACGTGGACTCCAACGGGAACGCGGCCGAACTGCAGGTGTGCTTTCAGTGGAACACCTCGGGTACTGCCAGCGGTGCTGGCAACGTGATGGTGGTCCGCGGCCTGACGCCGGATCTGGCCCGATTCATGGACCAGGTGATCGATGGCAAGCCCGACTCCCGCGAAGGCCGCTTCCGCATCCAGGGTCGTCCGGCACACAGCAGTTCTGCAGGCGAAGCCAACGCGCCTGGCAACCAGTGGGAAGCCAATAACACCGAAGGCGTGAACATTGCCACCACCGCCGCCAACAGCGCGATGACGGGCAACGACGCCCGCCAGAGTGTGACCAACACCAGCGGCACTGCCGGTGGCACAGCGACGGGTCGTACCCTGGACGAAGACCGTGTGATCCTGCTCACGGCCCACTGGACGATGGAGCAGTAATTGAACGGCGCACGTACGCTCAAGCTCGCTTCTCTCGCGCTGGCCACGGCTCTGCTGGGTGCCGGAGCCTGGCTGGCGCAAAGCGGGATCCGCCAACTTGCACTGGAGCGCCAGCAGTTCGCGCAGTTGCAGCAAAGCCTGGACGGCGCCCGCCGCATGATGCCCGAAGTGGAGCAGCGTGAGCGGCTTGTGCGTTCGATCAAGGATGTTTCCGTGCAGGTAGACCGTTTGGGTTTCGATCCGGCCCGCTGGGGCGAGCGGCGCCTGCGCCGCCCCCTCGGTCCGGTTTCACGCGTCGAGGCATCGCAGTTTCTGGGCGAACTCGGACGCGGAGGAGCTGGATCGGTCTTTGTGGCGGATGTGTTTGACATTGCCACCGTGTCCACCGATACCGGCCTGTTCCACTCACCACAGCCCGGAGACAAGGGTCTGACGCTGAGCGTCAGCGGCACACTGTATTTCCAGACGACGGCTTCGGCCCCGTCCGCCAGGAGCGTTCCATGAGCGGGGAAGTGATCTACCGCGTCGCCCATGCGGGCTGGACGCAGTGCACCGGCCAGCAGGCGGCAGACGTCCCTGCCTGGCCCCGCCTGACCCACAGTGCCCTGGTGGTGCTTGACCTTGACGACGTCTTTTCCGACGTGTGGCGTTTCGAGGGCAAGTCCGAATACGCCACGGCCCTGATCGAAAAGCGTGTGCGCACCCAGGGTCTCGTCGAAGGTGCCGCGCACATCGTGATTCACCGGCTGATCAAGCTTCCGGGGGGATTCCAGGCGTTTTTTTCTGCCATTTCGCTCGAGTTCTGGCAGCGCTGCAGCCAGTGGGCGCAGGAGCAGGGCGACCATTGCCTGGTGCTGACGGCTGCCGGGCTGTTGTGCCACGGGGTGGACGCCGGTCATGCGCGGATCATCCTTTCGCAGCGCCGCCTGATGGGTTTTTTCCAGACCGAAGAGGGCATGTCATTCAGCTCCACCCAGGCGCTGGGATCGGGACCGGCTGCGATGGCAAGTGCCGCGCAGGTGCTGGCAGGCAACCAGAGTGCGTTGCTCGCCCGGATGGGTCCCGAGGCGGTGCAATGGTGCACTCTGTGGAGCACCCAGCCTGGCGACAGCGAGATCTGTCGCTCGGCCATGCACGGTGTGCTCACTGGCAGGCCGCAACAGCTGCCATCCGTGGACCTCGTCCAGGGCAGCGAGCGCATCGAAACAGCGCTACCCATGCTGGCCTGGCAGGCGGCGGGGCGGCATGCCCTGAACCCGCTGGTGCAACGCGTTGCGTGGCGGGCCGAGCGGTGGGTTGCACCGATTACGGTGGTGACTGCGCTGGCTGGTGTCGCGCTGCTGACACTGGGCGTTTTGCTGGGCCAGCTGGCCGATCGCCAGCGTGAAGAAGGTCAGGCGCAACGCACGGAACTGGCGGCCCTCCAGGATCGCATCCAGACGGTCGTTTCTGTCGAGGCACCCCAAAAGCTCCTGCCGGTGGCCGATTTTTCCCGCTTGCTGGACGAAGGCTCGCGCTACGACCCCATGGCCTTCATGGCAGTGCTCAAGGCATCTGCCAGCAAGGACATCCAGATCCAGCGCGTGCGGCTCGAAACCAGCCAGCAGGCGCGCTCAAAGGCGTTCCGGGTGGATGGCGTCGTCGCGCAGGGGGCATCGGCCTCTGTGACGCGATGGGTCGGCCAGATGATGGCGGCCGGCTGGTCGCTCAGGGCGCTGGACCCCGCGGATACCGGGCCCGGTGCGTTTTCTTATGAACTGGTCGCCACAGCCGGCCCCTCCCGGAGCGTGAAGCCATGAAGTACGCGGCGTTGATCCTGAATGTGGTGGCCGTTGCCTTGCTTGGCTGGGCGCTCTATGGCGTGGTGGAACTGGCGCAGGCCCGGACTCCTGCGGTGCGCCCGATGATGACCGAGCTCGCGCCGCTGCCCGTGGCCCTGCGCACCGACCAGGCGCGGGTGATGGACGCATTCGACGCGATGGCGCGCATCCAGGCGAAGGCCGCCAGCCCGGGGGTTGATCCGCTCAGCCTGATCGCCTTGCCCGCTCCCGGTCGGGAGATCGTTGGCAGCGTGCAGATGCCCAGTCGCTCGTTATCGCTCCATCTGGACGATCTGGCAACGGACCGTCAATCGGTCGTGGTGGATGAGCGCCTGGCACGCCAGGGAACGCGGTTGACCGAAGGCGGACGCATTGCCAAGGTGCAGCCCAACGAGGTGCTGGTGACGGAGCGGCTGGGTCGCCAGAAGCTGACGCTGCCCACATCGGAGCTGCGTGTGGGAACGCTGCGCTGGCCGGACGGCTCGCTGGCCAGCGTCAACACGCAGGAGTTCAAGGCGGGCGTGCCCGGCACCCCGCCAGGGCCGGTCCGGAGTGTGCCGTAGTGAGGCATGCGGTGCCCCCGGGCGGGTGGCATGCACCCGAGGCCACGCCGCCATCCGGTTTCCAGTTTTCATCCATTAACGAATCACGCGAGCAGCGCCGAGGACATCCGATATGAATAATCCGCCGTTTTTCAAGCCCTTGGCCCTGCTGTGTGCCGCCCTGGTGCTGGGTGGATGTGCCAACCAGCCGCCACGCAGCGCGGCCAGCCTGCCGGCGCCCGACACCGTTGCGGCCGACCGGATGCGCGAAGCGGTCGTGCAGGAATCGCAGCGGTTGCTGGCCCACCAGCAGGCTTTGCTGTCCGATCTGAACAAGCCGGCTGCAGCCCCTGTGATCGCGCCCATGACGCCGGTGTTTGACCCGCTGGAGGGCAAGCTGATCAATGTGGCCATGTCCAAGGCAAGCATCAGCCAGATCCTGAGCGCGTTCGCCGACGCCGGGAACCTCAACCTCATCGTCGATCCGGCGGTGCTCAAGGGCGGCCAGCTGGCCGACATGCACCTGCGTCAGGTCACGCTTCGCGAGGGCTTCAATGAAGTTCTGCGGACCTATGACGTGGCTGGCGAGTTCAGGGGCAACACCCTGCGGGTGAATCTGACGGAGGAGAAGTTCTTCAGCCTGAACTTCCTGAACACCAAGACCAGCCTGCAGATGGGTTCTGGCGGGAATGTGTTCGGCTCGAACAATGGCGGGGGCAGCGGCAGCGGCGGCGGCAGCGGCTCGGGCGCCCAGCAGGGCAGTCTCACGATGTCGGGCGCTGGCGGCACCAACAACGATCCGTATCTGGAGATCGAGACCGCACTGAAATCGGTGCTGGGCGACGCCGCGCATGACCGCGCTGCACAGCAACAGCAGCAGGCCGTGGCCACAGCTGCTTCGGTGCCACCGACATCGGCCTGGATGCTTGGCGCAGCGGTCAATCCTGCGGCCCCGCGCACCGTCGCTCCGCTGGCGGCGACGATGGGTGAGGACTCCGGCTTCACGCTGAACAAGATGACCGGGACGCTGTATGTGAAGGCGCGCCCCTCCAAGATGCGCGCTGTCGAGAAGATGCTTGCCATGGTGCACAAGGTGCTGGGCAAGCAGGTCTATGTGGAGGCGCAGCTCATCGACGTCCAACTGTCCGACAACTTCGAGTTCGGTGTCGACTGGACGACGCTGCGAAGCCGGCTTGCAGCCGGATTTGGTTCGTCGCCCATGCAGCTGGCCGGCAGCACGGCAACGCTTCCCAATGCAGCCACGGGGTACCTCGACCGGGCGATCTCGATTCCTGCATCCCTCATCGGCAGTGTTGCCGGTCCGGCGTTGGGCGTCTCCTACCAGGGCAGCAACTATGGCATCGTGATCAACGCGTTGAGGTCTTTCGGCAGCCTCAAGGTGCTGTCCAATCCCAATGTACAGGTCAGAAACGGCACCCCGGCGCTGCTGTCGGTAGGCAGCAGCTCGCGCTACGTTTCGCAGTCGGCATCCACGCAGACCGCACCCGGTGGCGGCGCCACCACCACGTCGTCAAGCGTCCAGACCGACACCGTGTTCTCGGGCGTGATGGTCGGCGTGCTTCCCATGGTGCGCGATGACGGCCGCATCGAACTGCTGATCAATCCGATGCAAAGCGAGGTGGACCCCGCCAGCCTGCAACTGGTGGCCGTGGGTGGCAGCAACCTGGTGTCGCTTCCCAAGGTGAGCTACAAGGGCCTGACCACGACGCTGAACGTGGGCGATGGCGACGTGGTGGTGGTCGGTGGACTGATCGACCAGCGCACGTCCAACAACGACCGCGGGGCGCCCGGTGTGTCTGACGTTCCGCTGCTGGGCAAGCTGTTCGGCAACGAGAACAAGGTTCACGGCAGCCGTGAACTGGTGATCGTCTTGCGGGTGCGCGTGCTATGAGTCTTATCCACGATGCCCTCAAGTCCATGGACGAGCCGCGGGAGCCCCGGCGCGTACTTCCGCCAGCCCCTGCTGCCGCTCCGCGGAGCCGCCCGGCATGGCTGGATGCCGTCCTTGCGTTTGTAGCGGTTGTCGCTGCTGCCTGGCTCGGCTGGATGGTCTGGACCAGCCAGTCTCAGCGTTCCGATCCCCGTGCGGTGTCGGTGGTCCCGCAGCGCAATGCTCCGCCTGCGGCAGAGCCCACAAAGCTGCCGGAACCTGCGGCAGCATCTGCGGTTTCAACGGACCTCACACCGGTGGCAGCGGCTACCGGAACGCCGGCGCCAGACGCTTCGGCCAGTCCCGCCACAACCGGCCTCGCGACCGGAAAGCCTGCTTCCACCGTGCCGATGCCAAAGGACACGTCCGTGCCGGCCGCGCCGTCAGCGCAGGGCATTGCCCAGGCAACGCCCGCGCAGGCTGCGCCCCGCCAGCCGCGGCCCCCCCGGCCAGCCGTGCGCGATACCGCGCCAGCGACCATGTCTGCGCCCGCTGCGCCAGCGGTGGACGAAGCGCCCATTGAACTGCGGTTTGCCCGGTTCGTGGCAGCCATGAAGGAATCACGCACCGCCGATGCAGAGCAGGAGCTGGCGCTGTTGAAAGCCCGCCTCCCTGCAGGTTCGCTGGGGCTGATGCGGGCGCAGGCCTGGTTTGACCTGCGCGCGGGCCGCGACGCCTCGGCGGTCGATCTGTACCGCGCCATCCTGGACCGCATGCCCGGAGATGAAGAGGCCGCCATCAACCTCGCCAGCATCCAGTCGCGCCAGAACAAAACCGAAGACGCCCGTGCAACGCTCGACGCCGCTGCGCGCCTGCAGCCCGACTCGGCGGCATTGCGCGCTGCGCTGGCTCAGTTCACTCCATCCGCACGTCAATGACAACCAGCTCCGTGTACGCCAGCCTCGGACTGTCGCGGAATCCGTTTCCGCCGACACCTGACGCAGGGTCCTATTTCTTCACGCCCAGGCTGGAGGAGGATTTTGCCGAGGTTGCCCACTGCATCCAGGCACACAAGGGCTTCGTGCTGCTCACTGGAGAGGTCGGGCTGGGCAAGAGCACCATGGTGCGGCGCTTGCTCGACACCCTGGAGGGCAAAAAATGCAACTCAGCCCTGATCCTGAATACGTTCCTGCAAGACACGGCACTGCTGTCCGCCATCCAGGAAGACTTTGGCCTCACCCCTGGTGAAACGCTGGAGCAGGGAATTGCCAGACTCACAGAATTTCTGATTGCCCGCCATCAGGCGGGCGAAACCAACCTGCTGGTCATCGACGATGCGCAGAACCTGACGGTGCAGTCGCTGGAGCTTGTGAGACTGCTGTGCAATCTGGAAACGGGACAGGAAAAGCTGCTCCAGATACTGCTGGTGGGCCAGCCGGAGCTGGAGCAGACGCTTGCAGCTCCCGAGCTGCGCCAGCTCAAGAGCCGGATCGTCAAGCATGCAAGGCTCAACGGACTGCGCAGCGACGAAGTCGCCCGCTATTTTGATTTTCGTGTAAATGCCGCTGGCGCCGAGGGCCGTTTGTCCATCGAGCCTGCGGCAGTGGACATGGTTTACCGTGCCACCGGGGGGAATTTGCGGCAGATCCATCTCGTGCTGGACCGCTGCCTTTATGGTCTTGCTGGAGTGCGGAGCGCCGTGGTCACGGCGGAGCTGGTGCGGCGGGCAGTGGCGGACCTTCCTGCGCTGGGGGATGACGGTGTCGCGCGCGTTGAAGCCACGCGCCCGCGGCGTCGC
>LNFM01005666.1_pt1 | contig 21329 bp, 22 predicted proteins | sample 596031 | NCBI WGS metagenome assembly LNFM01 (sample SAMN04254537, study PRJNA301005) | activated carbon metagenome | isolation source: dual media filters at the Ann Arbor, Michigan drinking water treatment plant | place: USA: Ann Arbor
ATTGGAATAAGATTTATGGGAAGAATGGTTTTATTCAATACCAGTTTGTTGTTCCGCGGCAGGTTGGAAAGAAAGGAATTACGGAAATCCTTACCCGGATTACAGAGAAAGGCTGGGGTTCATTTTTAGCAGTATTAAAAGCTTTTGGCCCAGGCTCTGTTCCGTTAACTTTTCAAATGGAAGGGTATACTCTTGCCCTGGATATTCCCATGAATAGAAATCTATTTACGTTTCTGGATGAGTTGGATTTGATGGTAAAAGACTATGGCGGCAGAATCTATTTGTCTAAGGATGCCCGGATGAAACCGGAGATATTTTTCAGCACCTATCCTAAAAGTCATGAATTTTGTCAATTCGTTTCTACCCTGGATCCTAAAGGGATCATTCAATCAGGACTTTCTAAGAGATTAAGAATTAAATAAGCTAATGAGAACAGTTTTGATTTTAGGGGCCACCTCCAGTGTGGCGATTGAACTTGCGAAAATATATGCTCAAAAGGAGTATTCCCTCCAACTTGCTGCACGATCTACGGATCGACTCAATCCACTTAAAAGTGATTTGATAATTAGATTTAATGGCAAGGTCGATTTGTTTGAGTTTGATGTTGAAAACACTTCTCACCATCATCAGTTTTACAATTCCTTATCTGTAAAACCGGACATTGTGGTATGTTTATTTGGCGTTTTGGGGGAACAGGATGAAGCACAGCACGACTGGACAAAGGCACTACAAATTTTGACTGTAAATTATGTTGGAGCGGTATCCATACTAAATATCATTGCCAAAGATTTTAAAAGTCGAAGAAGTGGAATTATTGTTGGTGTGAGTTCTGTGGCCGGTGAGCGAGGCCGGCAAAGTAATTTTTTATATGGTAGCGCTAAAGCTGGGTTCACCGCCTATTTGTCAGGCCTTCGAAATCAACTCTCTCAATTTAATGTGCACGTTGTAACCGTTAAGCCCGGATTTATAAAGTCGAAAATGACTGCCAATATTACTACACCTGCAATCCTTACAGCAACACCCAGACAAGTGGCTCAAACAATTGTCAATGCAGTTGCTAAGAGAAAGGATGTGGTATACTCGCTTTGGATTTGGCGATGGATAATGTTGGTAATAAAACTGATTCCTGAAATTTTCTTTAAGAAATTAAAACTTTGAAAAAATTACAGATTGCTTAGCCTAACGTTTTAATAACACGGGCCGGAACGCCAGCGACAACACAATTTGCAGGAACATCCTTGGTAACTACTGCCCCTGCGGCAACAACACTTCCCTTCCCGATCCGAACTCCTTTTAGGATGGTACTGCGGGTAGCCAACCAAACATTATCTTCAATAATGACAGGCTTTGATTCTCCGTCTGCAAAGTGATCTTTAAGATCATGAAAATCACTGTCAAGAATTATGGTATAAGGTGCAATGCGAACATTTTCTCCAATATGTACGAGTATCCGGGCATCAATGTGTACTCCATTTAGTCTGGAATTTCTACCAACAATCAGTTTTCCATTTTTACCGGTGTACAATTTAGTTCGTACAATAGAAGACCAGACTCTCACTTCATCATTTAATTCGATGATGCCATCATTAATTATTATTGGTTTTCTGTTGACCGAAACTAAATTACCCACTTTGTTGCAATTTCTTAAGTAGTAGCGGGCTATAAGAATCCGCCAGGCTCCCGGAATCAAATGAAATACAAAGTCCATGTAAGAACTATTGTTGTGTTCTTTCTTAAAAGCTTCATATTTGAGAGAGAAACGCTTGAATAATCCCATGTCAGGAAACTTTTAAATTCGGATGCTTGAGGTGCCAGAATAGACCATTCAAAAATGAACGTATAACCGTAAATTGCCCATTTATCAAATATTTTATAAAGTCCTTTGGTACGGCAACAAGAAAGTAGAAAAAAACACCTATAATAAGTTTTACACCTTTTGAATTTCTCCTCATAAAAAGTAACCTGTTTCGGGTCATATAATAAACCTTTAGGGGACTTTGACTTCCTCCTGTGCTCATCGCTTCTTTATGGATGATGCTGGCATTGCCAAGATAATATATGGAATAACCTGCATTTTTTACTTGCTCACACCAATCGTGCTCTTCATAATATAAGAAGTATACAGTTGGCCAATAACCAACTTCCTGTACAATCTTTTTTGGAACAATCAGGGCTGCTCCGTGGCCCAGATCTGTGGCTTTGCAATAATCATATTGTCCACGATCTCTTTCCATAAGTCCAATTCGTTTTCCTCTTCCTGTCATTGGATTTATTGCACGAGCCCCTGCATACTGTATAGTCACTCCATCCGGAAATAATACTTTCGGGGACGCCATTCCAACTTCTGGGTGTGAGATCAGAAATTCTACCATAGGCTCAAGGGTATTTGGAAATACCAAAGTATCACTATTCAAAAATAGCAGGTATTCGCCTGTTGCCTTCTTAATGCCTAAATTATTTCCACCTGCAAAACCAACATTACTTTTGCTTTTAACTAAAGTAACAAAGTGAAAATCTTGTTCAATTTTTTGATGAAACACCTGATCATTGGAATTATCCACAATAATAATTTCCACTTCGGAGTAAGTAAGTTTTTTTATTGACTCAAGTAATTCAAGTGTATCTGCAGGTGTTTTATAATAGACAATAATTATTGAAACTAGTGGCTTCTTTGATACAACAGCGGGAAAATTTGTTTCGTTAAAATTCATTTTACTAACCCATTGGTTAATTGACAAAGTGCCAGCCAATCCCTCTATAAAATGCTCTTAGGAGTTTGAATTTTCCCTTCACGATATAATCCAAGGTTTGTTTAGGAGCAGTAACAAGAAAGAAGAAAATAAAGCCAATTATTCGGGTTAAACCGAATGAATTTCTTCGCATATATAACAACCGACTTCGCGTCATGTAATAGGCTTTTGTTTCACTTTCGTTTCCACCCATACTGATCGCTTCTTTATGAATGATTTTGGAGGTCCCAATAAAATGAACTTTATACCCTGCGCGTTTGGCTTGCTCACCCCAGTCAATTTCTTCATAGTAAAGAAAAAAAACATCCGGCATGGGACCAATCTTATCTATAACTCGTCTGGGAACAATGAGGGCCGCACCATGGCCCCACCCCGTCTCATAGCATCGATCATATTGACCGGAATCCTGTTCCAAAAGACCAAGTTGTCGTCCTCTTCCAGTATATGGATTTATAGAAACCCCGCCAGAATATTGGACTGTTTTGTTATCAGGATATAAAACTTTTGGAGAAGCCATTCCAACGTTTGCATTCTTCTCCATGTATTCTATCAGCGGCTCAAGGGAAGCGGGAAAAAGTATTGTGTCGCTGTTTAGGAAAAAAAGATAGTCACCTTTGGCTGCTTCAATCCCTAGATTATTCCCGCCCGCAAAACCCAAATTTTTATCACTTTGAATGTATGTCAGCGTAGGATAGGCTTCAAATAGCTCCTTCCTGGGGGGAACCCTGGAACCATTATCTACAATAATCAACTCAATGTTTTTGTAGGAAAGAAGTTTCACCGTCTCAACGAATTCGAGAATGTCTTTCGTTGTGTTATAGTTGACCGAAATCAAGGAGACAAGCGGCTCTTTCTTCACAGAATCCAAACTAGACTGTTCCATTTGAATTTACTCCATGGGGTGTATGAATAAATTTCTTGTTCGCTCCTTTTAATTTAAAAAGCAGCAATAGCATGTTTAGAAAAATAGCTGGAAGTCGGAGAATTGCCCTTGCTAATTTTTGATTATAAAAATCTTTGGGAATTGCTATTAGAACAGATAGCGTGTTAAGCAAAAACAGCAAAATCCAGATTTCATATCTGAAAGTAAGATAATCTTTAACAAAGTATAATCCTGCGGTAAGTATGGTAAGTAATCCTATGTTTATTAGCCGCGGCAATTGAATGTTTCTCAATACTGCACTATTGAAGAAGGTAAAGTTACCTTGCAGTAGCGCTGAAATGCCTGATACAAAGTATTTTCGCAAATAAAAATATTGACTTGAGATCCAACGCTTGCGTTGATTGGTAAATGTTTTTGTCTTGGAGACTTTCTCATCATAAACAATGGCATGTTTATGATAATGAACCTTCACCCCATCAGCTAAAAGGAGCAATTCCAGTTCCCGATCAAAACCACCTACAGAATTCATGGAATTAATCTTTTCTTTAAATAATGGATAATCGAAAGCCACCCCAGAACCGCTGATAGAAGAAGATAATCCCAGACTTACTGTGCCCTGTCGGTAAATATGATTATTAATAGCTTCACTCACTCCATCTAGGATAGCTAAGGAATTATTTTGATTTTTTGGTTTTCGTTGTCCCTGAACTGCTCGTACAGAAGCAGAAAGCACCGAATTCATTCGGGAAATGAAGTCGGAAGCCATGATATTATCTGTATCCAGGATAACAGCATAGTCAATAGTATCAGGTAATCGGTTAAGTGCTTCCTTCAAGGATTTAACTTTGGTACTGCTTTCGAAGTGAACCTCAATAACCTGAATAGGAAGTGTGCGTAGCTTATTTAGGGTTTCTGGTTGCAGTGAATCTGCAATTACTACAACCGTATAAAAGTTTGAATCATAGGATTGCTCTAAAGCTTTTTTGGCTACATCAACAATAACATCATCTCCTTTGTAACACGGAATGAAAACACAGAATCTTCTAAAGGCATTATCTTTATTCTCCTGTGGTTCACGATAAAATTGTCCCGCGATCGAAAAGGTAGCCGTATAACCGACTACATAAATAAAATATATAAGAACAACCAGTTCAACAATCCACATGAAGGCTTAAGAATTAGAAACAAAGTTAAACTTTCTCCTTTTGAAAGAGAGCCGGGAAGGTTGAAAAAATAATTTTCATGTCCATCGAAAAGGAATTTTTCATGGCGTATTCCATGTCCAGATGGATGCGTTCATCTAACGACATATCTTTTTGCCCGCGTTTTGTAACTTGCCACAAACCAGTGATGCCTGCCGGGGCAATAAATCGCCAGGCAATCTGATCTTTGGTAAGCCGTTCTGCTTCATAGAGTGGCAATGGTCGATTGCCGACCAAAGACATATCACCTTTTAGAACATTAAATAATTGCGGTAATTCATCCAGGCTGGAATTCCGCAAAAATAGTCCGAACGCGGTAACCCTTGGATCATCTTTGATTTTAAAGAAAACCGCTTCTTCGCTACCCTCTGCATATTGATTGAGATGGGTAAGGTTTTTTAACTCCTTATCAGCTCCGGCTCGCATGGAACGAAATTTATAGAAGTCGAAAATTTTATAGCCGGAACCTGCCCGTTTGGAAATGTAAAAAATAGGCCCCTTTGACTCTAATTTGATAATCAATGCAATTAATAAAAGTATTGGCGAAAGAAGAATAATAGCAAACAAGGAAAGAAGAATGTCTGAGGCTCTTTTCAGCCTCCAAATCTTAACCGATTGCATCGGTTGATTTTTATTTATCTCGTAGGGTTTTTCTTTTCGGGTGTTCTTGTAGGCTTTTATCTTCTTAATAAACAGGAGCCTTTTTTTCATAGATTCAGAAAGAGCACCGAAAAGGTAATCGTCAACTTTTAACTGAATGGCTTTTTCTTTGGCTGCAACATCATACTTCTCAGTATACAGAATAAATGGGATCTCATGTTTTTTGAGTAATTCCGCCAATTTATCCATCTGCTGAATAACAGCATTTGATTCGATAAAAACTGCATCAGGTTCCAACGTTCCGTTCAATATGCCTAACGACAGCTCATCGAGTTGGAGGGAAGTAATAAGCCAGTGATCCTGGGTATATTCAACGGGCTTATAATCTTTGTTGCCTACAAAAACTATATGATTAGAGATACCGGGATTAATCGCTGTTTGAAAATTTTTCACAATAATATCACTATCAATTTTCATCGATCTATTACAAGGGGGTTATCAAGCCTTTTGAATGTATTCTCAATTTCTTCAATTAGTAACTGAGGTTCAAAAGGTTTTATTAAATAGTTACTCGCGCCTAAGGCAAGACATCGTTTTCTTTTCTCTGGTTCGTCTGAGGCAGATAGCATGATTACCGGAATATCTCTTAAAATACCGCTGGAACGGATATTTTCGAGCAATTCAATCCCATCCAAGGTTGGCATGTTTATATCGGAAATGATAAGATTAGGCATATTTCCATCGGAAAGCCAGGAAAGACCCTCAAGGCCGTTTTTCATAATAATGGGTTCGTACTTACCCACTAAGATCTTTTCCAATAACCAACATAGGGGTTCATCATCCTCTATTATAAGTATCTTTTTCAAAGGCACTCGATTTAAAGCCAAAAACCAGTTTTCCATTCCCATATTCCTTTAAAAACATGGAAATTTGAAGGTTTTACCCTACAGCCCCTTATGTTCCGATCTAATACATGGGTTAAATCGAAACAGGGTAGGCAACTTACTAAATACTTCGTGTGATTTCAATGATTTAATACACTTTCAAGGTTACTAGTTGGATATAACCAAGAGGTTAATCCTGTTTGAATATTGTGTTACCTGATAATGCCGGTTTGCAAACCGTTGAATGATAGTTGGGAACAGGATTGAGCTCACCACGTTCTTAATAAAAATTATTTTAATTAGACCGGGTTATTCCTTTCTTGAACGATTTAATAGACTTATAATCCATTTGAGGTTCTTCCAATGGACGGCAAAAGGTATGTTGCTGGTTGTTTCTCTAAAACTTATCTCATGAAGCTAATATTGTCCGTTGCGTTTATCCTTGCTGTAAGTTCCTTGTCTGCACAAACCGCTGTTAAAGCGATTGAAGATAAATCCTTAACCTTGCAGGAGCGCTATGAAGTATTGAAGTCAGGGTCTCAGACTTATCAGGACTATAAAGTAATAAAAGGAGTTATTCTGGACAGTTTCTGGAGGATCAACATGGACTCCATTAACAAACAACACGGCCAAATGAGACTTGCCAATAGCCGGATAGATTCTTTGCACAACGAGTTAAAAATTATTCAAAAGGAATTAGTGGACCAGAAAGCCTCCGTGGAAGAAATTGTATACGATAGTACTCATATTTCCGTATTAGGAATTCCATTCGGCAAAGGAACATTTCTCGTTTTGGTTGCCACCCTGCTTGCCAGCTTACTTGTCTTTCTAGGAATCATCATGGGGCGGATGAAGATTTTGAATGCTGGTATGAAAGAGAAGGCACTGATCGCCCATACAATCACCCAGGAATTTGAGGACTACAAACGCAAAGCACTCGACAAGCAGACCAAGCTATCCCGTGAACTTCAAAATGAAAGGAATAAATCGATGGAACGCGGGCAAAAGTTAATTTGATTTCAGATTCTGGTTGCCTGCCGCGAAACCAACTTCCATTGTTTCTTTTGCCTGACGTATACCTCCGTATAAAGCAGGTGAATAGTGAACTCTGTTTTATCAGTCATCAACCCTTTAAAATATCCTTTACCTGTAACAACAGCACTTTTTTCGTAAAGGGAAACAGTTGATTCCTCAACAGTGACCGAGGTGTAATTAAGTTTGCCTGACTTTAAATCGTCAATTACTTCCGCTTTGGATTGAATCCATCCATTAGAGTGAATATACTTTGCCTGGTCATCCAAGATCCAGTTCAATGAATCATATTTTTTATGGATCAGCCATTCAAATTTTTTCATATGCAGCTGATTAACTTTTTCAGCTTCTGGATTTTGACTGAAGGCCTGAGTCCCCGCACTCAAGACTATAAGTAATAGAAACTTTTTCATATTATATATGCGGTTATAGATTTTGCCTACTGCCTACTTCTCACGATACATCTGCTTACTGTTTACTGCCTCCTGCCGACCTCTCGGTGTCAATTGCCTATTGCCCACTGCTTACTGCCTACTTCTTGTTCTCCAAGTTAATTGCCTACTGCCTAATACCTAATGCCCAATGCCTCAATACACTCTCACATAATCCACTTCCATCCTTTGCGGCCAGATCGAATCATCAATGCCCTCTTTGCCACCCCAGTTTCCACCCACTGCGATATTCATGATCAAATGAAAACGCTGATCGAACGGCCAGCCTTTAAAATCTTCATTTGGATCGCGTGTGACAGTATGATAGAGTTTGTCATCTACATAAAAGTCCATTTTATCTTTGGTCCAATCAACAGCATATACGTGAAATGCATCCATAGCATCTTCCACGGTAATCTTTCCTTCCTTTTGTGTTCCTTTTCCGTGGTTGTATGATTCGGTGTGAATAGTGCCATGAATCACACTAGGATCGTAACCTACATGTTCCATAATATCAATTTCACCACTGGCCGGCCAGCCGCCATATTTCCAATCAGTAGATAGCATCCAGATGGCGGGCCATGTGCCTACACCTTTGGGCAATTTCGCTTTTACTTCAATGCGCCCGTAAAGCCAGTCGCCTTTGAATTTGCTCACAATGCGGGTGGAAGTGTACGCCTTTCCGCCAAGTGAATCTTTATGGGCTTCAATAATCAGGTTGCCGTTTTCAACGCGTACGTTTTTTGCGTCTTTGGTATAGTATTCTGCTTCATTGTTGCCCCAGCCACATACATGGGGGCATCCGTCACCTAAGTCATAGTTCCATTTGGTTGAATCAGGGGCGCCAGCATTGTCAAATTCATCTGACCACACCGGTTTTTTATCAGTGCAACTTGTGGCAAGGAAAATTACCATCGCGGAGAAAAGCAGGAGATTCTTCATAATTGTTCTTTGAGATAAAATTAGAACAATTTAATCAACCTATTAATCAACAAGGCTCTAAAAACCCTGATTTCAGAAGGGATATCAGTGAATCGCCACGAAATCCTGAGATGTTGTTCATTTATTTTGCGGATAGGTGTATCTTTTTGATGATCTGGCATTTTGGTATCAGGAAGCAAGCTCATGATAGAAAAGAAAACCAATGTTGCGTTCAATTGGCAACAGGAAGAGGAGGAGTGTATAAGGAAAGCAATTGCTAATCCGGACTCCTTTCGTCCCCTTTATGAGGCCTACTTCAAGAAGGTGTATCTTTTTGTATTGCATAGGGTGGGCGATAAAGATATGGCCGGTGACCTTACCCAACAGGTTTTTTTGAATACGTTGACCCATTTAGGTCGTTACCAATTTCGTGGTTTGCCTTTTTCAGCCTGGTTGTTTCGCATTGCCATTAATCAGTGCAACGACTTTTTCAGAAAGGCAAAACGAAGTCGCACAGTGGTGTTGGAAGAATCATCGGTTGAGAATTTATATGCAGAGCTAACCGCTGACCAAACACTGGAAGAATGGGAGAATCGATTGCCTGCTATTCTTGAACAGCTTGAACAAGACGAACTATATATCATTGAACTCCGCTTCTTTGAAGTAAGACCCTTCAAAGAGATTGCCGACATACTCGGCATCACGGAGAACAATGCGAAGGTGCGCACCTACCGGATACTCGCAAAAATGAAAAAGCTTTTTCTCCAAAAGAGATGAAAAACAAATTACACATTATGAAAAACCGACCATCGGCAACGGATGAAGAAATCCGAAGCTATATGAATTTTGATTCGGTACTAAGGCAGCATAAAGCCCAGAAGAAAACGGAACAAACGTGGATACGAAACACATCACTCTTGCTAGGCATTGCAGGCATTGCCATATTGACTTTCGTCTATTGGCCGGATGCACCAGTAGCAACTACCTCGAATGTGCCAATGCTGGAGTCACCGCTGGTCAGTGATAGTGTTCAATCACATACAGAACCGGTACCGGCTAAAACAGATGAACTGAATAAAGAAACAGAGCCAATTGTAAATGAATCTGTAAAACCAAAAACAGCTGAGAAACCACAGAAAAAAGTACAACCTGTTACGAAAGAATCTGCGGCACCTGCTTTTCAATATCTGGAAGCAGAGCCAGCGGAAGGCTATCCCAATTTATACGACTACTTTGCTAAGGAATTACGTTACCCGGTCGAAGCGGTAAAAGATTCCATTCAGGGAATTGTATCCGTATCCTTTTTAATAGATCAGGAAGGAAAGCCAGTTCAGATTAAGATATTGAATTCATTAGGCCCTGCTTTTGATAAAGAAGCACAGCGACTGATAGAAAATATGCCAGTATGGAAACCAGCTACCCTGAATGGTAAACCCGTAGCAGCAAAAATTTCATTGCCCTTCACGTTTCAAATTGTAAAATCAAATCCTGATAAGAAATGAAAACAGCAATCGGGTTGGTATTCGTAATGTTGATGGCCACAGGAGCAAACAGTCAGCAATTCAAGAAGAAATTTCAATTGAATATTGATGAATCGCTCACGAATATTCAAACAGAATGGATAGCGCTGGATCGTGATACCCTGTTGGATTTGGTAGTGACCGGCATTGCGGCCGATGGCCAGCTTAAGATCATTACCTATCAAAATAGCCTGGGCACTTCACTGGTGAAGAAATTCACTCAACTCACCGGCTTCAAAAATGGAACACTGCAATGGTCAGATTGGAATGGTGACAATCGTGTAGACTTGCTGATTGCGGGCAAAACCCTGATTGATACTGATGCCCTATTTGTATTTGAAAATAAAGGTGACTTCAGTTTTCAAAAGAGCACATCGAAATTAGCCGACCATGGTTCTTTTTTCAGGATAGCAGATCTTAATCAGGACGGGAGATTGGATTTGATATCGGCCGGCAAGCAAAGCACAACTTCGTTTCTTAATATCTATCAGAACACACTTGCCGGATTTACTTTGGTGTTTGATACCGTAGGGTTAACGATCAATGACCTTGTTGTATTCGATTTCAATAAAGACAGTAAAAATGATTTTGTACTAACCGGAAAAGATGCAGCGCAACAATCGGCTACTATTCTGTTTTTAAACAACGGTAATTTCACGTTCAAAGTGAAAGAGTTGCCAGGCCCGGTTTCAGGAAAGCTATCCTCCATCGATTATAATGATGACGGTTTGTTTGATTTGTTTGCTGCCGGACAAGATCGTTCCGGTCAGTTCACTAATCGCATCTGGGTAAATAAAGTGGATAGCTTTTCCATCGAACAAACGTATCCTTCGCTGCAGAAGGCGGAATTATTTACGGGCGACATGAACTCGGACGGTCGTGCCGATCAATTGATCAATGGATATGGTACACAAAACCAAAAAGATAATTTCATTGTCGATCCTAATAATCTTTTGACAGATCTTGACACTGCTGGGTTGCTGGTACAACGTATGGGCGATTTCGATCGTGACGGAGACCTTGATCTTTTGCAAGTGATTGACTCAGCGAGTCTTCAGTGGATCAAGTACTATGAAAATTCAGTCGCAGTTGAAAATCGAAGACCAGGAATTCCAACGCAGTCATTTGCCATTTCAGCTTTTAATAAAACGTTTCTTTATTGGGAAGCTCCTCAAGACGATCATACCAATACCGCATCCATTACCTACGATGTTTGGTTAGGAACAACGCAATCAACATTGATCACCTCCTCTTTTGATCTTGTTTCTAAACGAAGGATGAACGTTTCGCATGGCAATGCCGGAACAAACACCTCGCAGATTATTCAGGGGCTTACTGACGACCGCTACTTTTACCGGATTCAATCGGTGGACAATGCTTATAATGGTGGTTATAATATCTGTGTAGGAGAATGTGTGCCTTGTTTTGACTTGGTCCATAAAAATATTCAGTCTTGTAAAAACGAGGAAGTAATATTAGTCTCCACATCGCAGGCATACTGGTTCTCGGTCACAACAGGATTCCTGGGAATCTTTGACGAGTTCAAATTTACTGCAGTAGCCAATGATACCATCTTCTCATTCGTGCCTCAGGGCGTTGACTGTTCAAAAAATAATGTGTGGGTCATTCATGTCAACGAAGGACCAAAAGCGGAGAAAGAAATCATCTATGCGTGTCAAGATAAGCCGGTTCGTTTGGGCATAGCCCCAGGGTGGAAAAATGTTGAATGGAAGACAGAGCCGATGATCACCAATCAGGACTCAATCAATTTTATGCTGAAGAAAGCCGAAACGATTTTGGTTACTGCAAAAACTCAAAACAGATGCACCTATCAAAAAGAGTTTGTTCTGAGGGTGAGTCAACCTGCATTAAAATTAAATGGAGAAGCGTTTCAAATTTTGAAAGGCAACGCTGTGCAATTGGAAGCTGTGAGTACAGCAACACAATTTAAATGGATACCTCCGTCTGGCCTTAGCAATGATGCTATACCAAACCCGGTAGCTACACCCGCGCAGACTACGGATTACACCCTTATAGCCACCGACTCCGTAGGATGTACGATTGAAGCGCGTGTGCAGATACAAGTACAAGAAACAGCTTTTGTTCCCAACCTGTTTACTCCCAATGGCGATGGAAAAAACGATATGCTTTTGGTGTTTGGTCTTACCCGGGCATCGTCCTTCGCTTTCAAGATTTTTAATCGCGAAGGGAATGTAATGTATGAAACCGATGACATTCAGCAGGCAACCAATATCGGATGGAATGGTTCGGTGCGCGGCACGCTTCAACCCAGTGGCATCTATTATTGGAAGGTAGATGGAAAAACGAGTAATGGGGAGCAGTTGCTGCTAAACGGAAAGAAAACAGGATCTATTCTATTAGTTTATTAGGCTAATGATTCACCTAAAGCGAATTTTGTTTCTCATAGTTTTCCTTTCGATAGGTAATGTTTTGCACGCGCAATATTTTCAATACTCGCAATACAATTTTACGGAGCAACGTATCAATCCGGCTATGATCGGCCTTAGTAGGTACGCCAGCATGAGTTTGAATTACCGCCATCAAAAAACAGGTGGTGATTTTCCAATCAAGAGTAGTTTTGTTTCTTTCGATATTCCGCTGTTGAATTCCAGCACAGGCCAACCGTGGTCGGGGTTGGGAGTATCTCTTCATAATGATAGGGCTTCAGGAGTTTTTAAAACACAGGAGGCATCGGTTAGTTATGCAGTTCACATTCGTTTAAGCAGATGGCAAACGCTGTCGTTAGGTGCGAAGGCCTTGCTTCAAACACGTTCCATTAGTTTGGATGGTTTTTATACGGGTTCACAATATGTTCCTGATCGCGGATTTGATCCTTCCTATTCAAGCGGTGAAAGTTTTGCTGAACTACGAACCACCTTTCAAACATTCAGCACCGGAGTATACTGGCAGGAAACGGATAGAAAAGGTCGCCTGCTTCATCATTTCGGTTTTTCTTTTTTTGATCTGAACCGGCCCCAGGATTCTTTTTTTGGTGACCCCACTCAATTCTCGTCTACATTTGTTTTCAATGGTGGCTTCCAGGCTTATTCCACTAAAGATTTTCATATTTTCCCGGAAGCACTGATGACTTACTCGGCTTCCAACCTAACCCTCAATGCCGGTGTACGCTTGCAGAAAGAATTAAATCCTCAACCGAAGCAGATATCGGATCGCTTAGAAGTGATTGCTAAATATGTGGTGGGGCGATCAGCAATTTTAGGAGTGCAACTCCATAGCGAGACAATCTCGTTGGGTCTCTCTTACGATTTTCCTTTTCTTATTAACAATGTAGGAAATACGGGTGCACTGGAAGTAGGCCTTGCGTGGAGAAAGCCGGTTCAAACAAGGTCGCAGAAATTAACAGCTAAACGAAAAAAGGAAGCATCAGAAAAACAAAACTCTGTGGCAAAGAAGTCGCAGCAGGGTAAGACAACACAAAAAGAAGTTGTTCCTGTTGATGCAGAAGTGAAACAGGACTCCATCCCCACTGCAATTCCGGTAGTTGAAAAACAAATAGAGATAACGGAAGTATCACCCACCGCACTGGCAAAAGCAGGCGATCTGAAACAAGAACCGTTGATCATTGAAAAGGTGACGCTGCACTTTCCGTTTGAATTTAATTCTGCAGAACTCGATGACCCTACCGAAGACTTTCTGGAAGAGCTTACGGCCACCTTAAAGGAAAATGAGAATCTGAAACTAAAAATTGAAGGACATACCGATAATGTTGGTTCTGACAAATTCAATTTAAGATTGTCGCAGAAGAGAGCCGATGCCGTAAAACATCATCTGATTAAGTCGGGAATCAATCCTGAACGATTGCAAAGCGAAGGAAAAGGAATGCACCAACCACTGAATGATAACCTCACGGATGAAGATCGGGCGAAGAACCGGAGAGTGGAGTTGACGGTTTATTATTGATCTGCTCAAGAACTACTCATTAGTATAACCTTTAGCCGTCCCGATTTCTCCCATCAGAACTTATTCATGTGCGAGACGCTCAAAGCACATTGCCACCGATCCAAATCCCGCGTTACTCGATACTGAGCCCGATTCCTTTCGCCATCAAACCTGCCAAAATAGGGATAATGAACAGTAGAAGTAATTCCATTCGCACCATCCAAAAAATTAAATTAGGAATGGTTATGAGTTCTTCCGGATTCCCTTTTCTGTTTTTGAGAAAAAATACGGTCGGGTAAATGGACAAGAGACCGATGAGTATGAAAAGGGCTAGCTTGGTGTGAAAGATCCAGTTTTTGGTATAGAAGATAGCGGGTTTACCATACTCTCCCAACCAAAGGGTTAACCCTACCCCCAGTAAGGAGAGCGCTGCAATTCCATATACACCATCAATCCGGGCAACCCGTCCCAATTCCAATCGGGTCATTTCTTTTTTAAGAAGAAGATGTTCCGCTACCAACGTACCGACAATGGCGAAGATGCTGATGAAGTGGAAGTATCGTAGTATAAGTTCTGTAGTCATGTTGATTAAGGTGTTAAGTAATAGCCGTAAGTAGGAAAATGATCCGAAATGTTCATGGTGCGATTTACCCGATATCCAACCGCTTTAATATCAGACCTATAAAATTGATGATCGATTCTTAATAGATAAGGAAATTCATTAAAAGTAAAACCAAAGCCATTTCCTGTTTCTTCAAAAGCGTTCTGAAATTGTTCTTTTAACTCTAAATAAACATAACTGTATGGAGTCTCATTGAAATCGCCACAAATAATGAATGGATAGGGGGAGGATTTAGTATGCGCAATAAGTGTTTTTAACTGTTCTATTCTTTTAATCGATCCGGATTTAAGTCTTTTGATTTTTGAAAAATTATTCTGTAAGCCTTTGGTTTTAGTGAGCTCAAGATTCATGGAGGCCAGATGAACATTGTAAATTCTAACAATTTTTCCGTTGATCATTAGGTCAGCATAGATGGCACCATTCAGGGTATTGATATCCTCAAAGACAACACCAGTATTCTGCATTTCAAATTTACTAAAGATCGCCATACCCGGATTGTGATCGTTATCGGTTACGCTTGCTTGAAACAAATAACCCTTATAACCTTTTCGCTCTATTTGCGCGGTGACATCAAGTAGCGGCCATCGATCATTGGTGCTGTATTCCTGTATGCATTTGATATCAGAGGTGTCATTGGCTACCCATTGAATCATATCGGTGGAAAATTCGCTGTAGGTCCCAGGTTTGCGAAAGAGCTTTGTATTAAAACTCAAGATTCTAATAGAATTTGTATCCGGTAGCCCGGTAGAATGAAGTGACAATGTGCTTGTTAGGAAGGGCCATCCAAGTAAAAGAAGTAAGAGCGGAATAAGGACGATTTTCTTTCTGCGGACGGCTAGAACCAGCATGACAAAAATCTGAACTATCAGATAAAAAGGTATCAGGTGTGATAAAAAGCCTGCTGGCCAAAAGACTTCAGGCGAAACCAGAACACTTGCATAACTGATCAGAGTAAGAAATGTGAGCCCGACAAGAATCCAATGGCGGGTGAGAAACACGTTGATTGATTTCATTCAGAATAAAAAGGATTTCAAAGCTACTATTTTAACAGCTAATTAAGTGACAGACAAACTCCCCGCTTGCTTAAAATTCCTTGTTTTGTTTTCTAAATTTTAGTTAATTGTAAGTGAGACGATAGCAAATTCTTCACGCAATCAGTATCAACACATAGGTAATAATGAAAATAGTTGTCCATATATTGATATTATGTGTGTTTAATTTTGTGACCCGCGCCCAGGAGGGTAAGATCTACAATTCTCTCTCCGATGCTTTGGTTAATCCTGTGGTTGTAGTTACTCTGGATTTAACACTTAACGATCTCAGCGAGTTGCCTGAAACCATTGGCACTTTTTCAAATTTGAAAGAACTCTATTTAAACGCTAATAAATTTAATACACTGCCGGAAAGCATAGGCAAACTAGGTAATCTTAGAATCTTAAGTATAAATGCCAATTCATTAACAAAGTTGCCATCAGCCCTTGGAAAACTTACTAATCTCAAAGATCTAGAACTGCAGGATAATAAACTCACAGAGTTACCAGCAGGAGTAGGTACGCTTTTGCGCCTTGTAAAACTGAATGTTATCAATAATCAGTTGACAGCACTTCCTGAAGGTATTGGAAAGCTTAGCGAACTTGCTACCCTTGAGTTAGATGATAATTTGATCACTTCATTGCCAGCAACTATTGGCAACCTCAGTAAGCTTACTACATTGAGCATTACGAATAATCAATTAAAAAATTTACCGGAAAGTATCGGAAAACTTACTGGACTCCAGTCCTTATACCTTGGAAACAATCAACTCACCAGCCTGCCGGCCAGCATTACTAAACTTTCAAATCTAAAGTTTATCCATTTGAACGGTAATCCGGATTTAGTATTAACTCCCGCTCAAAAGGAGTTTATAGATAAGTTAAATTAACAGTCATTTTAAATTAGTGAGGCCCATCTCAATCATCAGCAAAATGATCAGGCTGCGGTATTCGAAACCATTGTCAAGGCTGTGGCTCTCTCTGTCTGCCGAATCCGCCAGTTGGCGGAACAGGCAGGGAAGCCTTAGAGTTTAAAAAATATTCTCTTTTGATAGAGAAAATAACATAACCCCCACTCCAAAGAAAAAATGAAGAGTGGTGTGATAATCATCGTCCAGGGTTGGGGAGTATGAATGATATTCATCAGACCATTCGAAATGGCGCCCGCGTATTCTGTAAACCATCTATTCCCAACTATCTCAAAGAACAAATAGATAAAAATGGAATTCATCCCCACGATAGTAAAGAAGGCGAGATGCCTTCGATGATTCTTAACATCAATCCACCAATAGGAGATGGCAAGTGCTATAAGACACCAGCCTCCGGAAGCAAACGTAAACGAACTAGTGGCAATCCTTTTGATGATGGGAGTTATCGTCCAGTTCATGGCGTAACCAACCACCAGGCAAATCACCCCGGCAATCACGAGGTATTTTAATTTTTTTACTTCTTCAATTGAACTTATCAATAGTTTGCCGGCCACGGCTCCCCAGATCGTGTGAGCTGCAGTAGGAATGCAATTGATGGCAACCCACCCATCTGAGTTGATCTTATTCATCAACACCAGGTCCATGAAATTCCCAAAATTATGCTGATCCGTAAAGGGTTGATCGAAACCCGGAATATTTGTAAAACGATAAAGCACTTCTGTTAATGTCAACAGACCAATACTCAACAAAATTTGATGTGTAGCTGCCCAACGAAAAATTAAAAATGCAACTAACGTGGTAAATGAAAGTTGTGTGAGCACATCCCACAATTCGAAAGAAAGACCTCCGGGACGCACCGCATAGTCGAGCACGCCCCAGAAAAAAAGCCAGCCACTTCGCCTTAGCGTTTTGGTAAATTGATCTCTCCAAACTATGCCGGCCTCAGTTTGCCGGTGTAGTGAAAATGCCAGCGCAGTACCAGCTATGAACATGAATCCCGGTTGAATCAAATCCCAAAACCGAAGGCCATTCCATGGATGGTGGAAGAATTGAATAAAAAGATTTTGGATAAAGGTGCCTTGAGATAGCTCGAACAGATTGTCGTAGAGCCGCGTACTCTCTAACGCCAACAATACCATAATGAAGCCACGGAGGAAGTCAAGCGAGAGAAGTCGAGTGGTTTTATCTTGCGTCAATTAAGAACTGGATTAAATGAGCGGGAAACGGGATTCGAACCCGCGACTTTCAGCTTGGGATCCGCCAGCTGGCGGACTACCAACTGAGCTACTCCCGCATAATTATTTCGAATATGAGATTTCAGATTGAAAATTCAAATCATTTCGGGTGAAATTTGGAATGCCAAACTACTTCAGGGCATCCAATCGTTGTAACAACGGTGGATGTGAATAATGAAAGAATACGTAGGCCGGATGCGGATACAAATTGCTGAGCGAATCCACGGAAAGTTTTTTTAATGCATTGGCTAATGCCTTTCCATCAAAAGTTTCCTTTGCGTACGCATCTGCTTCAAATTCATTCTTACGGCTAAGCATACTCATTAGTAAACCTGTTATACCTGAGATAGGGGAGAAGAGAATGCCAAAGGCGATCAGGTTAAGATGTATCGCCTGCTGACTTCCCCCCAAGGCGATAGAGAGATTATCATTGAAAACCATTTTAGAAAGTATAAACAACACAAAAAAAATCTGAACTATTGAAATCAGATAACTCCAGATAATATGTTTCTTTTTGAAATGACCCACCTCGTGCGCGAGTACTGCCACTAATTCTTCCTTTGTATGATTATTAATAAGGGTATCGTACAATACAATCTTTTTCTTTTTGCCTATACCCGAAAAGAAGGCATTCGCTTTAGCGGATCGTTTCGATCCATCCATGACAAAAACATTGTCGAGGGGAAAGTTCACTTTTTTGGCAAAGCCTTCTATGGTGGTCTTTAGCTCACCTTCTGCCAATGGGGTGAGTTTATTAAATAAGGGTAAGATCAGCGAAGTGTAAAACATATTCACGAAAAGTGTGAAGGCTGCGGCCAGGAGCCCGAACCAAATCCAGAAATTGGGCCCGATTGTATTAACGAGGTAGATTAATATAAATAGCAATGCACCCCCAATCAATCCACCCAGCAAATAGCCTTTAAGTTTATCAGCAATAAAAGTTCTGATGGTAGTTTTATTGAAGCCATATCTTTCTTCAATCACAAAGGTACTATACCCTTGAAAGGGGATTGTTAGGATATCTGAGACAATCATGATCGCGCCAAAAAAAACAAGGGCTAATAAGATTTCGTTGGTAACATAAGGCCGGAGTAACCCGTCCAACCATCCAAAGCCACCAAACACCAGCATGCTCAGGGAAAGTAGAAAACTGAATCCGGCCGTGATGAAGGAGAAGCGCGTTCGATCCCTTTGGTAGTCGAGTGACTTTTGATATTTTTCCTTGTTGTAAAAATCTTCTACTTCTGCAGGTATGTCTTTACGTTGTGCTTTCAGGTTGATATAATCAAGGATCTGATCGAACAAATAACTGACGATGGAAATACCCAGTATAACCGAGAGAATAAGTTCAGGCTTCATGTGTGATTAGTCCTTCAGTAGGTGGTTAATGGCGGTAGTGGTTTTTTCAAATTGAAACTTAGCCACTAAATTTTCGAAATTTTCCTTTACGTGCTCATTCATCAGATTTCCGATGCTTCCTTCATGCGTGTGCTGAACCTTTGTAGTGTAAGTGAATTTCCCTTGTTCAATATCCATCCCGACTTTTTTATACGCATCCCGGAAAGGAACTCCTGACAACACCAGATTATTAACCTCTTCTACACTAAAAAGATATTTATATTTTTCATCATGAAGTATGTTTTCCTTTACCTGAATAGCTGAGATCATCAGGTGGGTCATACGTAAGCAATCTTTCAACGTGCTGATTGCAGGAAATAATTTTTCTTTTAGCAACTGCAAATCGCGATGATAGCCGGAAGGAAGGTTGGAAGTGAGTAATGTCAATTCGTTGGGCAGCGCCTGCAAAACATTGCACTTTGCCCGGATTAGTTCAAACACATCCGGATTCTTTTTGTGCGGCATGATGCTCGAGCCTGTAGTCAGTTCATCGGGAAAGGAAATGAAATTGAAGTTTTGATTTAAGAATAACGTGGCATCCATCGCTAACTTGCCTAGCGTAGCAGCTACATTGCTCATGGCCTGCGCCATGATGCGCTCGGTTTTACCGCGTCCCATTTGAGCGTACACGACATTGTAATTCATGTCAGCGAAGCCAAGTAATTCGGTAGTGAGTGAGCGATTCAGTGGAAAAGACGATCCATAGCCCGCTGCGGACCCCAACGGATTTTTGTTGACGATCGTGTAAGCCGACTGCAACGTTATCGTATCATCTGCAAGACTTTCAGCATACGCGCCAAACCACAATCCAAATGATGAGGGCATTGCAAGTTGTAAATGCGTGTATCCAGGCAATAGGTTGTCCTTATGCTCTTCACTTTTTGAGATCAGTAATTGAAAGAGCGATTCAATTTGTTAAACCAATTCCTCAATTTCATTTCTTAAGTAAAGTTTAATGTCAACCAGCACCTGATCATTCCGCGACCGTCCGCTGTGAATCTTTTTGCCTACATCACCCAATTTTCGGGTCAACAGTAATTCCACCTGCGAATGAATATCTTCAATACCAGCTTCGATTTTAAAATCACCTGCGATGATTTGTTTATAGATATTTTTTAGTTCCTGACTGAGTTGAGAAAGTTCTTCTTTAGTAAGTAAGCCAATCGACTCTAGCATAATAATGTGCGCCATGGAACCCAGCACATCAAACGGAGCGAGGTGTAAATCCAGTACATTGTCTTGCCCCGTAGTGAAGTCAGTTACTTCTTTTAGTGATTCTTTATCTTTGGTCCATAGTTTCATATGTATTGTTCTTGTTGAACCTTAGCGCCTCTGCGTCTTTGCGGTTCCAAAACCATAAAAGCTCCAAGTTACACTAAGTTTATAAAATAGCGTGAAGTTTCAGGTATTGAAGCAACATGATGGTTTTGCCATCTTTAATTTCTCCGTTGTCCATCATGTGTAACGCCTTTTCAAACGGAAGTTCCAACACTTCGATATCTTCACTATCCACTCCACCACCGGATGATGTCTGCATGTCCCTCGAATATTCAGCGATAAAGAAATAGAGAATTTCCGTTACCGAACCGGGTGACATATATACCTCAAAAATCTTCTTTACATCTTTCAAAATAAAGCCGGTTTCTTCTTCGGTTTCTCTGCGAATAGCGTCTTCGGCATTATCCTGATCCAATAATCCGGCACACGCTTCAATCAGCATTCCATCCGGATTACCATTGATGTAGGTAGGTAGTCGGAATTGCCGGGTTAGAATAACCGTTTTGGTTTCTTTATTATAAAGTAAAATGGTTGCGCCATTTCCGCGGTCATACGCCTCCCTATTTTGTTGCGTCCAGGTTCCATTCTTGCGCTGGTAGTCGAACGTTAATTTTTTTAACGTGTACCAATTGTTCGAAAGTATTTCCGTTTTTAAAATTCGTACCCGATCGCTCATTGGATTTTTTCTAGAA
>LNFM01005667.1_pt1 | contig 21326 bp, 11 predicted proteins | sample 596031 | NCBI WGS metagenome assembly LNFM01 (sample SAMN04254537, study PRJNA301005) | activated carbon metagenome | isolation source: dual media filters at the Ann Arbor, Michigan drinking water treatment plant | place: USA: Ann Arbor
CTATGGCGTCTTGGCTTTGAGAATTCTTCGAGCGGGCATCGCCCTGAGGCGCACGAGTGCCGCGTCGACGCGCGCGGCGTCGCCACCGGCGAGCCACTCACGAGTCGCTACTTCCAGGTCGCGAACAACATCGGCGTCTGCGCCCATCGCGAGCGCGTCGGCGAACGGGGCGGCGGTCGGTTCGCGCGCGAGGCGAAGGACGGCCAGGCGGCCGTAGCTGCCGCGAGCGATGACCTGGCGGCCGTGCCAGTACGCGACGAGCAACGCGGGCAGCGCGATCAGGTCGGTGGGATCGGGGACGATGGTCGAGCCGCCGGTGACGACCGAGAGGGTCGCGGCGACGACAGCGGCCGCCGCGGGCGAGAGCTTGACGGCGGTGAAGCCGAGGAATGCGATCACGAGGGCGGCGTGCAGCTTCCAGGGGCGGAGCGAGAAGTCGACGCGCAGGCCGAGGCGCGCGAGCGCGATCAGCGCCACGTCGAGGGCGGCCGTCGCGACGAGCGGGACCACCGCGAGGCCGGCGACGTCCGAGAGCTTGCCGGTGACCACGCCACCAACGGCAGGCTTCAAGACCCAGTCGTTGACGACGAGGAGCACGATGCATGCGAGGGGCAGCGGGGCGAGGAGCTCGGCCGCGGGGAAGCCCGGGCGTGCTGTCGAGTCGGGCCCGGCCAGGAAGCGCCAGGCGCGGCGGTAGGCGCTTACGTGCGATTCCACTGAAACTGTGGACGCTCGGGGCGGCCGTACAGCGTCAGGGCGCCGTGCTCGCCGGTGGAGTTGGCGCGCGTGAAGATCCAGTTCTGCCAGGCCGAGAGGCGACCGAAGATCTTCGTCTCCATGGTCTCGGGGCCGACGAAGCGCAGGGAGGCTTCCATGCCGGTGAGGGCATCGGGCGAGAGCGACGCCCGCTCCTCCACGGCGATGCGGAGCTCGTCGGCGAAGTCGATGTCATCGGCGGCGACGGTGACGATGCCGAGCGCTTCCGCCTCCTCGACGTCGATCGGCCCCTCTTTGCCCCGGGCGATGACCTTGCCGACGCGCTCGGGCTCGCCGTAGAAGCGGGCCCCGAGGCGCGAGAGGCCGGTGTGGGTGGTGTTGAAGCCCTCGTTGGCGACCGACAGAGCCACCGAGATCTTGTCGTCGAGAAGCGCGTAGAAGCGATCGGCGCCGAGGGCAAGCTCGAGCAGGGAGCCGGCGAAGCACGACGTCGGCGCATCGGCCACCGCGTAGAAGCTGCGGGCCGTGTTGTCGAAGCGCTTCAGCACGCGCTTCTGGAGGAGCCGCACTTCGCGGGCGAAGCCGGTCTTGGCGGCGGCGAGGGCGGCGTCGTGAGCGAGGACCTGCGCCGCGTCACCAACGGTACGAACGAGGACCATGCCGATGTCGGAGAGATCGAAGCGCAGGTGGAGGAGCGCGTCGTCGAGCTCGCAGAAGGCGCGCAGGCTCCACTGGTTCGGGTCGAGCGAGTCGGCCTGCGGGGCCGCGTCGGGGCCCTTCACCGTCAGCTGGGCGGTGCGGGTGGCCTTGTCGTAGGCCAGCTCGACGTACTTGTAGACGAAGGAAGTGGCCGTGATCTTCGGCGCGAGCTCGGGCAGCTCCACGGCGGGACCGCGCGCCACGGTCTGCTTCGCGGCGAGCTTGCCGGCGCGGGCCTTCACGGTCTCGTCCCACTTGGTGCGGGAGATGACGTCCTCGACGAGGCCCCAGTCCTTCGCGCGCTTGCCCTTGATGCCCTCTGCGGTCGTGCAGAACACGTCCGCGCGGTCGCGGCGGACCTTGCGCTTGTCGACGAGGCGGGTAAGGCCCCCCGTCCCGGGGAGGACGGCGAGGAGCGGCGTCTCGGGGAACGACACGGCTGACGAGCCGTCGTCGACGAGCACCGTCTCGTCGCACGCGAGCGCGAGCTCGTAGCCGCCGCCGGCGGTCGTGCCCTTGCACGCGCAGAGGCTGGCGAGACCGCTCTCCGCGGAGGCATCCTCGAGGTAGAGGCGCGTCTCGTTGGTGAACTTGCAGAAGTTCACCTTGAACGAGTGGGACGAGAGCCCCAGCATGTAAATGTTGGCGCCCGAGCAGAACACGCGATCGAGGTCGGCCGTGAACACGACCGTCTTCACGGTGGGATGCTCGAAGCGGAGACGCTGGATCACGTCGGCGAGCTCGATATCGACCGAGAGGTCGTACGAGTTGAGCTTCAGCTCGTAGCCGGGCTTGTGCGGGTGGTCCGCATCGACGGCCATGACCACCGTCGCGACCTCTCCATCGACGGACAGCCGCCAGTGCTTGTACTTGGAGGGATGCGTTTCGAACCGCGTGGGCTCCATCGGCACGTGGGTACCAACGAACCGACGCTTTGTCACTACGGGGTTGGCCAGGCGACCACTTCAGACTCGGACAGATCGACCAGGTTCGTGACCTCGTGCAGCCACTTGCGCAAGGCGGCCGGCTCCGTCGGGACGCTCAGATCGAAGCGGAAGATCGCGTGGCCCGGCCGCCGAAAGGCGATGCTCGAGCCATTGACGGCGGGCGGGTCGGAGATCGTGGCCGTGGTGAACACGTCGTAGGTCAGGCCCGTGGGCAGGTCGATCACGCGCAAGCGGCCGTTGCCGCCGCTGGTGATGAGTCGATCCTCCGACGCGATACTGAAGTCGCCGATGGTGAGCGGCAGGATGCGCCCCGTCGTGCCGTCGTGGACGTAGATCGCATTGGCGAGCTTGGCGATCACGTAACGTTCCGATCCGGAGAGGTTGACGATGCGCGACTCGAGGTCGTCGTAGATGAGGAGCACGCCGTCCCATTTCCAGAGGCGCTTGCCACTGGCGACCCACACGACGCCCCCGTCGTCGACGATGATGCTGTCCAAGGGGGTGGGTAGCACCGTACAGATCCGCGCATCCGTCCGCAGGTCGACGCGGCAGAGCCGGCCGTTGGACACCGCCACCACGAGCCAGTCGCCGCGGAGCGACGCCGCCAGCGGTGTGCCGTCGAGCCGCGGGAGCTCCGTGACCGTGCCGGTCGCCATCGTCGCGAGCTGGCCATCGGCCCCGATGATGACCGGGTAGCGGTCCAGAAGGGCAAAGTCGAGGGGACGCAGCGTCACGACCTGCTTGGTCGTGGCATCGCGAATGTACTGCCGCCCATCCTTCGAGCCGGTGGCCACCAGCCAGCGGTCGGTCGGGTCGACCGTGACGCCCTGGTAGGCATCGAAGGGCATGTCGAGCGCCTCGCGCGTTCCGTCGAGGGCGACGCGGGTCACGCGGAGAAAGTCCTCGATCGTATAGAGCGCGACCGAGGTGATGGCCGCCAGCGTGCCCGCCCCCGTGTACGGCGAGAGGTTCTGCTGCGCGAGGTCGTAGAGCATCACCTCGTTCATGCTCGCCGCCGCGAGGTAGTGGTCGTCCATGCTCGTCGTCGCGCGCTGGTACCCTGCCGGTCGGGGAGCCAGCTCGATCGAGTGGGTGGGGAGCGCGACGAAGATCGTGCCCTTGTGCGTCAGCGCGATGGCGCCGCGCCCGTTGGCCGTCGGGAACAGCCCCGAGACCGGACCGGGGTACATGATTCCGGTGATCCCGTTCGGTAGCTCGCTGACGAGCGCATTGCCGCGGGCGGCCACGACGAACGACCCGACTACCGCCATGACCCCGACGTTGGAAGAGCAATGGCCCACCCCATCGGGCGAGGCGTGCCAGACGCACGTCTTCGTTCGCGTGGTGGCCACGACGAGAGCGCCGAGGCTGGTGAGAAACGGCGATTCGTCGAGCTCGATGTGGCCCGGCAACTCGCGCTCACCCGACGGCGTGAGGAGGTATACGCGCTTGCCGACGAGGTGCGCGACGCCGTGGCCCGTGACGCCCACCGGCTTCTCGAGCCCCGTCACGAGGGGCGGACCGAGCGCCGTCATCGCCGGATCGAAGGCATAGACCGAGGTGTCGGAGAGCACGTAGCCGCCACGCCCGATCACGACCACGACTGGTTGGGGGCCCGCGGGAACCTCACGTTGGATCTTCGTCTCGGTATCGAGGATGACAACGCCGTGCGGTCTGCTGCCGACGATGATGCGCTCGTCGACCCACTGCAGGCCGCTGGCGTTGCCGGTCCCGATCAGCGACCGCTCTCCCGAGGGCACCTCCTGCACCCACAAGGTCCTGTCGATGAGGCGGACGAGGAGCCGCTTGCTGCTCGGCGAGAACGCCACGAAGACGACCTGGGAGGGGTACGAGTAGCCACGAGGGATGCCACGGGCCATGGCCGCCCCCGCGACGACCGACGCCGCACGCCACTGGGTCGAGTCCAGCGGGATCCGACGCAAGACGGCGATCGCCGCCGCCGGATCCGTCTCGGCCAGATCCATCGCGTGCCGCACGAGCAGCTCGTCGCGCTTGTCATTCGCTTCCCGCTGACCGGCCAGCGCGACCTTGCGTGCTTGCTCCGCGGCATCTCGCTCGGCGATCACGCGCTGCACCGAAAGCGTGGCGCCGACGGCAATGATGACGAGCGCGATGACCGCAACGGCGATCACGGGCTTGTGGCGACTCGCGAAGCGGCGGAGCTGCTCGAACCACGTGTAGTGCCGCGCTCCGACGAGCTTGCCTGTCACGTACTGTCGGAGATCTGACGCCAGCTCGCCCGCGTCGGCGTAGCGACGGCTCGCCTGCGGATCCATCGCCTTCCTCAGGATCGCGACGAGATCCGCCGGCGTGCGCTGGTCGAGCTGCGACCAGTCGGCATCCTGGTTCGCGCCCACCCTGGTCAGGATCTCCGTCGCACTGTTCGTGCGGAACGCGAGCTTGCCCGTCAGCACGTAGTAGAGCGTGGCCCCGAGGGCATAGACATCGGCGCGCGCATCGATGGTCTCCCCCCGCGCTTGCTCGGGGGCCATGAAGCCTGGCGTGCCGGCCACGGCCCCGGCCCGGGTCAACTCCGGGTGGCTATCGAGGATCGGCGCCGGGCCCTCGGTCGTCTGCTCGTCGAGGTCGTAGGCACGGGCGAGGCCCCAGTCGATCACGAGCGTCTCGCCAAACGGTCCGACGAGGATGTTCGTGGGCTTGATATCGCGGTGAATCACGCGGCGCGCATGAGCGAACCCGACGGCATCGCAGGCGGCGAGCACGTTCGGTACCAGGGCGAGTCGCGCGTCGAACGCACGTGGATCCACGAGCTCGCTGAGCGGCCGGCCGTCGACCTTGCGCATCACGTAGTACGGCTTGCCCTCGGCATCGCGACCGGCGTCGTGAATCGGCACGATCCCGGGGTGCTCGAGCCGCGCCGTGATCTGCGCTTCACGTTCGAAGCGCGCCAGGTCCGTCACGTCCGTCGACATGATCGTCTTCACCGCGACGGAGCGGCCCAGCGCGCGATCGTACGCATCGATGACCCGGCCCATGCCACCGCGCCCGAGTTCACCCAGCTCCGCGAAGCGATCCGCGGGTTGGTCGAATGCCCCCACCGGCGCCGGCATGTCGATGGTGCTGGCCGCGGTCGCGGACTCGCGTGCCCGGAGCCCCGGACTCTCGCGCAGGGTCTCGACATCCGCCGGGTCCGGCTTCACGGCCACGTCACCACCTCCGCCCCGGGAACGTCCGGCGAGCGCCGGCAGGCCGTCTGGCCGCCCGCACGCTCTCCTCCAGTTTGCCATCCCCCACGGGGGTAGGATGCCACGGCATGTTCCAGCTCGACGAACAGACACAGATGGTAGCGGGCGTATTCCGGCAGTGGTGTCAGTCGACGCTGCAGCCGCGGGTGCCCGCGCTCGAGGCCGGCACCGAACAGCCATTCGACCTGATGAAGCAGATGGCGAAGACGTTCGGCTTCGACGCCATGCTCGGTGGTGCGGTCAAGAAGCGCCTCGCGAAGCTCAAGGCGGGCGAGACCGCGCCCGGCGAGTCGCTCGCCGCGTCGAGCGGGACCCCGATGATGATGCACGTCGTGGTGAAGGAGCTCTCGCGCGTCTCGCCGGGCTTCGCGATGGGCTTCGGCGTATCGATGGGGCTCGCGGGGGGCTCGATCGTCGCGAAGGGCACGGCGGAGCAGATCGAGCGGTGGGGACTGCCGCTCGCCACGATGCAGAAGATCGGCGCCTGGTGTCTCACCGAGCCCGGAGCCGGCAGCGACGCCTTCGGATCGATGCGCACGACCGCCACCGCCGATGGCGACGGGTATCGCCTGACGGGCAGCAAGACCTTCATCACCAACGGTCCTGGTGCCGACATCTTCCTCGTCTACGCCCGTACCCCCGACGGCATCGGCAGCTTCATCGTCGAGCGCGCGATGAGCGGCGTGACGGTGGGCCCGCCCTTCAAGAAGATGGGCATGCGCGACTCGCCGACGAGCGAGGTCTTCTTCGATGACGTGAAGCTCGGCGCCGAGCACCGCCTGCCGGGTGGTCGCAGCGCGACGAAGGACAGCCTGGGGACCGAGCGCTCCGGCGTGCCCGCCATGGCGTGGGGCATCATCGAGCGCTGCTACGACATGAGCCTGCAGCACGTGCGCGACCGCAAGCAGTTCGGGCGCGCGATCGGCGACTTCCAGGCCGTGCAGCTGAAGATCACCGATCTCTTCCTGAAGCTCCGCACCGTCGAGAACGTCGTGTTTCGGCTCGCATGGATGCAGCAGGCGGGCGTGAAGGACCAGCCGTTCGTGAATGCGTCCAAGGCGATGAGCGCACAGCTCGCCGTCGACGCTGCGCTCACGGCGATCCAGATCCACGGCGGCATGGGCTACATGGAGGAGCTAGGGCTCGAGAAGCTCGCACGCGATGCCAAGCTCCTCGAGCTCGGCGCCGGCACGACCGACATCAACCTGCTCGCCGCCGCGCGCGAGCTGATCGGGCCGCTAGAAGCGTAGCGAGAGGCCGGCGGTGCCGCCGCCGTCCCCCGTCGGGGTGATGTAGGGCGCCATGCTGTAGTAGCCGGGATACTGCCCCAGGCGCATGCGGAGCTCGCGCACCCGGCGATTGTGACCGGCCGGGCCGGTGAAGGCGTCGATGGATTCCCAGATGCGCAGCACGGAGAATCCGATCAAGCCAACGGCCATCACCGTGATCCCGCGGGAGTCGTTGCAGGAGCCTTCGTAGTCGTCGCATGCGTTCACCGCGTCCACGACGCCACCGACGATCAGGCCCAGCGACCCGATCTCGCCGAAGGTGAAGATCCAGCCCGTGTCACTCCACCGGCCCTGGATGGCCTGTCCCACGCCGAAGCCGAAGAAGATCGCGCCGAGTCCGCCGAGCGCGACGTGGGAGCTGTCGATCTCGCCTCGCATGAGGATGTCGCGCTCCTCCTCGGTGATCTCCACGGCATACTGCTGCGGCGACGGCGCGTAGTAGTTGCCTTGCGGCGGCGGTCCGTAGGCCGGCTGGGGAGCGGGCGGTGCGTAAGGCCCTTGCTGGGCCGGCGGCGGATACGAACCTTGATTATCTGGCCCTGGCTGCGCGCTGGCGATCGACGTGAGGCAGAGCAAGCCAACGGCGCCAGCGCGAATCCCCATGCGCCGAGGTTATCGCGGCTTCGGCTCGGCGCGGGCAACTTGTCGATCCGGAGCCGTAGGTGTGACTTCGCCCACGACTAGAGATCGATCCCGTTGCGCTCGACCACGGCCTCGACGCAGCCCAACCGCGCCGCACAGTCTGCAGCGTTCGTGCACTCGATCATCTCCTCCATGATCGGCTCCGAGATGAGGCGAATCAGGCTCGCGTCGTCATCGCCCTCCAGCGTGCACGCCTCCTCGCTGATTCCGCTCTCCGCGCATCCGAGGAGGTTGGCGCGGCACGCATCCTCCCACTCATCATGAATCGGAAGCCGCGAGATCTGACCGAGGCAGGTCTCCTCCCGGCCCTCGCACGTGAGGTCACCGATGCACTCCGCGAGGTCACCGAAGGCATCGGAGCGCGGCCAGCCGTCGAAGTCGTCGCGGCATTCGGCGACGCAGCCCTCGACGGTCTCCGTCTCACCTTCCTCGAGGCAGGCCACATCGCGCGTGCAGATCTTCTGGCAGCCGTCACGGACCTCGGACTCGGAGGCCGGCCCCGCGCCATTGCCGCCACACGCTGCCAGGACAACCATCACCATGAATCGCTTCATGGCGTCGATCTTCTCATGGACGCGAGCGACGCAGCACCACCTGCAGATCGCCCCCGGTGGCAAACAACTGACCGACGTGGCGAATCTGCGAGAGCTCGTTCGCGAGGAAGTCGGCCGTATCGACCGAATCCTGCGCCTCCCGCGCGTGGGCCGCGAGCAGGCCGCCGACCTGGTAGTAGACCTCGTCGCGATTCCCGGTCTGGACCGGCTCGAGGAGCTCGCGTTCGGCGAGGAGCTCCAGGAACCGCTTCGCCCACGCGGCCAGCTCCTCGGCCCGCATGTGCGTCTCGAGCTCCACGGGGGCGGTCGCATCGTCGACCTCGTCGACGTCGACCGGCACGGGGGTCGCGAGCCGATTCACGCTCGATCGCTCGACGGTACGCGCGGGCTCTTGCCGCGAGGCCAGCGCCTCCTTGCGATCGATGTCGCCCATCATGAGGAGCGCACTCGGAATGCGGCCCTCGACCGGGATCGCCGAGCCGAGGTCGCCCTCCTCGAGGAAGGTAGCGAAGCCCGTGCGCGCGACCTCCCACGAGATGAGATCGCAGCCCGGTACCACGAAGTCACCGCCGTCCGGATCGCTCAGCGTGATCGTGTCCGTGCGAGCCGGATCGCCGCACGCGGTCGCGTAGCCCTCGACCGACTCGACGACGTAGAGCGCACACTCGTCACCGGCGAGCACGGCGACGAGCTGGTCGTCGGCCGCGGACCACATGCGCACGAGGCGCGGCTGGTCGAACGACGCGGTGTGCAGACCATCGAGCGCCTTCTGCAGCATCTCTGCGCCGGTGATGACGAGCGCGTCGTCGCCGTACTCGCCCCAGATGAGGAGCGGCTCACCCGACGGCGTGCGGTGCTTCGTCTTCACGAGATCGAGGCGCTCGGCAGGAACCTCGATGAGGAGGCCGTCGGCGATCTCTCGCATCTGCGGCTCGGCGAGCAGGACCTCCCACTTCGCCTGCCCACTCGACTCGATGTACGTGAACGCGTAAATGCTCGCGCCGTCGCCGAGGCGCTCGACGCGGCCGCCGTGGCCGCACTCGTGGTGGAAGGCGTCCTCGGCGTCGAGGAGCTTATCGTCCTCGGGCCCATCGACATACGCCACGACCTCCTGGAGGAAGGCGCGGAAGTCATCGGGGACGAGGAAGGGGACCACGGGGCGGCTCGGCCCCGAGCTTACATCTCGATGGCGTAAACGTAGGTAGCGCGGGGGATCCGAGCGTACCGCTCCCGGATGGTCTCGTGAGGGACCACGGCCGAGCTGTCCACGTACTTCGCGAACAAGGCCTCGGCCGCCTTCACGTCGCCCCGGGCCTTGATGCCAGCCGTCACCTTCATCATCTCCTTGATGGCGGCCACGAGCTTGTCGCCGTGCACGATGAACGCGCCCACATCCGTGCCGTTCGCGGCCTTGGCCTTCGCATCCCACGTGATCGCCCCCTGATCGATCAGGAAGCCGACCTGGATCGCGGCGAGCTGGCTGTACGTCTTGCGATTCTTGTCGCCCGTGTACATGCCCTGGGAGATGTGGCCCAGGCACCAGACGATGCCGTCGATGTAGCCCTGGGCGACGTACTCGGCATCGAGCACCTGCTTCGTCTTCAGAAAGTCGAAGAGGTACAGCGCGCCCGTCTGCGCCTTCAGCTCCTCGAGCACCGACGCGATCGGCCCCGTGAAGATGTCGCCGTCGTTCTTCCCGCCGACCGTGTAGTCATGCGACGGGCCGAGGTTGTGGGTCGCCTCGTGGAGGATCGTGTTCAGGAGCCCCGGGTCGGCCTTCGTGCTGGCGTAGGGCTTCATGCTCTCGGCATCGATGAGCGACTCGGCCGCGGCCTTGCGCGCATCGCGCGTATCGCGATCGATGCCGACGTTCGTCATGGCGACGGTGCGACCGCGTCCCTCGTCGGCGACCTTGCCCCAGTTGGGCAGCGACTGACCGGCGGTGATGTTCATCGGATCGCGGTCATCGCCGGCGTTGATGACGATCTCGATGAAGTCCGGCAGGTGGAACGTCACCTTGCGCGGCGCGTACGGCTTGCCGGCGCGCTCGGCGATTGCCTGCTCCATGTCCTGCTGCACGGGGACGAGCTTGCTCTGCCATTCCTTCGAGGCCTGGCTGATGCGCGCGAACGTCAGATGGAGCCCGGCCTTCTCCGCGCATGGCTCCCAGTACGTCTCGTCGGGCGCGATGCGCACGTACCACTTGGAGTTGTCGACGTTCATCGCGGCCCACGCTTCGTTCGCGGGCTCCCAGTCGTTCGTCGTGAAGCTGCCGGCTGCCGCCTTGAGGTACGCCACGAGCGCGGCCTCGCTCGGATCCTTCAACGCCTCGGCAGCCGCAGTGAGCTCGGCGGCGATCGCCTTGTACTGTTCGGCGTACGCCTCGGAATACGGGACCGCCTTCAGATCGGCCCCGTCTCCTCGCACGACGACGAAGTGATCGAGGAGCCCCTTGTCCTTCGGCTCCGACAGCTTCTTGCAGAAGTCGGCGTCGGCCTGGAGCGCGGCGGGATAGAGATCGAAGATCGGCTTCGGCGCCCCCGGGATCGCGGAGCACGCCGCATTGCCTTCGGTCGCTTGCCCCACACATGCCGGGCCGCGGTTGCGGCGGAAGAGGCTGCGACTCGCCGCATCGGCCGGCAGCTTCGTCTCGAGGGCCTTGGAGCCGTTCTGCAGCTCGTACAGATCGTCGACGAGCTTGGCGATCTTCTGCATGCGCGCCACGAAGGCCTTCTCCTCCTCGGTGAACGCACCGATGCGCGTCCGGATCAGTGTGGCGCGGCCCTGGTCGAGATCCTGCGCCACGAGCGCCTGGCGCTGCCCCTCGGGCGTGCTCGGGTCGGCGGCCGGCGCCTTCATCGCCGCACCGATCGCGGCGTAGGCGGTGTAGAGCGCGTCGGTGAACGCGCCGTCCTTGACCCACTCGGCCGCGGGCGTCCCCGAGGTCGGATAGAACATCAACGACGCGACCTCGTCGGGATCGAGCGCCTTGTTCTCGTTCGTATCCTCGATCCAGTAGACGGGGAGGTTGGCGCGAACTGCCCACTTGTTGAAGTCCATGCGCGCGATCGCATCGAGCTTCTCGGGCTTCGTCGTCGTCGCCCCGGTGCCGGATCCAGAACCGGTCGCCGTCGCCCCCGGCGTGCCGCTGCCGAGATCCGGCGCTGGCTGCGGCTCCTTCTTGGATCCACATCCAGCCGCGAGGGCGAGCACCAGAGCGAGGCGTCCAGATTTCATGCGCCGCACGCTACCTCAACGCGTGCCGCACACAAGCTGCGTCGGTGGTGCGACGTGTCAGTCAGGGCTGCGACGCGAGCGGCCCGGAGGTGCAGGCGCCGGCGGGAGCCGCGGCTTGACCACACGGCGTAGCCCCCGGCGTGTTGATACGCACGCGTCCCGCCGCGCCGCCGCCGCCCGCACCGCCATTGCGTGCCGCCGTCGAGGAATCGGTGCCATCGACCCCGCCGAGCATGGTACTCGCGCCCGCGCCACCAGCCCCGGCCTGACTCGCTCCACCGTTGCCGCCGGCCACGCGCAGCGTACCGGCACCGATCGAAACGCTCGGCGCCTCGACGAGGATCGAGCCACCACTACCGCCGCCGCCGCCCGTGGCCGACTTGAAGTCGATGTCCATGCCGACCGCAAAGCCCGCGCCGCCCTCCGCCGAGACGACACCGATGATCGAGACCGCGCCCCCGGCCGAGATCTGGAGGGCCCCACCGCCGCCGCCACCCGCGTGACCGCACTGGGTGGCGCAGGTCCCGTCCGCGCCGCTGCCGCCGCCGCTGCCGCCGACGAGCGGAGTCAGCGCTTGCGATGTGCACGCCATGCCGCCGGCACCACCGGGACCGATCAGGAGAGGGATGCCTGAAGCGTTGCCGCCATAGCCCTGCCCGCCCTTGCCGCCGAGCCCGCCGTTGCCGCCGCCACCACCACCGCCCGCCGCGGCTGCGGCCGCCTGCGTGTTGCGCACGCCACCGCGCCCTGCACACGGTCCGCTGCCCACCTGTCCGCCCGCGTCGTTCTCCGCGTTCGCACCCGCGAAGCCGCCCATGCCGCCGCGCCCCCCGGTCAGGGCGGAGGCCGCGCGACCATCCACGCGGAGCTGGCCCGCGATCGTGACGTTCCCCGTCACGAGCAGGACGATCGCCGCGTTCGAGTCGCCATTGCCCGTCTCGACGAGCCGCGCGCCTCCGTCGATCTCCAACGAGCTGAGGCAGAACACCGCGATCGCCGGCTCGAGCCCCGCGCTCGGGATGACCGTCGACGGAACGACCATGCCCCCCGCGTTCAACACCGGAACGAGTGCGCGGTCGATGGTGGCCGTCTCGCTGTTCGCGATGGTGATGGCCGGCGCGGCCGATGTGCACTGTTGCTGGATCGCCGAGCTGAGGTTCGAGGCGCTGAAGCAAGCGCCGTCCGTGCACGCGAGATCGCAGGTCGTGGTCGTGAGGGTGCTGCCGTCCGCGCTGCACGTGGACAGCACGCGGCCATTGCAGCTCGTCGCGTTGGGGGTGCAGAGAGATGCATCCGGCGCCCCATCGAGGGGCGGCGCGTCGCTGGAGCTGGAGTCAGGCGAGGCGTCGGGGGGCTCACGATCGGCGTCCTCGCCGATCGGCGCATCCGGGGCCGCGCCGCCCGTGAATCCACATGCTCCGACCGCAACCGCGAGCCAGAGCCCGATGAGGGCACCGTTCATGCGGGGAGCCTACGGGCGGTCGTCCCGGATCGCGACTTTCCACCCGTGCCGAGCGCCAGCGCACGGTGGGCGCTCGCGCTCTCCAGTCCCGTGAAATCGCCCGGGAACTCAGCAGGATCTCACGCTCGTTTTCGAGCCGTTACGGGCATATACCATGCACCACGCGAGGGACCTTGGGCAGCGATCTTCCGTACGAGCTGGACGACGACACCGGGCCACCAAGCGTCAGCTACGGGCGCGACATCCTGGTAGTCGACGACAACCAGTCGAACCTCGTCGCGATCGAGGCGGCGCTGCAATCCCTGGGGCGCAAGCTCGTGCTCGCGAGCTCGGGGGTCGAGGCCCTCGGCCGTCTCCTCGAGCAAGACTTCGCGCTGATCATCCTCGACGTCGCGATGCCGGGGATGGATGGCTTCGAGACGGCGAAGCTCGTGCGCTCGCGCGACAAGAATCGCTCGACGCCGATCATCTTCGTGACCGGCCTGTCGTGGCAGGACGACGCGGTGATCCGTGGTTACGAGCTCGGCGCGTTCGACTTCCTCATGAAGCCGATCCGCCCCGAGGTGCTGCGCGCCAAGGCGAGCGTGTTCGTGCAGCTGCAAGAGCGCACCATCGAGCTGCAGGAGAAGGCCGACGAGCTTCGCCGCGCGCAGGCGCGCAATCACGAGCGCGAGCTCCAGGCTCTCAGCAAGCGGTTCGAGAACGATTCGCTCGAGTACCAGATGAAGCAGCTCGCGGAGATCGATCGCCGCAAGGACGAGTTCCTCGCGATCCTCTCGCACGAGCTGCGTAATCCCTTGCAGCCGCTCCAGACGGCCGTCGAGGTGCTCGATCACGACCCCGATGCGCCCGTGCCTCCACGCATCCGCGGCATCATTCACCGCCAGGTCCATCACATCACGCGCCTCGTCGACGACTTGCTCGACATCGCGCGCCTGAACGCCGGCAAGCTCGAGCTGCGCCGCGAGGTGGTGCGGCTGTGCGCAGTGGTCGACGAAGCCGTCGAGTCGACACGCAAGCTGGCCGAGGCGCGGACCCACAATGTCGTCGTGGTCGGCGCCGACGCGCCCGCAGCCGTCCATGGCGACTCGACGCGCCTCGTCCAGGTGGTGTCGAACCTCCTCTCGAACGCGATCAAGTACACGCCGCCGAACGGCAAGATCACCGTCGAGTGCGGCATGCGCGACGGGTATGGCTTCATCCGCGTCACCGACAACGGCAAGGGCATCACCGCGAAGCTCTTGCCCCGCGTGTTCGACATGTTCGTCGACGAGCGCACCGAGCCCTCCGGGGCAGGTGGGCTCGGCCTCGGGCTCGGCCTCGTGAAGCGGCTCGTCGAGATGCATGGTGGCTCGGTCCACGCGTTCTCCGAAGGGACGGGCAAGGGCGCGAGCTTCGAGATCCGCCTCGCCCTCGTCGACGCGCCCGCGGTGGCACGCACCCGGAACCAGACGAAGCTGCCGCCGAAAGGCCCGCTGCGCGCCGTCGTGTGTGACGACGCCCCGGACCTGCGCGAGCTGATCGCGGACCTGTTGCGCCTCCACGGACACGTGGTGACGGAGGTCTCGGACGGTCCCGCCGCCATCGCGGCGGTGCTGCGCGAGAAGCCTGACGTGGCGCTGATCGATATCGGCCTTCCGGAGATGGATGGTTACACGGTGTCGCGGGAGATTCGTTCGCGACTCGCCGGCGCCGGGGTTCGTCCGCGCTTGATCGCGATGACCGGCTACGGCCAGGCCTCCGATCGAGCCGCCGCCTTCGAAGCGGGCTTCGACGAGCACATCACGAAGCCGGCGACCGCCGACACGATTCTTCGAGCGCTCCACGGCACCGATCCAGAAGGGTGAAACGACCTATGACTACCTTCGACGCGCCCCCGAAGAAGAAGTGGCCGACGGGTAAGAAGGAGAAGAACGGAGCCGAAGGGACCACCGCGCCCAGCGTCACGAACGGCGAAGCCCTCGATCACCGTCACATCCTCGCGTCGTTGCGCGCGCTCAAGCGCGGAGACTTCGAGGTCCGCATGCGCGAAGACCTATCGGGCGTCGACGGTCAGATCGCCGAGACGTTCAACGAGATCGTCGAGCTCGTGAAGACGATCCGCGACGAGGCCACGGACATCTCGAACGCCGTCGGCAAGGAGGGACAGGCCGGGAAGCGCATGCGCCGCCTGAACACGGCGGGCGGTTGGGCCGGGTACATCAGCGCCGTCAACGACGTCATCACCGACCTCACCGGTCACGCGAACGAGATCGCGCGGGTCGTCACGGCGGTGGCGCGCGGCGACCTCGAGCAGACGATGGAGGTCGAGGACAGCCCGTCGGGCGCACGCCGCGGCGAGTTCCTGCGCCACGCCCGCATCGTCAACGGCATGGTGGCTCGCCTGTCGCAGTTCGGCTCGGAGGTGACCCGCGTCGCGCAGGAGGTCGGCGGCGAAGGCAAGCTCGGCGCGCAGGCCCGCGTGCAAGGCGTGTCCGGCGTGTGGAAGGACCTGACCGATTCCGTGAACCTCATGGCGTCGAACCTGACGTCGCAGGTGCGCGAGATCGCGCGCGTGACGACGGCCGTCGCGCAGGGCGACCTCACCAAGACCATCACCATCGACGTCAAGGGCGAGATCCTCGAGCTCAAGAACACGATGAACACGATGGTCGAGCAGCTGCGCGCCTTCGCGAACGAGGTGACGCGCGTCGCTCGCGAGGTCGGCACCGAGGGCCGCCTCGGCGGCCAGGCGACAGTGCGTGGTGTCAGCGGCGTGTGGCGGGAGCTGACCGAGTCGGTCAACTCGATGGCGAACAACCTGACGTTCCAGGTGCGCAACATCTCCGAGGTGACGAGCGCCGTGGCCGCCGGCGACCTCGGCAAGAAGATCACCGTCGAGGCGAAGGGCGAGATCCTCTCGCTGAAGAACACCGTGAACATCATGGTGGATCAGCTCTCGGGCTTCGCCGCCGAGGTGACGCGCGTGGCCCGCGAGGTCGGCACCGAAGGCACGCTCGGCGGGCAGGCCGAGGTGGCCGACGTGTCCGGCGTCTGGCGCGAGCTGACGCAGAACGTGAACTCGATGGCGTCGAACCTGACGTCGCAGGTGCGCAACATCGCCGAGGTCGTGACGGCCATCGCCGGCGGCGATCTCTCGAAGAAGATCGGCGTCGATGCGCGCGGCGAGATCCTCGCGCTGAAGAACACGATCAACTCGACAGTCGACAAGCTGAACCGCTTCGCCGCCGAGGTGACGCGTGTCGCCCGACTCGTCGGCACGGAGGGCACGCTCGGCGTCACCGCCGACGTGAAGGACGTCGAAGGCATCTGGAAAGAGCTGACGGAGAACGTCAACCAGATGGCCAAGAACCTCACCAACCAGGTGCGCGACATCGCCGAGGTGACGACGGCCGTCGCTAACGGCGACCTGACCCGCAAGATCACCGTCGAAGCGCGCGGCGAGCTCGTCACGCTGAAGAACACGATCAACACGATGGTCGACCAGTTGAACGCGTTCGCTTCCGAGGTGACGCGGGTTGCTCGCGAGGTCGGCACCGAGGGCGTACTCGGCGGCCAGGCGCAGGTGCGCGACGTGTCGGGCATCTGGAAAGAGCTGACGGACAACGTCAACGGCATGGCGTCGAACCTGACGAACCAGGTCCGCAACATCGCCGACGTCGCGCGCGCCGTCGCGACGGGCGACCTCTCGCGGAAGATCACCGTCGATGCGCGCGGCGAGGTCCTCGACCTCAAGGCCACGCTGAACACGATGGTCGATCAGCTGAACGCGTTCGCCTCCGAGGTGACGCGCGTCGCCCGCGAGGTCGGCACCGAGGGGCGACTCGGCGGGCAAGCGTCCGTCGAAGGCGTCCGCGGGACGTGGAAGGAGCTGACGGACAACGTCAACTCGATGGCGTCGAACCTGACGAACCAGGTGCGTGACATCGCCGAGGTCACGACGTCGGTGGCGCGTGGCGACCTGACTCGCAAGATCACCGTCGACGCGAAGGGCGAGATCCTCGAACTGAAGAGCACCGTGAACATCATGGTGGATCAGCTCAGCTCGTTCGCCGACCAGGTGACGCGACTCGCGCGCGACGTCGGTATCGAAGGCCGTCTTGGCGGGCAGGCCGACGTGCGTGGCGTGCTCGGCACGTGGCGCAACTTGACGGACGCGGTGAACTCGATGGCCACGAACCTGACGGACCAGGTGCGCAACATCGCGAAGGTCGCGACCGCGATCGCGAACGGCGACCTCCAGCAGAAGATCGTCGTCGATGCGAAGGGCGAGATCCTCGAGCTGAAGCTGACCATCAACACGATGGTCGACCAGCTGTCGGCGTTCGCGGACCAGGTAACGCGCGTCGCGCGCGAGGTCGGCACCGAAGGCAAGCTCGGCGGCCAGGCGTCCGTCGAGGGCGTCCGCGGCACGTGGAAGGAGCTGACGGACAACGTCAACCAGCTCGCATCCAACCTGACCAACCAGGTGCGTGACATCTCGGCCGTGGCGACCGCCATCGCGCGTGGCGACATGACGCGCAAGGTCGCCGTCGAGGTGCGTGGCGAGCTGCTGGATCTCAAGAACGTCATCAACACGATGGTCGACACGCTGAGCTCGTTCGCCGACGAGGTGACGCGCGTGGCCCGTGACGTCGGGGTCGAGGGCAAGCTCGGCGGCCAGGCCACCGTGCGCGGCGTCGCCGGCACGTGGAAGGAGCTGACGGACAACGTCAACCAGATGGCGTCGAACCTCACCATCCAGGTGCGCGACATCGCCGAGGTGACGACGGCCGTCGCCAACGGCGACCTGACCCGCAAGATCACCGTCGAGGTGCGCGGCGAGCTGCTGCAGCTCAAGAACACGATCAACACCATGGTCGATCAGCTCGGCTCGTTCGCGTCCGAGGTCACGCGTGTCGCCCGCGAGGTCGGCATCGACGGCTTGCTCGGTGGTCAGGCCGAGGTGCGAGGAGTCTCTGGCACGTGGCGCGAGCTCACGGAGAACGTGAACCTCATGGCCCGTAACCTGACGGAGCAGGTGCGCGGCATCGCGACCGTCGTGACGGCCGTCGCCAACGGCGACCTCGAGCGGAAGCTGTCGCTGACGGCGCGCGGCGAGATCGCGACGCTCGTCGAGACGATCAACTCGATGATCGACACGCTGTCGACGTTCGCCGAGCAGGTGACGGGCGTGGCGCGCGATGTTGGTGTCGAGGGCCGCCTCGGCGGCCAGGCCGACGTGCCCGGTGCCGCCGGCGTGTGGCGTGACCTCACCAACAACGTGAACGAGCTCGCCGGTAACCTCACCGGCCAGGTCCGCGCGATCCGCGACGTCTCCACGGCCGTGACCCAAGGCGACCTTACGCGGTCGATCACCGTCGAAGCCCGCGGCGAGATCGCGCAGCTGAAGGACACCGTCAACCAGATGATCCGCACCCTGGCGGAGACCACGAAGGTCAACCAGGAGCAGGACTGGCTGAAGACCAACGTCGCCCGGTTCACCCGCATGCTGCAGGGGCAGCGCGACTTGCTCACGGTGGCGCGCCAGATCCTGAACGAGCTCGCACCGCTCGTGAACGCCCACCATGGCGCGTTCTACATGGCCGAGTCCGACGAGGAAGGGCCGGTGCTCCGGCTCTTCGCGTCGTACGCGTACCAGGAGCGCATGAACGTCTCGTCCTCGTTCCGCTTCGGGCAGGGTCTCATCGGCCAGGCCGCCCTCGAGGGCAAGCGCATCGTGCTCGCCAAGGTGCCGGCGGACTACATCACGATCCAGAGCGCGCTCGGCGAAGCGCCGCCTCATGCGATCGTCGTCGTCCCGATCCTGTTCGAGGGCGAGGTGAAGGGCGTCATCGAGCTCGCCTCGTTCGACAAGTTCTCGGGCATCCAGCTCGCCTTCCTCGACCAGATGCTGGAGTCGCTCGGCATCGTCATCGCGACGATCGAGGCCACGATGCGCACCGACGAGCTCCTGCGCCAGTCGCAGTCGCTCACCGAGGAGCTCCGCAGCCAGCAGGACGAGCTCCAGCAGACGAACGAGGAGCTCGAGGAGAAGGCCGTCCAGCTCACCGAGCAGAAGGCGGAGGTCGAGAAGAAGAACAAGCAGGTCGAGCTCGCCCGGCAGGAGCTCGAGGAGAAGGCGGAGCAGCTCGCGCTCACCTCCAAGTACAAGAGCCAGTTCCTCGCGAACATGTCGCACGAGCTGCGCACGCCGCTGAACTCCCTCCTGATCCTCTCGCGTCAGCTCGCCGACAACATCGAAGGCAACCTGACCGACAAGCAGATCCGCTACGCCGATACGATCCGGCAGGCCGGCACGGATCTGATGACCCTCATCAACGAGATCCTCGATCTCGCGAAGATCGAGTCCGGCACGATGGCCGTCGAGGTCGGCCAGGTCCGCTTCGGCAACCTGCGCGACTACGTCGATCAGACCTTCCGTCAGGTCGCCGAAGAGAAGGGCCTGCAGTTCACCGTGGACCTCGACGGCGAGCTCCCGACCACCATCGACACCGACGACATGCGTCTGCGTCAGGTGCTCCGCAATCTGCTCTCCAACGCGATGAAGTTCACCGGAAAGGGTCGCGTCAGCCTGCGGATGTTCCGCGCGGCCCCCGACGTGATCGGCTTCGCCGTCACCGACACCGGCATCGGCATCCCGAAGGACAAGCAGCGCCTCATCTTCGAGGCCTTCCAGCAGGCCGACGGATCGACGAGCCGCAAGTACGGCGGCACCGGCCTCGGCCTCGCCATCTCGCGGGAGATCGCCAGCCTGCTCGGCGGTGACCTCCGCGTCGAGAGCACCTCCGGCGAGGGCTCGACCTTCACCCTGTTCCTGCCGACCGTGTATCGCCAGCAGTCGCGCGAGATTCGCTCGCAGCAGATGCCGACGCGCGGGACCTCGGAGCTGACCGGAACGATGCCCGCGCTCACGTCGACCGTGCCACAAGCCGGCGAGGCCCCCGCGGGCCCGGTCACCGAGACCAACCCGACGATCGCGCCACTCGCGCGCTCCATCCCCGACGACTACGACTCCCTCGAGCCCGGCGACCGCGTCCTCCTCGTGATCGAAGACGATCCGACGTTCGCGATCACCCTCCTCGAGATGGGCCGCCAGTCGGGCTTCAAGGGCGTCGTCGCCGTCAACGGGGCCCACGCGCTCGAGCTCGCCCGCACCGTCAAGCCCGATGCGGTCACGCTCGACCTGCGCCTCCCCGATCTCGATGGCTGGGTCCTCCTCGATCGCTTCAAGCACGACCCCACGACCCGCCACATCCCCGTGCACGTCATCTCCGGTCTCGACGAGGAGCGGCGCTCCCTCCAGAGTGGCGCCCTCGCCTTCCTCCAGAAGCCCGTCTCACCCGAGAACCTGACGGCGGGACTCACCGGCATCCGCGAGTTCGTCGAGAAGCGCGTCAAGCAGCTCCTCGTCGTCGAGGACGACCCGGTCCAGAGCCAGGCCATCACCGACCTGATCGGCGACGGAGACGTCCAGACCACCACCGTGGCCTCGGGTGAAGGCGCCCTCCAGTCCCTCGCCGACAACAACTACGACTGCGTCGTCCTCGACCTCAAGCTGCCTGGCATGTCGGGCTTCGACCTCATCGAGCGCATCAAGGCCGACCCCCGCAATCGCCGCCTGCCGGTGATCGTGTACACCGGCCGCGAGCTCACCGAAGACGACACGGCACGCCTCCACGGCCTCGCCCAGACCGTCATCATCAAGGACGTCACCACCATGGAGCGACTCCTCGACGAGACCGCGCTCTTCTTGCACCGCGTCGAGGCCAACCTCCCCGAGCGCAAGCAGCGCGTCCTGCGCCGCATTGCGAAGAGCGACCCCCAGCTCGCCGAGCGCAACGTCCTCGTGGTCGACGACGATCTGCGCAACATCTTCGCCCTGACCTCCCTGCTCGAGGGCCACAAGATGCACGTCCAGTACGCCGAAAACGGCCGGCGTGCGCTCGCCAAGCTCGAGGAGAACCCCGACATCGACGTGGTCCTGATGGACATCATGATGCCCGAGATGGATGGCTACGAAGCCGTCCGCAAGATCCGCGAGCGCCCCGAGTGGAAGGACCTTCCTGTCATCGCTCTCACCGCGAAGGCAATGAAGGGCGACCGCGAGAAGTGCCTCGAGGCCGGCGCGTCGGACTACATCACCAAGCCCGTCGACGCCGACCAGCTCCTGTCGCTCTTGCGCGTCTGGCTCTACCAGTCGTAGCAGGTCGTTCGCGCTTCGCGCGAGGGCATGACGAGGCGGCCGCAGCTCCGCGCCACGGGGGCTGGGTCCGCTCGCCCCGTCGCATGAGACGGAGTGCTCGCACCACCGGCGTGCCATGCGCACCAACTCACGCCGGCGCCCGACTGAGCCGCCTCCCCGCTACGGTGCTCGAGCCCCACCCCCGATGTCGCTCCGCAGGCGGCCTGCCTCGTTCATGCCCCAACCGCGCGCTCCCCGCCCCCGCTTCGTCCTCCACGTAGCATGCAGGCTGTTCATCGTGATCTGGGAGCTCGAAGCCGAGGTAGTAGGTCGTTCGCGCTTCGCGCGAGGGCATGACGAGGCGGCC
>LNFM01005668.1_pt1 | contig 21323 bp, 20 predicted proteins | sample 596031 | NCBI WGS metagenome assembly LNFM01 (sample SAMN04254537, study PRJNA301005) | activated carbon metagenome | isolation source: dual media filters at the Ann Arbor, Michigan drinking water treatment plant | place: USA: Ann Arbor
CAACCGCATCACCTGCCGCGACTGGTTCCAGCTGAGCCTGAAGGAAGGCCTGACGGTCTTCCGCGACCAGGAATTCAGCATGGACATGGCCGGCCCCGCGGGTGAGCCGGCCACGGCCTGGGCGCGCGGCGTCAAGCGCATCCTGGACGTGCAGCGCCTGCGCGGCGCGCAGTTCCCCGAAGACGCCGGCCCCATGGCCCACCCGGTGCGGCCCGACAGCTACCTCGAGATCAACAACTTCTACACCGCCACGGTGTACGAGAAGGGGGCCGAGGTCGTGCGCATGATGCACACCCTGGTCGGACGCGAGGGCTTCCGCGCCGGCATGGACCTGTACTTCCAGCGCCACGACGGACAGGCCGTGACCTGCGACGACTTTGCCCAGGCCATCGCCGACGCCAACCCGGGCAGCGGCCTGGCGGTGCAGCTCGATGCCTTCAAGCGCTGGTATGCCCAGGCCGGCACGCCGCGCGTGACGGCCCGCGGCGAGTACGACGCCCACGCGCGGCGCTACACGCTGACGCTGTCGCAGCACTGCCCGCCCTCGCCCGGCCAGGGCGCGAAGCAGCCCTTCGTCATCCCCGTGGCCATGGGCCTGCTGGCGGACGACGGCCAGGTGCTGGCCGCAGAGCGCGTGCTGCTGCTGACCGCGGCCGAACAGCAATGGGTGTTCGACGACATCGCCGGCGCGCCCGTGCCTTCGCTGCTGCGCGGCTTCTCGGCACCGGTGCGCCTGGACGACGGCCTGACGCCCGCGCAGCGTCTGGTGCTGCTGGCCCACGACAACGACCCCTTCACCCGTTTCGAGGCCGGGCAGCGCCTGGTGCTGGACAGCCTGCTGGCCGCGCTGCGCGACGGCGGCGCGCCGCAGCTCGATGACGCCCTGGCCCAGGCGCTGCGCCAGACACTGCGCAGCCCGGCGCTGGCCCCGGCTTTCAAGGAACTGGTGCTGCAGCCGCCCAGCGAGGTCTACATCGCCGAGCAGCTGGCGGTGGTCGACCCGCAACGCATCCACGCCGTGCGCGAGCACTGGCGCATGCTGCTGGCCGAACAGTTGCAAGCCGATTGGCTGTGGGCCTGGGAGCAGCACCAGGTGGCGCAGGGCTACAGCCCGCAGCCGGCGCAGGCCGGCCGGCGCGCGCTGGCCGGGCTGGCGCTGGACATGCTGTGCCTGCTGGCGGTACGCCAGGGCGACGCCACCTGGCCGGGCCGTGCCTACCAGCGCTTCAAGGACGCCGCCAACATGAGCGAGCGCATGCTGGCGCTGGGGGCGCTGATCCGCGCGCAGTCACCGCTGGCCGATCAGGCTTTGGCGCGCCTGCTCGCGCTGGCGCGGGGCGACGCGCTGATGCTCGACCGCTGGTTCGCGCTGCAGGCCACCGCGCCCGAGCCGGTGGCCGGGCTGCACGAGGCAGTGCCGGGCCGCGTGTTCGCCCGCGCCAAGGCCCTGCTCAAGCACCCCGACTTCTCGATCAAGAACCCCAACCGCGCGCGCAGCCTGCTGCGCAGCCTTTGCAGCGCCAACCCGGCCGCCTTTCACCGCGTGGATGCCGCGGGCTACGTGCTGTGGTCCGAGCGCCTGCTCGAACTGGACGCCATCAACGGCCACGTGGCCGGCAACCTGGCGCGTGCCATGGACCGCTGGGCCTCGCTGGCCGAGCCCTACCGCCACGCCGCGCGCGAAGCCATCGCCCGCGTGGCCGCGCGCACCGATCTCAGCAACGACGTGCGCGAGGTCGTCACCCGCGCCCTGGAGAACTCATGAAGCGAGTCAGCCTCACCCGCTACCTGGTCGAGCAGCAGCGCGAACACGGCCACATCCCGCCGCAGTTGCGCCTGCTGATCGAGGTGGTGGCGCGCGCCTGCAAGCAGATCGCCATCGCGGTGAACAAGGGCGCCCTGGGCGAACTGCTGGGCAGCGCGCACAGCGAGAACGTGCAGGGCGAGGTGCAGAAGAAGCTGGACGTCATCAGCAACGAGGTGCTGATCGAGGCCAACGAGTGGGGCGGCCACCTGGCCGCCATGGCCAGCGAGGAGATGGACACGATCCACGTCGTGCCCAACCGCTACCCGCAGGGCGAGTACCTGCTGCTGTACGACCCGCTGGACGGCAGCAGCAACATCGACGTCAACGTCTCCATCGGCACCATCTTCAGCGTGCTGCGCAAGGTGGGCCACGGCCGCGGCGTCAGCGAAGAAGACTTCCTGCAGCCGGGCAAGCAGCAGGCGGCCGCCGGCTACTGCGTCTACGGCCCGCAGACCACGCTGGTGCTGACGCTGGGCGACGGCGTCGTGCTGTTCACGCTGGACCGCGAGACCGGCTCCTGGGTGCTGACCGAGTCCGACCTGCGCATCCCCGAAGAGACGCGCGAGTTCGCCATCAACGCCAGCAACCAGCGCCACTGGGCGCAGCCGGTGCGGCGCTACATCGACGAATGCCTGGCGGGCAAGGACGGCCCGCGCGCCAAGGACTTCAACATGCGCTGGGTGGGCAGCATGGTGGCCGACGTGCACCGCATCCTGTCGCGCGGCGGCGTGTTCCTCTACCCCTGGGACAGCCGCGAGCCCGAAAAGCCCGGCAAGCTGCGCCTGATGTACGAGGCCAACCCCATGGCCTTCCTGGTCGAGCAGGCCGGCGGCCTGGCCACCGACGGGCGCCAGCGCATCCTGGACATCGTGCCCACCAAGCTGCACGAGCGCGTGAGCGTGGTGCTGGGCTCGCGCGCCGAGGTGCAGCGCGTCACCGAGTTGCACCAGGCCGAGCAGTAGGCCGCGCGTGCAGGCCGCGGCCCGGCCGCACAAGTCGGTCTTCCTGTCGTATTCGCGGGCCGACCTGGCGCCGGTGCGCGCGCTGGCCATGGCGCTGCGCCGCCACGGCCTGAAGACCTGGCTGGACCTGGACGACCTGCAGCCCGGACAGCGCTGGAAAGAAGCCATCGGCGCGGCGCTGGCCGGCGCCGACGCCATGGTCTTCTGCCTGTCGGCGCTGAGCCTTGAGAGCGCCTGGACCGAGGTCGAGATCGGCAAGGCGCTGGCGCTGGGCCTGCCCATCATCCCGGTGGCCATCGAGCCGGTGGACTTGGGCGCGCTGCCCGCCGCGCTGCACGACCTGCACGTGCACGACATGAGCCGCCACCCGCCGCGCGCCGCCGCGGCGCTGACGGCGCAGGGCATCGCCAGCGCCATGGGCGTGGCGCCGCTGCACCCGGGTGAGCTGCACGCCGCGGCCGAGGACGTGGTCGACCTGGTGGTGGTGGCCATGGACGAGGCCGCGTTGTCCGACGGCGTGCCGCCGGCCGCTGCGCTGCTGGTGGAAACCATGGACTTCAGCGCCCCCGACCTGGTACGCCTGGCCGACCTGCTGCACTGGGCCGGCCACGCCCGGCGTGCGCTGCTGCAGGTGGGGCCCGACAGCGACCAGGCCATGGTCGGCCTGGTGCTGGGCACGCTGTGCCAGGCCTTCGGCCCGGCGCGGGTGCAGGTGCAATGCCGTGGCCCTGCCGGCGCGGCGCTGCGGGCCGCGGTGCAGGCCGCGGGGGTGGCGCTGACGCCGGCTGACGGCTGAAATCAGCCCGCTGCAGCGGGCCGGCTCTGCGCCCAGCGGCCCAGACCCAGGGCGATGAGCGCGGCCATCTCGGCCGGCCGGTGCGTGGCCGCCAGCCGCAGGTTTTCGCCCGCGTCCAGACCGTTGTTCAGGCGCGCCCAGCCGCCGCCATCGGCCGCCACGGCGCGGAAGCGATCGATCGCCGCCAGCGCCCCGGTATCGGCCGGCACATCGCTGGCGTGGCGCGGGCACAGCGCCGCGCACTGCGGGTCCACGGCCGCGGCCAGGTCGAGCGTGATGCCGCCGAAGCCGCCCGCCAGGTACAGCGGCTGCCCGCCTTCGAGGGCAATCAGCGCTTCCTCGACGATGCCCGGCATGGCCCCGGTGTAGCCGTGGCGCTTGCCGCCCAGGATCATGCGCGCGGCGATGTTGTCGTGCATGTAGCGGCGCATGGCGGTCAGGGCGCGGGCGCGCACGGCGCGGTCCTCGGGCGGCGGAATGGCCTCGGCGCTGCGCTCGGCCAGCGGCTTCTTGATGCGCTGGCCGTCCAAGTCCAGGCAGTGCAGGCGGCCGTAGATGTCGAGATCGCGCGTGGCGGCCTCGATCTCGGCGATGCTGCTGCGGCGATGCTCCTGCCAGGCCAGGCACAGGATCAGGGGCACGGCCGGCGCGGCGTCGGCGTCGGCAAAGCCGCCGTCGCGCGCGTACTGGCCCAGCTCGCGGATCAGCAGTTCGGTAAAGCCGCCGGGCCGCAGATGCCCGCCGTAGGCCAGGGTGCCACCGCCCACCAGCACGGTGCGCGCCAGCTCGCGCACCGCCAGCTTGAAGTGGTTGGGCGACAGGCCCAGGCGCAGCAGGTCGTCGCTGTCGGACACCGAGATGCCGATGCGCAGCCCGTGCAAGGCCTGCGTGGGCAGCAGGGCTGCGTTGGCGGGCATCTGTTGGCTTGGATCGCTCATGTCATGCGCCCCCTTCATGCGCCGCGCGCGGCCAGCAGGCGCGGCGTGCTCAGGTCCAGCGGCCCGTAGCCGGCCAGCTGCACCAGCAGCTGCAGCACGCGGCGCTCGTCTTCGGCCAGCGGCGGGTCGGGGTAGAGGATGCGGATCTCGCTGCCCGGGCCCTGGGCCGGCATGCAGGGCGGCAGGCTGGCGTCGGGCAGGGCCGAGGCCCCGGGCGGCGCGGGCAGCCAGCTGGCCAGGGTGCTGGGCTCGGGCGCCTGCGGTGCCCACCAGTAGCGCGCCAGCGGCGAGCCCTGCTGCGCCTGTTCGTGCAGGCGCAGCCACAGCACGCGCTGCAGCCAGGCGTCGGCCAGCAGGTTGATGGCGCGGCGGATGGCGTCGGCGCCCCACTGCCCCTGCGCGTCGCGGCGCACCGGGATGCGCGGCGTGTGGTCCATCAGGAAAGAGCCGCGCGCCTCGCCCACACTCAGCGCGTCCAGCACCACCACCGGCATGCCGTGACGCTTGGCCGTGAGCATCTCGCGCTGGCACCATTCGCGCGATGCGTACAGGTCGGTGCGCAGCGCCAGCAGCGCGCTGCTGGCGGCGGTGTCGCGCAAGGCGCGGTCCCAGTCGGCGCCGGGCTGCAGGTCGTGCGCGTCGTAGAAGCTGTCCACGCGCTTGGAATCGAACACCGCGCGCACGGCATCCACCAGCCCGGCCACGGGTTCGTCGCGCGTGCCCTGGCGCTTGGTATGGCTGATGAAGACGCGCAGCCGCGGCTTGTCTTCGGGGCTGATCCACTGCGCCAGGCCTTGCGCCAGGTCGCGGCCGCGCATCTCGGGCGCCGGCTCGGGCGACTGGCTGTGCGGGTCGGCCTCGGCGATGAACTGGGTGGAGCCGATCAGCCGCGCCAGCGTGCCGCTGGCGGCCACGCCGTCCATGCGCAGGGGGAACAGCGCCGCCTGCGCCGGGTGTTCGCGCCGCGCGCGGTCGACTGCGGACACATAGGCCTGCCAGGGGTCGTCGGGGTCGTGCACGGCGCGGTTGAGCGCGCTGCCCATCAGCAGCACCACGGCCACGAAGCGCGCCGCGGGCAGGCCGCCCGGCGCGGGCTCCCAGGGCCAGGGGATGGGCCGCGGCGCGTCGTCTTCGGCGCGCCAGCCGACTGAGCGCATGTAGACCTCCATCGAGCCGGCCAGCAGGTTGCTGTAGACGCCGCCGTGGAAGTGCGTGGCCAGTTCGTCGGCCAGCGCCGCGCCGGACGCGTCGTCCGGGTGCCACAGCACGAAGAGCTCGAGCACCGGACTGAGCATGGCGTACCTCGCGGGCGATGGGGGGGCTGCAAATCATCATAGGCCCATCGCCCGGCGCGCGTGCCCCGCGGCCCCGCCGCCGGCGGCTCAACCCCCCAGAAAATCCTTCTTGCCCAGCGCCACCCCGGCGTGGCGCAGCAGCGCGTAGGTGGTGGTCAGGTGGAAGTACAGGTTGGGCAGCACGAAGTGCTGGAGGTAGTCCTCGCCATTGAAGCGCAATTCGCCCGCGCGCATCTGCATGACGATCTCGCGCGCCTCGCTGCCGTCGATCTGCGCCGGCGTGAAGCTCTGGACGAAGTCGAGGGTGCGGCGGATGCGCGCGCGCAGGTCGTCCAGGCTGGCCTCGTTGTCGTCCCACTTGGGCACCTCGACGCCGGCCAGGCGCGCCACGCAGCCCTTGACGGCGTCGCTGGCGATCTGGATCTGCCGTGTGAAGGGCAGCATGTCGGGCGCCAGGCGCAGGCCCAGGTAGTTGGCCGGGTCGAACTTGCGCGCCTCGGCGTGCGCCTGCGCCTTGTCCAGCCAGACCAGGGCATTGCCCAGCATGCGAGTGAACACGGGCACGCTGGCCGAATGCATGGAAAGGCTCATCGCTGTCTCCGGGTGGGCGGGACGCGCATGCTAGCCGCTGGCGGCGGCCGCGTCAGGAAGGGGCAGAATCGCCGCCCAGGCCTGCCCCATAGCGCATGAACATCATCATCCTCGACGACTACCAGGACGCGGTGCGCAAGCTCAAGTGCGCCACGCTGCTGGAACCCCTCAACGCCAAGGTCTTCACCAACACCGTCAAGGGCATAGGCCAGCTCTCGGTGCGCCTGCGCGACGCCGACGTGCTGGTGCTGATCCGCGAACGCACGCACTTCCCGCGCGCGCTGCTCGAGAAGCTGCCGCGGCTCAAGCTGATCTCGCAGACCGGGCGCGTGACCGGCCACATCGACGTCGAGACCTGCACCCGCATGGGCATCGCCGTGGCCGAAGGCGCGGGCTCGCCGGTGGCGCCGGCCGAACTGACCTGGGCGCTGATCATGGCGTCGATGCGGCGCCTGCCGCAGTACATCGGCAACCTCAAGCACGGCGCCTGGCAGCAAAGCGGCCTGAAGACGGCGTCGATGCCGCCCAACTTCGCGCTGGGCATGGTGCTGTGGGGCAAGACCCTGGGCATCTGGGGCTACGGCAAGATCGGCCGCCTGGTGGCCGGCTACGGCCGCGCCTTCGGCATGCAGGTGCTGGTGTGGGGCAGCGAGGCCGCGCGCGCGCGGGCCGTGGCCGACGGCCACCAGGCGGCCCATGAGTGCGAGGGTTTCTTCGAGACCTGCGACGTGCTCTCGCTGCACCTGCGCCTGAGCGACAGCACCCGCGGCATCGTGCGCCACGACGCGCTGGCGCGCATGAAGCCCACCGCGCTGCTGGTGAACACCTCGCGCGCCGAGTTGCTGGAAGACGGCGCACTGGTGGCCGCGCTCAACCGCGGCCGGCCCGGCATGGCCGCCATCGACGTGTTCGAGAGCGAGCCCATCCTGCAGGGCCACCCGCTGCTGCGCCTGGAAAACGCCGTGTGCACGCCGCACATCGGCTACGTGGAACTCGACAGCTACGAGCAGTATTTCCGCGCCGCCTTCGAGAACGTGCTGGCCTTCATCGCCAAGAGCCCCAGCAACCTGGTCAACCCCGAGGCGCTGCGCGTGCTGCGATGAGGGCCGCCGGGTGAGCCCAGCGCAAGGCCCCGCGCACGGCCCCGCGCACGGCCCCGAAGCCGTGGCCCGTGCCGGCAATGCGCTGCTGGCCGGCAACTTTGCCATCGGCTGCGGCGTGATGGTGGCGGCCGGCTCGCTCAACGACCTGGTGGCTTCGCTGCAGGTGCCGGTGGCGGTGGCCGGGCAGCTGATCAGCGTGGCCGCGATCGCCATGGCGCTGGGCGCGCCGCTGCTGGCCGTGCTGCTGGGTGGCATGGACCGCCGCCGCCTGCTCACCGGTGCGCTGCTGTGGTACGCCGCCGGCCATGCGCTGGCGGCGCTCATGCCGGGCTTTGCCGCGCTGCTGCCGGTGCGCGCGCTGTCGGTGCTGGCGGCGGCGGTGTTCACGCCGCAGGCCGCGGCGGCCATCAGCGTGCTGGCGCCGCCCGAGCACCGCGGCCGCGCCATCACCTTCATCTTTCTGGGCTGGTCGCTCAGCTCGGTGATCGGCATGCCGCTGCACAGCTACATCGGCGAAGCCTTCGGCTGGCGCTGGGCCTTCGCGCTGGTGGCGCTGCTCAGCCTGGCCGGCGCGGCCGCGGTCTGGCGCGCCCTGCCCGACGGCGTGCGGCCGCCACCGATGTCGCTGCGCAACTGGGGCAGCACGCTCAGCAACCCGCTGCTGATGGGCATGGTGGCGGTCACGGTGCTCAGCGCGGCCGGGCAGTTCACGGTGTTCAGCTACCTGGCGCCCTACTACCGCCAGCACCTGGGCGCGGGGGCCGGCGCGGTGAGCCTGCTGTTCCTGTGGTTCGGCGCCTTCGGCCTGGCCGGCAACATGCTGCTGACGCGCGCCATCCAGCGCTTTGGCGTGGCGCGCTGCGTGGGCGCCGGGCTGGCGCTGATGGCGATCAGCCTGCTGCTGTGGCCGCTGGCCGTTGGCGTGGTGAGCATGGCGCTGGTGATCACGCCCTGGGCGCTGGGCTGCTTCGCGTCCAACTCGGCGCAGCAGGCGCGGCTGTCGATCAGCGCACCGGCCGTGGCGCAGGCGCTGCTGGCACTCAACACCTCGGCCATGTACCTGGGCCAGGCCGTGGGCGCGGCCGGCGGCGGCCTGCTGGTGGCGGCCAGCGGCTTTGCGCTGCTGCACTGGGCCGGGTTGGCCTGGATGCTGCTGGCGCTGGCGCTGAGCACGCTGCTGGCGCGGCGCATGGCAGGCGCAGCGGTGGTGCATGTCTGAGGCGGCGGCGCCCCTGCAGCGCCTGGGCCCGCTGGGGCTGCGGGGCGGCGCCATCGCGCGCGCCGCGGGATGGGTGTGATCGAGATGGCCGCACCGCTGCTGCGCTGGGCCGGGCTGGCCGCCGGGGCAGCCGGCGTGGCGCTGGCGCTGTACGCCGCGGTGCTGGCCTTGCTGTGGTGGGGGCAGGAGAAGCTGCTGTTCATGCCCGAGAAGCTGCCGGCCACGCACCGCTTCGATGTCGGCACCGACGTGCACGAGACCTGGGTGGACGTGCCCGGCGCGCGTCTGCACGCGCTGCACCTGCGGCGGCCGGCGCCTGCGGGCCTGGCCTTCTACCTGCACGGCAACGCCGGCAGCCTGGAGGGCTGGTTCGTCAACGTCGACCTCTACCGCCGCGCCAACTTCGACCTGTTCATGATCGACTACCGCGGCTACGGCAAGAGCAGCGGCCGCATCCAGAGCCAGGCGCAGCTGCTGGACGACGTGCGCGCGGCCTGGGCCCAGGTGGCGCCGCACTACGCCGGGCTGCGGCGGGTGATCATCGGCCGCTCACTGGGCAGCGGGCTGGCGGCCCAGCTGGCGGCCGAGGTGCAACCCGAACACCTGGTGCTGGCCTCACCCTACGCCAGCATGGCGCAGATGGCCGCCGAGCTCTACCCCTGGGTGCCGCAGGCGCTGCTGCGCTACCCGCTGCGCACCGATCTGATCCTGCCGCAGGTGCGCAGCCCGGTGCTGCTGATCCACGGCGCGCGCGACGATTTCATCGCCCCGGCCCACGCCCAGCGCCTGGCGGCGCTGGCGCCACAGGCGCGGTTGCTGCTGCTGCCGCAGGCGGGGCACAACGACCTGCAGATGTACCCGGCCTATCTGCAGGCGCTGGAAGAAGTCATGCAGGGGCGGTGAGCGATTCGGCGGCGCGCCTGCGCAGCCGGTGCTCAGTTCTTGCCGCTGGCCATCTTGGCGTTGCCCACGCAGCTGACCTTGGCGTCGCCAGCCAGCGCATCGCACTTCTCGATCGCCACCTTGTAGTCGGCGTCGCGCTTGTCGCTGGCGGCGTCCTTGCGGGCTTCGCCGACCGCCTTGCCCAGCTTGGCATCCGCCAGGGCCTTGGTCTGGACGGCCTTGGCTTCCTGCACGCACACCGACTTGGGGTTGCCCGCCAGGTCGTCGCAGCGTTCCTTGGCCACGGCGTAGCTGGACTCGGCCCTGGCCACCAGCACCTTGTTGGCGTCGGCTGGCTTGCCGCTGTAGCCGTATTCGAGTTCGGCCCGCGCCACCTTTTCCTTGGCCTTGCCTTCTTCGACGCACACGTCCTTGGCATTGCCCGACAGCGCGCCACAGGCCGCCTTGTCGGCCTTGTAGTCGGCCTGGATGCGCGTCTTGCCGGATTGGTAGTCGGCCTTGGACAGCTGGGCCGCCTGGGCCGCCGGCAATGCCAACAGGGCTGCGGTCAGCAGGGCCAGCTTGAAACTGTGGTGCTTGGTCATGAGATCTTCTTTGAAGTGGAGGGGGATGCAGGGCCTTGGAGCCCGACACACCATAGACAAGCGGTGCTGCGCGGTCTGTACGCAGTCGAACCAAGGGGCGGCAGGGCACCACCCACCAAGGGCCCGCGCTGTCCGCTACCGCACCCACCGGGTGCGGAATCGGTGATCCAATCGCAGGAACGGTCGGTCGGCGCAACGGCATTTCCCCGGAAGGACCATCGCGATGACATCCATCGTGCACAGCGTGCTCTATCGAGACGGGCAGCGCAGCCTGGGCGACCTCTCCATCGACGACATTTCCGGGGTCATCAAGCAGCCCGGCACGTTTGTGTGGCTGGGGCTGCATGAGCCCGACGACGCACTGCTGGGCAAGGTCCAGCTGGCGCTAGGCCTGCACGAACTGGCCATCGAGGATGCCCACCACGCGCACCAGCGGCCCAAGATCGAGGCCTACAGCGGCTCGCTCTTCATCGTGCTGAAGACGGCGCAGCTCGAAGCCGGCCAGGTGGTCTACGGCGAGACCCACCTCTTCGTCGGCGCCAACTTCCTGGTGTCGGTGCGCCACGGCATTTCGTCCAGCTACGCGCAGGTGCTGCAGCGCTGCGAGGACAGCACCAAGGCCCTGCCCAAGGGCCCAGGCTTCGCCCTGTACGCGCTCCTGGACTTCGTGGCCGACCACTACCAGCCCGTGGTGGCGCAGTTCGAGCAGGACTTCGAGGCCATCGAGACCGACATCTTCAAGGACCAGTTCGACCGGCTGGTGATCGAGCGGCTGTACGCCCTGAAGCGCAACCTGCTGCAACTGCGCAATGCCGCCCTGCCCGTGGCGGACATCAGTGCGGAGCTGATGCGTCTGCACGAGGAGATCATCCCCAAGGAACTGCGCGCCTACTTCCGCGACATCCAGGATCACGTCTCGCGCCTGGTGGCCCAGATCGACGGCATGCGCGACATGCTGACCACGGCCATGCAGGTGAATCTGGCACTGGTGGCCAACAACCAGAACGAGGTGGTCAAGCGTCTGGCGGGCTGGGGCGCGATCCTGGCCATCCCCACCGTCGTCTTCAGCCTGTACGGCATGAACTTCGCGTGGATGCCCGAGCTGCAGTGGAAGGCCGGCTACCCGCTGGTCGTGGCACTCACTGCGCTGGCCTGCGGCCTGGTCTACCGCCGGCTGCGCCGGGCGGCGTGGGTGTAGTCAGGGCGCGGCGTCCTCACGACCTCGCAGAGATCGGTCTCGAAGTGAGGCGTGAAACCCTGCGCAGGCAGGGTTTCACGTCCTCACTTCGTTCCAAAGATCTTGTCCCCCGCGTCGCCCAGCCCCGGGATGATGTAGCCCACCTCGTTGAGGTGGCTGTCGATGGCCGCGGTCCAGCAGCGCACGTCGGGGTGGGCGGCGTCCAGCGCGCGGATGCCCTCGGGCGCGGCCACCAGCACCAGGGCGCGGATGTCCTTGCAGCCGCGGCGCTTGAGCAGATTGACGGTGGCGATCATCGAGCCGGCCGTGGCCAGCATGGGGTCGATGATCAGCGCCGTGCGCTCGTCCAGGTGGCCCACGAAACGCTCGAAGTACTGCTCGGGCTGCAGCGTCTCGTGGTTGCGCGCGACGCCCACCACGCTGACCTTGGCGTTGGGGATCATGTCCAGCACGCCGTCCAGCATGCCCAGGCCTGCGCGCAGGATGGGCACGATGGTGACCTTGCGCCCGGCGATCTGGTCGATCTCCAGCGGGCCGCTCCAGCAGGCGATGCTGGTCTTCTCCAGCGGGAAATCGGCCGTGGCCTCGTAGGCCAGCAGGCGCGCCAGCTCGTTGGTGAGCTCGCGGAATTTCTTGGTCGAGATGTCGTCCTCGCGCAGCAGGCCGACCTTGTGGCGCACCAGCGGATGGTTGACGGCGATGACGGGCATGGCAGGGTTCCAGACTTATTGGGGGCGGCGCTGGCGCAGCGCCTCGTACAGGCAGATGCCGGCGGCCACGCTGACGTTCAGGCTTTCCACCGCGCCCTGCATGGGGATGCGCACCAGCTCGTCGCAGGTCTTGCGTGTGAGCTGGCGCAGGCCGGCGCCCTCGGCGCCCAGCACCAGGGCCACGGGGCCGGACAGGTCGACGTCGTACAGCGTCTGCTCGGCGTCGTCGCTGGTGCCGATGACGCGGATGTCGCGTTCCTTCAGCTCGTTCAAGCTGCGCGCCAGGTTGGTGACCATCAGATAGGGCACGGTCTCGGCCGCGCCGCTGGCCACCTTGGCCACGGTGGCGTTCAGACCCACGGCATGGTCCTTGGGCGCCACCACGGCGTGCGCGCCGGCACCGTCGGCCACGCGCAGGCAGGCGCCCAGGTTGTGCGGGTCGGTCACGCCGTCCAGTACCAGCACCAGGGGCGGGCCCTGCACTTCTTCCAGCACCTCGTCCAGCGAGTGGCGCGCCGGCAGCGGCTGCACGCGCGCCACCACGCCCTGGTGGCGCGGGTTGCCAGCCAGCGCGGCCAGGCGCTCGGCGTCGCTGTCCACCAGCTTGGCGCCGGCCTCGCGGGCGCGCTCGACGAACTGACGCATGCGCGCATCGCGCCGCGTGGCGTCGACGTGGATCTCGGCCACCGACTGCGGCGCCGTCTTCAGGCGCACGGTGACGGCGTGGAAGCCGAACAGGATCTTGGTGCTCATGTTGCCCCGTTGGCCCTGCGGGCCGTCCCCCCGAGGGGGAGCGAGCGCCTTCGGAACGGCCGGGCGGCGCTCATGTCGGAAAGTCCTCGGCCTGCAGCGCGATCGGCTGGCCATGCGGCGTGCGGTCAGCGGCGTGGTCCCAGGCCTGTTGGTAGCGCTGCAGTTCGGCCGGCGTGCTGGCGCCCTTGGCCGCCACCAGGCGCTCGAGCGTGGCCAGCCAGTGCTGGTAGTAGGTGTCGCCGTGGTCGGGGTCGCCGCGTGCCTGGGCCGCAGCGATCTCCTCGGCCAGGGCCGCGGCCCATTCGGGCCAGCTGAACAGGCCGCGCTGGTGCAGCGACACGGCCAGCGCAAAGGCGTGCGCCTGCCAGGGTTCGGCAAACACGGGCTCGTCGGGCGGGGCGTCCAGGGTTGTCAAGCGGGCTCCAGGTAGGGCTCCCAGGCATCGACCGAGACGCTGAGGCCTTGCGCGCCGGGCTCGCTGCCCCACAGCTCGCAACCATCGAAGACCACGGTGTACAGCCAGCAGGGCTGCTCACCCAGGCCCTGGGCGTGGCTGTCGGCGAAGACATGCGCGCCGTGCAAAGCCTCGATGCGGCCGCGGCGGCCACGCACGTAGCCGGGCAGGCGTGTGTGGTGGGGCTGCGGCTGGGCGCGCGTGCGCACCGCGTCGCCCACGGCAAAGCGCGCGGGCGTGGTGGCCGGGCGCTGCGTGGGCGCACCGCGCGCCAGCGTGGCGGCCACGTCGGCGGCGCGCAGCGTGCGCCGCAGCGGCGGCGCGGCGTGCAGCGCGCGGCCCTGGGCCAGTTCGTCGGCGTGCAGCAGTCCGCGCTGTTGCAACAGGGCTTCAAGGCCGTGGACCCAGATCTCGTAGTAGCTGAGCGCGGCGTATTCGGGCAGGGTTTCGCGCGCGGCGCGGCTCATGTCGATGTTCCAGCTGCCGGTGGCGCCCATGGCCAGGGTCAGCGCCAGCGCACGCGGCTCCCAGGGGGCATGGAACAGCTCGCCCTCGGGCTCGGGCAACACCGGGCCGTGGCCGAGCTGGCCGCCCAGGTCGGCGTGGCTGGTGTAGGTCATGACCCGACCCCTGGCGCGCGGGCCAGGCCGGTGCCGATCATCGAATCGCGCGTCACCAGTGCCGCCAGGGCTTCTTCATCCAGGTGTTCGCTGCCGGCCGGGCGCTGCGGCAGCACCAGGTAGCGCAGCTCGGCGGTGCTGTCCCAGACGCGGATCTCGGTGGCCGGCGGCAGCTTCACGCCAAAGTCGGCCAGCACGCCGCGCGGGTCACGCACCGCGCGCGAGCGGTAGGGCGCGCTCTTGTACCAGGTGGGCGGCAGGCCCAGCACCGGCCAGGGGTAGCAGCTGCACAGCGTGCACACCACCAGGTTGTGGCGCGCATCGGTGTTCTCGACCACCTGCATGTGCTCGCCCTGGCGCCCCTGGTAACCCAGGGCGGCGATGGCCGCGGTGGCGTCGCGCAGCAGCCAGGCGCGGTACTCGGCGTCCACCCACGCGCGGGCCACTACGCGCGCGCCGTTGCGCGGGCCCACGCGGGTCTGGTAGGTGTCGATCAGCAGATCCAGCGCGGCCGGGTCGATGTAGCCCTTGGCGGCCAGCACGGTCTCGAGCGCGCGCACGCGCAGGTCCATGGGGCCGAGCGCGCTGTGCTCGTGCTCGTGCTCGTGCTCGTGCTCGTGGGGATGATCGGGATGCTCGTGCGCCATGCGGCGATGCTACGCCGGCCTACCACAGGCCCAGCGCGCGGCCGCCCATCAGCGTGCCGATGAGCACCGGCTGGTGCAGCATGTAGAAGGTCAGCGACCAGCGCCCCAGCAGCGCCAGCGGCCGCAGTGCCGCCGGCAGCGCGCCGGCCAGCACCTGGGGGTGCCGCGCCAGCAGCCACTGCCCGGCCGCCAGGCCCCACAGCATCACGCCCAGCCAGGGCAGCACCGGCACCCAGTCTTCGGTGATGGGCTTGCGCGTCACCAGCCCGGCCCATTGCATGAAGGGGGTGTCGAAGAAGGGGTGGCGCACGAACAGCGGCAGCGCAATGGCCAGCGCCCCCAGCGGCCACAAGGCGCGCCCCAGCGGCGCCGCGTAGCGGCTGACGATCAGCATCACCGCAATGCCGTGCAGCACGCCGAAGCTGATCCAGCTGTTGGGAAACATCTGCATCGAGCCCAGGCTGACCAGCAGCGCGCAGCCCGCCACCTGCGACCAGCGCAACCAGAAGCGGCGCCAGTCCTGCCCCATGTGCAGGGCCACGGCCTGGCCCATGCCGGCGCAGAAGAGGAACAGGCTGACGATGCACACGCGCTGCTGCGTCCACAGCGGGTCGCGGTGGAAGTTGTGGCGCGGATCGAAGAAGCCGAAGTGGTTGAGGTCGAAGCAGAAATGGAACAGCGCCATCCACACGATGGCCAGGCCGCGCAGCGCGTCCAGGCGGTCGAAGCGGGGGCCGGCCACTGCGGTGTTCATGCGGTCTTCTCGTACACGTCGGTGAAGCGCTGGCCATCCCAGGCGTACAGCAGGTAGGCGGCATGCAGGCACTGGCTGGCGCCGCGCGGCCGGAACAGGCCCGCGCACTGGCCGCGCGGCTGGCGCACGCTGCGGTAGGCCACGCCGGCCGAGCCGGCCGCGTGCAGGCGCGCGCCCAGGGCCTGGGCGGTGCTGTAGTCGTCGGGGTCGTAGAGCGCGGCGTCGGCGCTGCCCGGCGCCTGGCCCAGCGGGCGCAGATCGTGGAGGCGCGCGTCGATGGCCACCGCGTACAGGCGCATGGGCAGGTGCATGGGGCCCTGGCGCGTGGCGGCGAGAAAGCGGCCGTGGTGGTAGCGCGTCTCGGCCACCGCCGTGGCGCGTTCGCGCGCGGCGTAGAACACGCCCCAGGCGCCGGCCGAAAAGCGGCTGCCGGCAACATTGACATGCGTGAACGCGGCCATGATGGGCCCGCTGCCCGGCCCGTACAGGCGCTGGTCGCGCGGCACGCGCTCGATCTGGCCCAACTCATCCCGGCTGCGCTCGTTGGTCATGGCCTCGAGCGCGTACAGCGCCTCGAAGTCCTCGGCGTCGGCCACGCGGTCGAACAGCGTCACCGCCGGGTAGCGCGTGGGCACGATGCGCGCGGCGTGCTGCCAGCGCACCCGCCGCTGCTCGGGCAGGGCGCTGGCCACGGCGGTGCTCAAGCCCAGCCGCCGCCGCGCACGCCGTCGAGGTAGCGCCGCACCAGGTTCAGATCGCTCACGTTGCCGGCCAGCATGCGCTCGAGCGCGCTGCGTCCGCCGAAGGGCGCGGCGCTGTTGGGCTGGCGCACCCAGGCGTCGGCGGCCGCGGCATCGGGCAGCAGGATCTGCAGGCTCTTGTAGATGCCCAGCAGGTTGGACAGGCGCTCCAGCGTGTCGCGGCTCAGCGCGGCCCGCTCGGGCTGCTTGCGCCAGGCAAAGTAGGTGGATCGCGGCGGCTGGCCCAGCAGCGTGAGCTGCTCTTCGACGCTCAGGCCCCAGGCCTGGGCGATGCGGGCAAAGGCGCGCAACCCGGCCGCGGCCAGGCGCTGGGGGTCGATGTCGTCGGCGGTTTGCTGCGGGGCCAGGACGGCACTCATGGCGGGCGCGGGACGAATCCCGTATTGGACTGTTCACCTATGGTAGTCCAAAACAGGATTCATGCACGTCCACTGGGGTGGCGACGCGCCGACGGCTCACCTGAGGCGGAAGTTGCTGACCTCGTCGCTCAGGCGCTGCGCCTGGTCGGCCAAGGCGGTAGACGCGGAGATCGTGGCGATACCCTTGTCGCCGCCGGCGAACTCAGGCAGCGCTGATTCCAGCGCGCGCAGCCAGTGAAAGACGCTCCAGTTCGCTGGCGAAACTGGACCGCATGCACAGGGCCTCGTCTTCGGGCAGCCATTTGGTCATGTTGGGCAAGACGGTCTGCCACATCCGCAAGTCGCGCTCCGACAATGGCATTTCGGATTCGGCCGCGCGCAGCGTGTCGAGCAAGCCGGTCAGACGGCGGCGAATGGCGTCCAGATCCGGGGTGATGTTTCGGCGAGGCGGCGTCATTCCACCCTCGCCAAACAGGCTGGATTGGGCGTCAAAACTCATGGCATAGTCTCCTTCACGGTTCTGGCATTCCCAAAGCGTCCCGGTTCAGGGTAGCGGTCAGCGCGTCCTCGAGGATGGCATCGGCCTGCTCCGCCAGCGCAATCAGTTCGTCAATGCGGGCGCAGATGTCGCGGAACGCGTCGAACAAGGCCAGATCCAGCGGCAGCCCCTGCCGGCCCTCCAGCCAGCGGGCCAGCACCGGATAGCCACTCACTTCGAATGCCCACAGACGCGGCGGCACGCCTTCGACAACGCCCGATCCGTCCGCGCAAAGCGTCAGCCGCGCTCCGTCGGGCGGCAACGCTGTAAGGCCTGCCCCAGGGGTCGGCGCAACCAGCAAGCGCACGAACGTCGCATCGGCAAGGGCCGCCGGCAAAGCGCCGCCGTCGAATGTCTGCGTTGCACGGATACGTTCACCGAGCGCTGCAGCACGCTGGAAGACGGCAGGGTCGGCAGGCAAGGGAATGTGCGGGAACACGTCTTCCAGGTCTTCGGCAAAACGCAAGGAATAGGTCCGCGCCGACAAGAGGCAGAGAATGACGTGAAAGATCTGATCCGGATGCACCGCAGTCCCGTAGGCGGCACCGAGGCCGTCGATCAGCGGGCGCGCGATGTTGGTGTCGTTGACTGCAGGGCGGCGGTCGTGCAATGGAAAAGCGTAGCCACCATAGCTGCCGCGGAAGGCATGGTAGTCAGGCAGTACACCGTGGCACCAGACAGCGGGCCCTGAGCCCGTGCCGCCGGGCAGCGCATACAGGCCCGTGTTGTTGAGTCCCCAGACTCGCTGCAGCTCCGGGCCAGGACGGTTCAGCAATGAGGCGTCGTTGTAGAAGCAACGCTGGTCCAAGGGTCTGTACGCAAGCGCATGGATGAGTGCGCCGTTGCGAGCGCCCCCGCCCGTTCGCAGCAGATGCGCATCCACCTTGGCTTCCAGCCGCATACGGTCCGAGTCAACGAAGGTCGGATCGTTGCCGCTCTTCATGCCGGACTTGTGAAAGTCGAAGCACTCCGTCAGGCTCGGCCACGAACCATCGCCAAACGGGCGCGGCCGGAAGTCTTCCAGCGCGCCTCGAACCACCGTGACCGCGTTCGCAAGTCTTCCATCGTCCGCCCCGCGCGCCAGCCAATCCAGCTTCGATCTGCGTGCGAAGCAGCCTTCGGCCCAGCTGTCGAGATAGAACACCTCGGCCGCCCGTCCCTGGCGTGAGCCGTCGGCGATGGCGATGGTGATGGCCGTTCCGACCTGGATGTCGAACACGCCCACGTCGCGGTCGATACCGGCGCGCGGACCGCGCCGCACGTCGCCGCGCAGATCGATGACCTCGATGCGATCAAAGCGCTCGCGCATCATGCGACGTAGGCCGGCGTACGGCCACCCGGTGAGGAACTTGCGGTTGGTGATGTAGGCCACCACACCGCGCTGCGGAGCACCTTCGGACTCGAACATCTTCCACATTGCCCAACGCCAGAAGGCGACGGACAGTTCTGGAAACGTATTGAGCTGATTGCCTTCGCCGGCATCGCGCACGGGGCGTTTGAGGTCGTCCCAGAGCGCATTCATCCAGGCCCCGACGAGCGTTCGGTCTTCGCCCTCTTCCAGTCGCCGATACGGCGGGTTGCCGATGATGGCCAGGATCGGTTGTTGAGCCTTCACGCGGTCCGCGGCGCGGCGCTCGTCGGCGATGCCCGAGGACACGAATCCGAGCCGTCCCAGGGGCGCGGCGGCGCCCGGTTCGGAAAGCGTATCGGCCAGGAAGATGCCCAGCCGCGGCGGAACCTGCCCCGCAGATGCCCCCGCTACGTGCAGCGCATGGTGAAGCCGGTAATGGGCCACTGCATAGGGACCGACCAGCAACTCCAGTGCAAACATGCGCCCGGCGAGCGCGCGCAGTTCCAGTTCAGCACGGGCAGCGCCCCCGGATGCCTGCGCCTGTTTTCGGACGCGCTCTGCAACGCCCAGCAGGAAAGTGCCGGTGCCCGTGGCGGGGTCGAGGATGGTCAGGGCGGGGTCGCGCAGACCAGTGAGCGCCAAGTGCTCGCGCACCGAGCGATCCAGAGCCGCCACCATGAAGCGCACGACATCGACCGGCGTGAAATAGACGCCGTGGCGCTCGCGCGCAGCCGGGTCGAACACCGACAGGAAGTCTTCGTAGAAATAGAGGATCGGGTCGGGCTCCGAGGCGTGGACCGCAAGGATCTCCGGCGTGAAGCAGTTGACCGTGTCCAGTAGCACATCGAAGCCGATGCCAACCACGTCCAGGATTTCCGCTTGCGTGAGTACGCGCAACGCCGTCCGCATGAGCGGATGCTCGGCTGGCATCTGCAGATATGCATTGGCGTCGACCGGGCGGCCGCTGCCTTCGCGCACCAGCAGCAAGCCGAACGCCAGGGTCTGCGCGAAGGCTGACGAGAAGAGGAGGTCGAAGTCCTGTGCAGGGTAGCCACCGGCCTCGGGGTGGGCATAGAGGACCGACTGAAACTCGGCGTGAACGTCGAGCAAGGGATCGGTTACTGCACCGGCGTCGCGCAGTTCAGCGAGTCGGTCCTGCACGATGCCGCGCACCAGCCGCGCCGAATGCGCCAGCAGTTCGGCCAGGTGCCTTGCGTCACGTGCGGCTGGCGCCGTGCCCGCACCCGCGGCCAAATGCTCTAAAAGCGCCAGGAATGGCGCGTTGTCGTGTTGTCGTATGAGCCGCTCGGCGGCCGCATCGCTGCGGGCCGGGTCCAGCGACTGCGCGGGAACGATGCAGGCCGAGCCGCGTTCGTTGCCGCGCTCGAACAGCATGAAATCGGCAAAGTTCGAAGTGGCCCAACATTGCAATTCGCGCAGACGCTCGGCCTGGCGCTTGTCGTGTGCAACGCGCCAACGCCTCGGGTCGGCGGACTTGTCGAGTGCCTTCAGTTCCACAAAGGCTCTGGGCGTTTGACCCGCACGCATCAAGGCGATGTCGGGTCTGCCGACGCCGGGGTTGTGGAACTCGGGCACTACCGTCAACGCGCCGCCGGGGTGATCGGCCAGCAGACTTGTCAGGAGTTCCTGAAACGCCGGTGCGATGCCCGGCTCCTGGACTGCGGCGTGGGCACGACGCAGGTCGCGGATGCGCTGCGCGTATCGGAGAAGGTGGTCGACTGCGGGCATCAAAGAGTCATCGAGGGCACGAGATCATCGGGTCGGCCACGACTCCGGTCGCGTTGTGATCGAGGCTACCACCGCCCGTCCGGCTACGTTGACACTGCAAGAAGACCGCTGCACTACGCCTGACGTCAGTGGATCGGCTTGAAGCGCATGCGCTTGGGACGCGCGCCTTCCTCGCCCAGGCGGCGCAGCTTGTCGGCTTCGTATTCCTGGTAGTTGCCGGGGAAGAAGACCCACTGGCTGTCGCCCTCGGCGGCCAGGATGTGGGTGCAGATGCGGTCCAGGAACCAGCGATCGTGGCTGATGACCATGGCGCTGCCGGCAAACTCGAGCAGCGCTTCTTCCAGCGCGCGCAGGGTCTCGACGTCCAGGTCGTTGGACGGCTCGTCCAGCATCAGCACGTTGCCGCCCTTGGCCAGGGTCTTGGCCAGGTGCAGGCGGCCGCGCTCACCGCCCGACAGGTTGCCCACCAGCTTCTGCTGGTCGTTGCCCTTGAAGTTGAAGCGCCCCAGGTAGGCGCGGCTGGGCATCACGAACTGGCCCACGACGATGTTGTCCAGCCCGCCCGAGACATCCTGCCACACGGTGTTGCCCGCGGCCAGGCTGTCGCGGCTCTGGTCGACGAAGGTCGGGCGCGCGGTCTTGCCGATGGACACCTCGCCCGCATCGGGCTTCTCGGCGCCCTGGATCATGCGGAACAGCGTGGATTTGCCCGCGCCATTGGGGCCGATGATGCCGACGATGGCGCCGGCCGGCACCTTGAAGCTGAGGTTGTCGATGAGCAGGCGCTCGCCGAAGCTCTTGCTCACACCCTTGAACTCGATCACCTCGTTGCCCAGGCGCTCGGCCACGGGGATGAAGATCTCGTTGGTCTCGTTGCGGCGCTGGTATTCGACGTCGCTCAGTTCCTCGAAGCGCGCCAGGCGCGCCTTGCTCTTGGTCTGGCGCGCCTTGGCGTTGGAGCGCACCCATTTCAGCTCCTCCTTCATGGCCTTCATGCGCGCGTCTTCCTTCTTCTGCTCGACCTCCAGGCGCTTCTCTTTCTGGTCCAGCCAGTCGGAGTAGTTGCCCTTCCAGGGGATGCCGGAGCCGCGGTCGAGTTCGAGAATCCACTCGGCCGCGTTGTCCAAAAAGTAGCGATCGTGGGTGATGGCCACCACGGTGCCGGGGAAGCGCTGCAGGAAGTGCTCCAGCCATTCCACGCTTTCGGCGTCCAGGTGGTTGGTGGGCTCGT
>LNFM01025604.1_pt1 | contig 21321 bp, 19 predicted proteins | sample 596031 | NCBI WGS metagenome assembly LNFM01 (sample SAMN04254537, study PRJNA301005) | activated carbon metagenome | isolation source: dual media filters at the Ann Arbor, Michigan drinking water treatment plant | place: USA: Ann Arbor
AATCTGAACGTCAACATAACGAACTCACCTTCACAACGGAACGACGGATTGAAAGCGCAAAGTATATCGACGGGGGGTGAGTCGCTCGGTCTGGCAGCAGACACGGCCCATGACGTGGCAACGGGCGCTGACGAATGGGCGCTGGAGGTGGAAAAGCGGATTTGCGCGGTGCCGGTCGGCATGCACGGCTGGCGCATCGACCGCGCACTTGCCCAGCTGATCCCCGAGTTTTCCCGCTCCTACCTGCAGCAGCTCATGGCCGACGGCGCCGTTGAGGTGCGTGGTGTTGCCCAGAGCAAGCCGTCGGCACGCATCGCAGCGGGAGACCAGCTGCACGTGGAACTGCGCCCGACCCAGCAGGCCCAGGCCTTTGTACCCGAGGCGATGGCGCTGGACGTGGTGTTCGAAGACGCCGACTTGCTGGTGATCCACAAGCCGGCCGGGCTGGTGGTGCACCCCGCGGCAGGCAACTGGACCGGGACTTTGCTCAACGGCCTGCTGGCCCACCACGCTGGCGCTGCCAGCCTGCCGCGCGCGGGCATCGTGCACCGGCTCGACAAGGACACCTCGGGCCTGATGCTGGTGGGCAAAAGCCGCCAGGCGGTGGAAGCGCTGGTGCGCGCCATCGCCGCGCGCGAGGTGAGCCGGCAGTACCTGGCCCTGGCGCATGGTCGCTGGAAGGGCAAGGAGGACCAGCATGTGGATCAACCGATCGGGCGCGATGTGCACAACCGCCTGCGCATGGCGGTGGTGCGGGTCGAAGGCGGCAGCAGCAAGACCGCGCAGACCACAGTCCGCCTGCTCGACACTTGCGACCAGGCCAGCCTGGTGGCCTGCAAGCTGCACACCGGGCGGACCCACCAGATCCGGGTCCACATGGCCTGGCTGGGTCATCCGCTGGTGGGCGACTCGCTGTACGGCGGGCGCCCGCTGTGGGGCATGGCCCGCCAATCGCTGCACGCGGCGCGCCTGGAGCTCAAGCACCCGATCACTGGACAGCCCCTGTTGTTTCGCTCCACGCCGCCGGCCGACATGCTGCTGGCGGTCGAATCCAGCGGGCTCCATTACAATGCGCAGAGCTGGGACAGCGAACCGGCGGCCTGAAGCCGCACCATCCGCCGCGGGTGGTTTGCGCAAAACCCTTCACCCCGACCTTCGCCCAGCCGCCCGATTTCACCGCCCGACCCAGAGCCCATGCCCGGGTTCTGCAGGATCCAGCCGATTCGCCCCGACCCGACGGTCGCGCCCGCATGCCACATGGCCCGCGGCTCCATCGCACCGTTCGCCTTTCGCACCGTCCCGGCCACCAACCGGTTTTTGACTGACAGACACCATGAACACAACGGATGCCAAGCGTGTCCTCGAGACGGCATTGATCTGCGCGCCCCAGCCGCTGTCCGTCGACATGGAAGTGTCGGCCGACACGCTCAAGACCTTGCTGGCCGACCTGCAGCTCGAATGGACCGGGCGCGGCGTGGAGCTGGTGCAGGTGGCCACAGGCTGGCGCTTCCAGAGCCGACCCGAGCTGCGGCCCTACCTTGACCGCCTTCATCCCGAGAAGCCACCGCGCTACAGCCGCGCCGCCATGGAAACCCTGGCCATCATTGCCTACCGCCAGCCGGTGACGCGGGGCGACATGGAAGACATCCGTGGCGTCACGATCAATTCGTTGATCATCAAACAGCTCGAAGACCGGGGCTGGATCGAAGTCATCGGCCACCGTGAAACGGTGGGTCGCCCTGCCTTGTTCGCGACCACGCGCCAATTCCTTGACGACCTGGGGCTGGCTTCGCTGGACCAGTTGCCCCCGCTGGACGGCAGCGAGGTTCAGGAGTCCGCGCTGGACCGGCTGGATTTTGAATCCCTGGCCAACAGCCTGCCGTCCGATACCGCCGAAGTCGACGCGCCCGAATCAGACCTGCTTGTGGTGGCCGCCCCCTTGGCCGCCGACCCGATTACCCCGCCCTCCGACCCGCAGTTGTTGGAACCGTCCACCCAGGAAGACCATGACCCCGGATCAAACCCCACCCAACCCACCTGAACTCGACCCCACCGCCGGCAGCGAAACCCCACCCGGCGCCCGCACTTGAGGAGCTGCGTTTCGACGACGTGGTCAGCGGTGCTTTCGATGCCGAGCAGGAGCAGGAGTTGCCACCGCTGCCCGCCAAACGCGTGCTCTCACCGCAGGCCGAGTCGCCCAAGCTGCACAAGGTGCTGGCGCAAGCCGGCATGGGTTCGCGACTGGAGATGGAGCAGCTGATCCTCGAAGGCCGCATCTCGGTCAACGGCGAACCGGCCCATGTGGGGCAGCGCATCCAGATCGGCGATGTGATCAAGGTCAACGGCAAACCGGTGCGCGTGCGCATGACGCCGCTTCCGCCGCGCGTTCTCGCGTACCACAAGCCCGCAGGCGAAGTGGTGTCGCACGACGACCCGCAAAACCGTCCCACGGTGTTTCGTCGCTTGCCCAAGCTGATGCAGGGCAAGTGGCAGTCGGTCGGCCGGCTCGACTTGAACACCGAAGGCTTGCTGCTGCTCACCAGCTCTGGTGAACTGGCCAACCGCCTGATGCACCCGCGCTTTGGCCTGCAGCGCGAATACGCCGTGCGCGTGCTCGGCGCACTGTCGAACGATGAAAAGGCGCGCCTGCTCGACGGCGTGCGGCTGGACGACGGCATGGCGCAGTTCGCTTCCATCGAAGACGGCGGCGGCGAGGGCGCCAACTGTTGGTACCGCGTGACGATCGGTGAAGGCCGCAACCGTGAGGTGCGCCGCATGTTCGAGGCTGTGGGTCACGCGGTCAGCCGCCTGATCCGCATCCGCTACGGCGCCATGATGCTGCCGCGCGGCCTCAAGCGCGGCGCCTGGATCGAGCTCGACGAGCGCGACATCGCCCGCCTGACGGCTGCGGCCGGCATGCCCAGTGCGGACGAGGAGGGCGCCCGCCCAGCACGTCCCGGGGGACGCCATCCGGCGCAGCGCGGAAAACAAGGTCCCCGATCGGGGCGCACTCAAGGCAAGCCGCCGGGAAGCCGCAGCGAGAGCCCCGGCTTTGGCGACCGGCGCAGCAGCGGCTATGGCATGGGTGGTGCACCGACCGGCCCGGGTGGCAAAGGCCGGGGCGCCAAGCCCGGCACCAGCACGGGTGGTCGCGGGCCGGGCGGCGGGGCTTCGCAGCCCGACCCCATGAAGACTTCGTTCGGTTACATCGGGCAGGACGCCCTGCAGCGCCGGCGCGAACAGGAAGCCGGCCGCGGCAGCGCACCCGGTGGCGCGCGCCGCCGTGGTGGGGGCGGTGGCGGCGGTCGCACCGGCGGCCGTTGAACCTGCTCGTGTCGCGTCCCGGCGTCACGGCAGCGTGACACGACCAATGTAGAATCATGGGCTTTGCGGGGTGCCCCAAACCCCACAGATTCACCCACAAAACCTCAGGATTTCCATGGCCATCGAACGCACCCTCTCCATCATCAAGCCCGACGCCGTTGCCAAGAACGTGATCGGCTGAAGGTTGTGGCTGCCCGCATGGCCCACCTGTCGCGCGGCGAAGCTGAAGCGTTCTACGCTGTGCACAAGGCCCGTCCTTTCTTCAAGGACCTGGTCGACTTCATGATCTCCGGCCCCGTGATGATCCAGGCCCTCGAAGGCGAAGGCGCCATTGCCAAGAACCGCGACCTGATGGGCGCCACCGACCCGAAGAAAGCAGACGCCGGCACGATCCGCGCCGACTTCGCCGACAGCATCGACGCCAACGCCGTGCACGGCTCCGACGCGCCCGAGACCGCTACCGCTGAAATCGCGTTTTTCTTCGCCGGCCTCAACGTTTACTCGCGCTGAGCCAGCGCGCTGACCATGCCATGACGGCCAACCTGCTCGACTTCGATCTTGAGGGTTTGGCCGCCTGGTGCGAGCAGCTGGGGTTTCGCTGGATCCATCAAAAAGGGGCGTCGGACTTCACCGAGATGACCGACCTCGCGCGCAGCCTGCGCGAGAAACTCCCGGGCGCCTGCACCATCACCGGCCTGCCTGTGCTCACGCGCCAGGACTCGGCGGACGGCACCATCAAGTGGCTGTTCGACGTGGGTGGCGGCAACGCGGTGGAAACCGTGTTCATTCCCGAAGAAGACCGAGGCACCTTGTGCATCTCGTCACAGGCGGGTTGTGCGGTGGGCTGCCGTTTTTGCTCCACCGGCCACCAGGGCTTTTCGCGCAACCTCACGACCGGCGAGATTCTGGCCCAGCTGTGGCAGGCCGAGTTTTTCCTGCGCAAGCACCTCAAACGCACCGAGCGTGTGATCACCAACGTGGTGATGATGGGCATGGGCGAGCCCTTGCAGAACTACAACGCGCTGGTGCCAGCGCTGCGTGTGATGCTCGACGACCACGGCTATGGCCTTTCGCGCCGCCGCGTCACCGTGTCCACCTCGGGTGTGGTGCCCATGATGGACCGCCTGGCGCAAGACTGTCCGGTGGCACTGGCCGTGTCGCTGCACGCGCCCAACGATGCGCTGCGCAGCGATCTCGTACCGCTCAACCTCAAGTACCCGATCGCCGAGCTGCTCGACGCCTGCCTGCGCTACCTGCCTGCCGCGCCGCGCGATTTCATCACTTTCGAGTACTGCATGCTAGACGGGGTGAACGACCAGCCACACCACGCGCAGGAGTTGCTGGCCCTGGTGAGGGGCCACGCCGGGCGCGGTGTGCCGTGCAAGATCAACCTCATTCCTTTCAATCCCTTTCCCGGCTCAGGCCTGCTGTGTTCGCCGCGGCCGGTGGTGCAGCAATTCGCCCGCATCCTCAGCGAGGGTGGTCTGGTGACAACGGTGCGCAAGACGCGGGGTGATGACATCGACGCGGCCTGTGGTCAACTGGCCGGCGACGTGCTCGATCGCACCAACGCCGCCAGCCGCCTGGCCAAGCGCCGCAGTGCCACCGAGCATCCCATCCGCATCGTCCACAAGGAAAGGCAGGCATGACTTCAGCCACTCGACTCCCGGCCCGGTTTTCAGGCACCACGGTGGGCTTGCTGGCATTGCTGATGTGCTTGTTGTTGCTCTCGGCCGGATGTGCACAACGCGGTGCTGCTTCCAGCGTGCCCTCGGCGGAACCCATCACCGATTCGGACGAGCCCGAGGCTCGCAAGCGTGCCCGCATCCGCATCGAACTGGCCGCCGGCTACTTTGGCGAAGGCCAGAACACCGTAGCACTGGACGAGATCAAGCTGGCGCTTCAGGCCGACCCGACCTATGCGCCGGCCTATGTGTTGCGCGGCCTGGTCTACATGGGCATGAGCAACGATGCGCTGGCCGAAGAGAGCTTCCAGCGCGCCATGCAGCTCAACCCGCGCGACCCCGATGCCCTGCACAACTACGGGTGGTACGCGTGCCAGCGCGGTCGCTACGCACAGTCCACCGAGCTGTTCCAGCGTGCCTTGGTCAGCCCCGTTTACGGCGGTCAGGCCAGAACCTTGTTGGCCATGGGAATCTGCCAGATCCGGGCGGGCCAGTTCGTGGAGGCTGAGGCCAGTCTGGCGCGCTCGTATGAGCTCGACGCTGCCAACCCGATCGTGGCGTACAACCTCGCCTCGCTGCAGTTCCGCCGGGGTGACGATGCCAAGGCCCAGTTCACGATCCGGCGGCTCAACAACACCGACCTGGCCAACGCAGAAACGCTTTGGCTGGGCATCAAGGTTGAGCGGCGGCTTCGCAACCGCGAAGCCATGGCGCAACTGGCACAGCAACTGGGTCGCCGTTACCCGGATTCACCCCAGTGGGCCCGTTTTCAGCGCGGAGAGTTTGATGAGTGATGTGGTGGGTGAAGGCAATGGCATGTCGGGTGAGCCCGTTTCGCGCCCGATCCGGTTGAAGGAGGCCCGCGAAGCCGCGGGGCTGCACATCGCGGCCCTTGCCGCCTCCTTGAAGGTCCCGGTCAAGAAGCTGGAAGCGCTGGAGGCTGGGCGCTACAGCGAACTGCCCGACCTGACCTTTGCCCGCGCGCTGGCGTCCAGTGCCTGCCGCCAGCTCAAGGTGGACCCCGCTCCCATCCTGCAACAGATCCCGCTGGGCGCATCGCCCAAGCTGGGTGACCATGGCCAGGCGCTCAACACACCGTTCAACCCGGGCCGCGACGAAGAACCGTTCAACCCGCTGAGCTGGCTCTCCCGGCCCGCCTTGCTGGCGGCCATTGCGCTGCTGTTGGGTGCACTGGTCATCGTGTTTCTGCCCAAGGCCGAGAGCCCGCCTGTGGTGGCGAGTGTGGCGGAGCCGGTCATGGCCGAGCCCGTGGTGGTGGCCGAACCCGTTGCCGCTCAAGAACCCGCTGGCGCTGCCGCGCAGGGAGGTGTGGTGCCCGGGAGTGCCGACATGGCATCGCCCGCGGAGGTGCCAACAGCCGCTGATGTCGCGGCGGCACCCGCAGATGCCGCACCTGCCGTGGCCGTTGCCACGCCGGCCACCCCAGTCGGCGCCAGCGCGGGCAGCCTGCTGAGCATCGTCGCCACGGGTGAGTCCTGGGTCGAGGTGGTCAACGGCAGCGGCAACGTGGTGGCCAAACGCTTGATGCAGGCCGGCGACGTGATGGATTTTTCTGCGGCCCCGCCCTACACCGTGGTGCTGGGCAAGGCCGATGCCGCGCGGGTGAACGTTCGCGGCAAGCCTTTCGACACGGCGCCGTTTGCGCGCAGCAACGTGGCACGATTCGAGGTGAAATGACCATGGACATTGCATTGCAGCCTGATGCCCCGGCTTCCTCAGCAGGCCAGCCGATTCCCTTGACTGCTGCACGGGTGCGCCACACCCGCCAGGGCGTGGTGGTGTGGGGCAGCAACCGTGTGACGGTGGGCGGTGACGCGCCGGTGCGTGTGCAGTCCATGACCAACACCGACACCGCCGATGCCGTGGGCACAGCGATCCAGGTGAAAGAGCTCGCCCTGGCCGGCTCCGAGCTGGTGCGCATCACCGTCAACAACGACGAGGCCGCCAAGGCCGTGCCCTACATCCGCGAGCAGCTTGACCGCATGGGCGTTGACGTGCCCCTGGTCGGCGACTTCCACTACAACGGCCACCGCCTGCTCACCGACCATCCGGCCTGTGCCGAGGCGCTGTCCAAGTACCGCATCAACCCCGGCAATGTGGGTCGCGGCGACAAGGGTGACCGCCAGTTTGCGCAGATGGTGGAGATCGCGGCGCGGCACGACAAGGCGATCCGCATCGGCGTGAACTGGGGCAGTCTCGACCAGGATCTGCTCGCCCGCCTGATGGACGAGAATGCCCGCCGAGCCCAACCCTGGGAAGCGCGTCAGGTGATGTACGAGGCGCTGATCACGTCCGCACTCGACTCGGCCCAACGCGCCGAAGCCATCGGCCTCAACGGCAACAACATTTTTCTGTCCTGCAAAGTCAGCGCCGTGCAGGACTTGATCGCGGTCTACCAGGCGCTGGCGCAGCGCTGCAACTACGCGCTGCACCTGGGCCTGACCGAGGCCGGCATGGGTACCAAGGGTGCGGTGGCTTCGGCCGCGGCGCTGTCGGTGCTGCTGCAGCAGGGGATTGGCGACACCATCCGTGTTTCGCTCACGCCACAACCGGGTGAGGCCCGCACGCAAGAGGTGGTGATCGCGCTGGAGATTCTGCAGGCTCTGGGCATGCGCGCGTTCGTGCCCTCGGTCACCGCCTGCCCCGGCTGTGGCCGCACCACCAGCACAACCTTCCAGGAACTGGCCAAGCAGATCGACGACTACCTGCGCAGTTCCATGCCGGTTTGGCGCGTGCGCTACCCCGGCGTGGAAAACCTCAAGGTGGCGGTGATGGGCTGCATCGTCAATGGCCCCGGCGAGAGCAAACACGCCGACATCGGCATCAGCCTGCCCGGCACCGGCGAGGCGCCAGCAGCCCCCGTCTTCATCGACGGACAAAAAGCACTGACCTTGCGCGGCGACGACATCGTGCGCGAGTTCCAGGTCATCGTGGACAACTACATCGAGAAAAAGTTTGGCGTCACCGCTTGACGTCGGGTCCACACCCGGCATCCGCTGACCGCACAGGCTTGCAGCACATGGCAGAAAAACTCGCCGCCGTCAAAGGCATGAACGACATCGCCCCTCCCGCGTCCGCGCACTGGGAGTGGCTCGAAGACACGCTGCGCACGTTGATGCGCCGCTATGGCTACCGCAACCTGCGCACGCCCATCGTGGAGCCCACCGCGCTCTTCGTGCGCGGCCTGGGCGAGGTGACCGACATCGTCGAGAAGGAGATGTACTCCTTTGAAGACCGGCTCAATGGCGAGCAGCTCACGCTGCGCCCTGAAAACACGGCTGGCGTGGTTCGCGCAGCCCTCGAACATTCGCTCTTGTACGACGGTGGCAAGCGCCTGTACTACATGGGTCCGATGTTCCGGCACGAACGCCCACAACGCGGTCGCTACCGCCAGTTCCACCAGTTCGGCGCCGAAGCCCTGGGCTTCGCAGGTCCCGATGTCGACGCCGAGCTCATCGTGCTGGCCTGCGATCTCTGGGCCGAGTTGGGTCTCACCGGCATCGAACTCGAAATCAACAGCCTGGGCCAGCCACCCGAGCGGCTGGCGCACCGCCAGGCCCTCATCGCCTACCTCGAAGCGCACACCGACCAGCTCGACGAAGAAGCCAAACGCCGGCTGCACAGCAATCCGCTGCGCATCCTCGACACCAAGAACCCAGCCATGCAGGCTCTGGTGAACGCCGCGCCGCGCCTCATGGACCACCTGGGTGCCGAATCGCTCGAGCACTTCAACCGCCTGCGCGGCTTGCTCGATGCACACGGTCTCGAATACCGCATCAACCCGCGTCTGGTGCGCGGCATGGACTACTACAACCTGTCGGTGTTCGAGTTCGTCACCACACAGCTGGGCTCCCAAGGCACCGTGTGCGCTGGCGGTCGCTACGACGGCCTGTTCGAACAGATCGGTGGCAAGGCCGCGCCGGCCGTAGGCTGGGCGTTGGGCATGGAGCGCATTCTTGAACTGTTGAAAGAGCAGGGCAAACTGCCGGAGCAACCGGTGCCTGACGCGTATGCCGTGGTGCCCGACGCGACCCACGTGTCGCAGGTCATGCCCGCGTTGCGCGCGCTGCGCCAGCACGGTGTGAACGTGCAGATGCACGCGGGTGGCCCTGATGGCATGGGCAGCATGAAGTCGCAGTTCAAGAAGGCCGACGCCAGTGGCGCGCGCTTTGCCCTGATCTTTGGCGAACAGGAGTTGCAGCAGGGCAGCGTGGCGGTCAAGGCCCTGCGCGGCCCCCGCCCCGACGCCGAGGCGCCGCCCCAGGAAAACGCGCAGCGCCTGCTGGCGATCGCCCAGGTGGCCGACTGGGCCGCCAGTTTGCGCAGCAACTGAACCCCCCCGGCTTTCCCGTCTGGCAGAGGCGGGGAAGCCGCAGCCACCCGCCTACAATCGAGCGTTGCGCTCACGGCGCCCGAACCCGAACTGAATTTGCAGCATGGCCAAACACCTCGACCTTGAAGAGCAGGAACAGCTCGATCAGATCAAACACTTCTGGAGCCAGTACGGCAACCTCATCAGTGCCGCCTGGAACGGCTGGAACTACTGGCAGCGCAACCAGGCCGCCAAGGCCGCTGCCCTGTACGACGAAGTCGACCGCGCCACACTCGCCAACGACGCAGACCGCATGCAGCGCGCATTGGCCGACATGCAGGCCGGATTTGCCAGCACCACCTTCGCCAGCCAGGCTGCCTTGCAGGCCGGCAAGACCTTGTTCGATGCGGGCAAGCTCCCCGAAGCGCGCGCAGCGCTGGCCTGGGCCGCCGAAAAATCATCTGATGACTCTTACAAGGCCGTGGCCCGCTTGCGGCTGGCGGCGCTGGACATCGAGGCGCAAGCCTATGACCAGGCGCTCAAGACTCTTGAGGCCCCGGTGCCCAAATCGTTCGAACCGCTTGTGGCCGATCGCCGCGGCGATGTGCTGATGGCGCAGGGCAAGACCGACGAAGCCAAAGCCCAGTACCAGATCGCCTGGAAGGGTTTGAACAACCGCACCGAGTACCGCCGTCTGGTCGAAGTGAAGCTGGCTTCGCTGGGTGTGGACGTTTCCACCCTGGCCCCCACAACCGAGGTCGCCCGTTGAACCCAGTTCTCAAATCCATGAAGCCTTCTTCCAAAGCCTGGATGGTTCGCACCGCCTGCCTGGGTGTGCTGGCGCTGGCCGGTCTGTCGGCCTGTTCCTCGGGCCCCAAGAAGCCCCAGCCCACCGAGCTGCCGCCGGTGGCTGCCCTCATGGGCACCCGCGCAGCCTGGACCGCGCAAGTCGGTGCCACCACCGAATCCATTGTTCCGCTGGTGGCGGGTGGGCGCGTGTTTGCTGCCAGCACCGCTGGCACCGTGGTCGCGCTCAATGGCGCCACCGGCCAGGACGTGTGGCGTCTGAACTTGGGCACGCCGATCGCAGCGGGTGTGGGTTCTGACGGGCAGACCGCTGCGGTGGTCACCCAGAGCAATCAGCTCGTGGCGCTGGCCGATGGTCGCGAACTCTGGCGCGTGCGCCTGCCGGCCCGCGCCTTCACGGCGCCGCTGGTGGCCGGCGCCCGCGTGTTTGTGCTCACGGCCGACCGTACCGTCACCGCTTTCGACGCGCGCAACGGCGCGCGTTTGTGGGCCCAGTCGCGCACCGCCGAACCGCTGGTGCTCAGCCAGAGCGGCGCCTTGCTGGCGGTGGGCGACACCTTGGTGGCCGGCCTGTCGGGCCGCGTGGTGGGCCTCAATCCGGCCAACGGTTCGGTGCGCTGGGAAGCCCCGATCGCCACGCCGCGCGGCACCAACGAAGTTGAGCGCCTGGTCGACATCGTCGGCCCCGTGAGCCGGATCGGTGACAGTGTTTGCGCGCGGGCCTATTCGGCCGCTGTCGGCTGCGTCGATGCAGCGCGTGGCACGGTGGTCTGGTCGCGGGCCAACCAAGGCACCAGTGGCGTGCATGGTGACGATCGCCTGGTGTTTGGCGCCGACGGCGAAGGCCGACTCCAGGCTTGGCAGCGCGCGTCCGGCGAACCAGCGTGGAGCATCGACCGCCTGAAGTACCGCGGCCTCAGCGCACCGGTGGCCCTGGGTCGTGTGGTCGCCGTGGGCGACAGCGCGGGCCTTGTGCACCTCGTGTCGCGCGAAGACGGCAGCGAAATGACCCGCCTGAGCACCGACGGATCGCCTATCCTGGTGGCGCCGGTGCTCTCGGGCGACGCACTCGTGGTCCAGACCCGCAACGGCGGCCTGTACGCCTGGCGTCCTCAGTGATTTCCGAGCCGAACCGACACCTGAACGAAAGCAGCCTTCCTTGAAACCCGTCATCGCCCTGGTGGGCCGCCCCAATGTGGGCAAGTCCACCCTGTTCAACCGCCTGACGAGTTCTCGCGACGCCATCGTGCGACACTACGGCAATGGCCGCCTCGGTGCACGCGAATACATCGTCATCGACACCGGGGGTTTCGAGCCCGATGCCACCGAGGGCATCTACAAGGAGATGGCCAAGCAGACGCGCCAGGCCGTGGCCGAGTCCGATGTGGTGCTGTTCGTGGTGGATGCGCGCGCCGGCATCAGCGCGCAAGATCATGAGATCGCGGTCTACTTGCGGCGCTTGGGCAAGCCTTGCGTGCTGGTGGCCAACAAAGCCGAGGGCATGACCCAGGGCTTGCAGCTGGTCGAGTTCTACGAGCTGGGTTTGGGTGAAGTGTTGCCGGTCTCCGGTGCCCACGGCCAGGGCATTCGGTCGATGGTCGAGTTGGCGATGGAGCGCATTCCTGGCCTGCCGCCAGAGGACGAAGAGGAAGAACCCGCACCGGCTGGCGTGATCCGCCTGGCGGTGGCGGGACGCCCCAACGTGGGCAAGTCGACCCTGATCAACGCGTGGCTGGGTGAAGAGCGCTTGGTGGCCTTCGATCTGCCCGGCACCACGCGCGACACCATCTCGGTGCCGTTCGAGCGCAATGGGCAGAAGTTCGAGCTGATCGACACGGCCGGCATCCGCCGCAAGGGCCGGGTCTTCGAGGCGATCGAGAAGTTCTCCGTCGTCAAGACCCTGCAAGCCATCGAAAACGCGAACGTGGTGCTGTTGCTGCTTGACGCCACGCAAGGCGTGACCGACCAGGACGCGCACATTGCCGGCTACATCCTGGAAAGCGGCCGCGCCGTGGTGGTGGCCATCAACAAATGGGATGCGGTGGATGCCTATCAGCGCGAGCAGATCGAGCGGCAGATCGAAACCCGTTTGGCGTTCCTGAAATTCGCGTCTTTGCACCTGATCTCGGCGCAGAAACGCCAGGGGCTGGCGCCGGTCTGGAAGTCGATCATCCAGGCCCAGGCTTCGGCCACGCGCAAGATGTCGACTCCGGTGCTGACCCGGTTGCTGGCCGAGGCGGTCGCGTTTCAGGCCCCCACCCGCGGCGGCATGTTCCGTCCCAAGATGCGATATGCCCACCAGGGCGGCATGAATCCTCCCGTGATCGTGATTCACGGCAACTCGCTGGAACACGTGCCCGATTCCTACAAGCGGTTCCTCGAAGGGCGCTTTCGCAAGGCTTTTGATCTGGTCGGCACGCCACTTCGGATCGAGCTCAAGACCTCGACCAATCCCTTCAAGGAATAGGAATTACCCGGCAGGCGAGAGCAGTACAAGCCCTGTGGTATCGTGACTTCCTATCAACTTTTTTCTGAACACGGAGCATATCGTGAGCAATAACAAAGGCCAACTCTTGCAAGACCCCTTTCTGAACCAGCTTCGCCGGGAGCATGTTCCCGTGTCGATCTACCTGGTCAATGGCATCAAGTTGCAGGGGCAGATCGAGTCGTTTGACCAGTACGTGGTCCTGTTGCGGAACACCGTCACCCAGATGGTCTACAAGCATGCCATCTCCACCATCGTTCCAGGCCGTCCTGTGCAGTTCTCCGCCGCTCCTGCGGACGAGACCGCTGCTCCTTGAACGTGTTTATTTTCGAAGCCGGCGCGGTGCCGATGGGCCGTCCGGTCTGCAGCGCCCACTGCGCGGCAGCTGACTCGATTTGAAATCCCCCGAGAACCCTTCCACACCCACACCATCGGTCATCCTGGTGGGGGTGGACTTCGGTACGCCCCATTTCGACGCGCCCCTGGAGGAGTTGGGTTTGTTGGCCCAGACAGCAGGCTACAGCGTGGCCGATCGGGTCACCTGCAAACGGCGTGCACCCGACCCGGCGTTGTTTGTCGGCTCCGGCAAGGCCGACGAAATCAAGTTGCTGGCGCAATCGACGGGCGCTTCTGAAGTGTTGTTCGATCAATCGCTCAGCCCGGCGCAGCAACGCAACCTTGAGCGTCACCTGGGCATGCCGGTCAACGACCGCACGCTGTTGATCCTCGAAATATTTGCCCAGCGAGCGCGCAGCCATGAGGGCAAGCTGCAGGTTGAGCTCGCCCGACTGCAATACCTGTCCACCCGGCTCGTGCGGCGCTGGTCGCACCTGGAGCGCCAGAGCGGCGGCATCGGCATGCGAGGTGGCCCCGGCGAAACACAGATCGAGCTTGATCGCCGAATGATCGGTGAATCGATCAAGCGGACCAAGGAGCGTCTGGAGAAGGTCAAAAAGCAGCGTGCCACCCAGCGCCGCCAGCGCGAGCGCCGCGACACCTTTTCCATCTCGCTGGTGGGCTATACCAACGCGGGCAAGTCGTCCTTGTTCAACGGCCTGGTCAAGGCGCGCGCCTACGCGGCCGATCAACTGTTCGCCACGCTGGACACCACGACCCGACAGCTCTACCTGGGTGAAGCGGGTCGTTCGGTGTCTTTGTCGGACACGGTGGGCTTCATTCGCGACCTGCCGCACGGCCTGGTTGATGCTTTTGCCGCCACCTTGCAGGAGGCCGCCGACGCCGATCTGCTGCTGCACATCGTGGACGCTTCGAACCCTTCCCACCCCGAGCAGATGGCCTCGGTGATGGGGGTGCTCAAGGACATCGGGGCCGATCAGGTGCCGCAGATCCTGGTGTTCAACAAGCTCGACGCGATCGACGAAGACCGCATTCCGCTCGTTCTCTCCGATCAGATGGAACTGGATGGGCAAACGGTGCCTCGAATTTACGTGAGTGCCCAAACGGGCGAGGGTTTGCCCGCCCTCAGGGCTTTGTTGGCGGCGCACGTGGTGGCTCCCGCGGGCGGGCAAGGCCCTGAGAGCCCGGGGGCGTTCCCCAAAAATGAAAGTTTGCCCTCCTGATTGGGCACAATGTGATGGTTTTGAAATTGACAAAGAGTTGGCAACACATGGATGTGAATCTGCAAAATCCCGCCCGCCCTGCCGAGCATGGCTCACGCGCTGCCCCCAGACGGGCCTGGCGCAAGGTGCTGGGCATGTTCAATCTCAACGATCCGCGCTGGGGCCGGGGCGATGACGGTCCCCGCAATGAAGGCTCCAAGGAGGGTCAGGAGCCTGAGCGAAACGAAGACAACCGGCCGCCGCAGCGTCCGCGGGGTCAGGGCCCGAACCAGGGACCGCCGGACCTGGACGAACTGTGGCGCGACTTCAATCGCAAGCTCGGTGGTCTGCTGGGCAAAAAAGGCGGCGGTCAGGGTGGAGGCAACGGTTCGGGTGGCGGCGGCTTGCCCAGCTTCAACCCCAGCCCCAAGACCACCGGTATTGGCGCCGGTCTCATCGTGGGTGTGGCCGCACTGATCTGGCTCGGCACGGGCTTCTTCATCGTGCAGGAGGGCCAGCAGGCCGTCATCACGCAGTTCGGCAAGTACAACAGCACCGTGGGTGCGGGTTTCAACTGGCGCCTGCCCTATCCGATCCAGCGCCATGAGACCGTGTTCGTGACGCAGATCCGCTCGGTCGACGTGGGCCGCGACAACATCGTGCCGGCCACCGGCCTGCGCGAGTCGGCCATGCTCACCGAAGATGAGAACATTGTCGAAATCAAGTTCGCCGTGCAGTACCGCCTGAACGATGCGCGTGCTTTCCTGTTCGAGAGCCGTGATCCCGATGCGTCGGTGGTCAAGGTCGCCGAGACCGCAGTGCGCGAAGTGGTGGGCAAGATGAAGATGGACGCCGCACTGGCCGAAGAGCGCGACCAGATTGCGCCGCGCGTGCGCACCCTCATGCAGACCATTCTGGACCGCTACAGCGTGGGTATCGAGGTGGTCGGCATCAACCTGCAACAAGGTGGTGTGCGTCCCCCCGAGCAGGTGCAGGCCTCCTTTGACGATGTGCTGAAGGCGGGCCAGGAGCGTGAGCGAGCCAAAAACGAAGCCGAGGCTTACGCCAACGACGTGGTGCCGCGGGCGCGTGGTGCTGCTTCGCGCCTGACCGAAGAGGCCGAAGGCTACCGTGCCCGCATCGTCGCGCAGGCCGATGGTGATTCGCAGCGTTTCCGTTCGGTGCTCACCGAATACCAGAAGGCGCCGCAGGTCACCCGCGAGCGGATGTATACCGATGCCATGCAGGAGATCTACAGCAACGTGACCAAGGTGCTGATTGACTCCAAGGCGGGCAACAACCTGCTGTACCTGCCGCTGGACAAGATCATGCAGATGACCGGGCAGCCCACGACCAATCCGGCGACTGCCGTGCCACCGCCCAGTGCGGGCACGACGTCCACCCCGGCCAGCCGCAGTCTCGACAACGCCGCGCGTTCGCGCGAGCGCGAGAGCCGTTGAACGCCGCCCACGAGACCAAAGAGCAACGCACATGAACAAATTGGGTTTCATCCTCACCAGCCTCGTCGTGGCGCTGGCCATCGCCAGCTCCATGCTGTTCGTGGTTGACCAGCGCCAGTTCGGCGTGGTTTTCCAGTTGGGCCAGATCAAGCAGGTCGTGACCGAGCCAGGCCTGAACTTCAAGCTGCCCCCGCCGTTCCAGAACGTGTCCTACATTGACAAGCGCCTGCTCACGCTGGAAAGCACCGACACCGAGCCCACGCTCACTGCCGAGAAGCAGCGTGTGGTGATCGACTGGTACGTGCGGTGGCGAATCAGCGAACCGCAGGAGTACATCCGCAACGTCGGCATCACCGAGCGTGCAGGCGCCCTGCAACTCAACCGCGTGGTGCGCAACTCTTTCCAGCAGGAAGTGAACAAGCGCACGGTGAACGAGTTGCTGTCGACCCGCCGTGAACAACTGATGGCCGATGTGAAGCGCGAAGTGCTCGCCGCCGTGCGCAGCGCCGACAAGCCTTGGGGTATGGACGTGGTCGATGTGCGCATCACCCGCGTCGACTACGCCGAGAGCATCACCGCATCCGTCTACCAGCGGATGGAAGCCGAACGCAAGCGCGTGGCCAACGAACTGCGCTCCACCGGCTTTGCCGAAGGCGAAAAGATCCGGGCCGATGCCGACCGCCAGCGCGAGGTGATCGTGTCCGAGGCCTACCGCGACGCGCAGTTGATCAAGGGTGAGGGCGATGCCAAGGCCGCTGCGTCGTTCTCCGACGCCTTCGGTCGCGATCCCGCCTTTGCCCAGTTCTACCGCAGCCTGGAGGCCTACAAGTCGAGCTTCGCCAGCAAGTCCGACGTGTTGGTGGTCGATCCGTCTTCCGACTTTTTCAAGTCCTTGCGAAGCAGCAATCTGGCGCCGAACCGCTGAGACGCATGATGCTCAACGCTTGCACCTTTTGCCAGCGCTGAGCGCTCGGCGTCCGCGGCGTGGACCCGATCTGGACCGCACTGGCGCTCGTGCTGGTGTTCGAAGGCATCCTCCCTTTGGTGGCGCCGCGATTGTGGCGTCGGGTCTTCTCTGAGATGCTGGGGCTGCGCGACGGTCAGCTCCGTTTTTTTGGTCTGGTGTGCGTGGCCATCGGTGTGTTGATGGTCTGGCTGCTCGGCTGAATTTCCCGAGGTGGACAGGCGCCTGACGGGCCGGCTCCCACCGCCTTGCGCGACAAGCCTGCGGACACCCTGCCGCACCCCGGTAAAATCGCGGTTTTAACAGCTCCTGAAAATGCCCATGTCTGCCTGGGTCCTCCCGGATCACATAGCCGATGTCTTGGCGCAGGAGCTTGCTCGATACAGCCCGTGGCCATGGCTACGAGCTGGTCATGCCGCCCCTGCTGGAGCACCTGGAGTCGCTGCTCACCGGCACTGGTGAAGCACTCGACCTGCAAACCTTCAAACTCGTTGATCAGCTCTCTGGCCGCACGCTGGGCTTGCGCGCCGACAGCACGCCGCAGGTGGCGCGCATCGACGCGCACCTGCTCAACCGCCAGGGTGTGGCGCGCCTGAGCTACTGTGGCCCGGTGGTGCACACCCGCATCGACCGACCGTTGGCCAGCCGCGAACCCCTCCAGTTCGGCGCCGAGATTTACGGTCATGGCGGTCTGGAGGCCGATCTCGAAGTGATCGAGCTTGCCCAGGCTTGCCTGCGCGTCGCAGGTGTGAAGGGCCTGCAGCTCGACATGGCCGACGTGCGCGTGATCGATGCCGTGCTCGCGCCGGTGGCGCTGACCGCGCCGCAGGAGGCAAGGATCCACGCAGCACTCAATGCGAAGGACGTGGCCGAGCTCCAGGTGCTGGCGCGCGACCTGCCGGCCAACGTCCGCCGCGATCTGTGCGCACTCCCGCGCCTCTTCGGCGATGTGTCCGTGCTCGATGAAGCCCGGCAGACACTGCAGGCCTCGCCGGCACTGCACGCCGCACTGGACAATCTGCGTTGGCTCGCCTCCCAGGTGCAAGACCTCGTGGTGTCGATCGACCTGGCCGATCTGCGCGGTTACGCCTACTACACCGGCATGCGCTTCGCCTTGTTTGCGCAGGCGGGGCAGGGCAGTGCGGGGCAGTCGCTCGAATTGGCCCGGGGCGGGCGCTACGACGAGGTGGGCGCCGTGTTTGGCCGCAACCGCCCGGCGGTGGGTTTCAGTCTGGACCTGAAAGAGCTGGTGGCCGCCGTGGCGCCGCGGCCCCTGGTGGCCGCGATCCGCGCGCCCTGGGGTATGGACGCCAGCCTGCGCAGCGCAGTGGCCAACCTGCGATCGCAGGGGCATACGGTGGTGTGCGTGTTGCCTGGTCATGAACACGAAGTCGACGAATTCCATTGCGACCGCGAACTGGTGCCCGATGCGGCTCAGGCGGGCGCTTGGACAGTGAAGAACATTCAAACGGAAATCAGCCAATGACGAACAGCAGCAGCGCCGTGACACCCGGTCGCAATGTGGTGGTGGTGGGGACCCAGTGGGGCGACGAAGGCAAAGGCAAGCTGGTCGACTGGCTGACCGAAACCGCCACCGGTGTGGTGCGTTTCCAGGGCGGCCACAACGCCGGCCACACACTGGTCATCAACGGCGTGAAGACCGCTTTGCACCTCATTCCCAGCGGCATCATGCGCGCGGGCGTCAAGTGCTACATCGGCAACGGCGTGGTGCTCTCGGTGGGCAAGCTTTTTGAAGAGATTGTCGGGCTTGAGAAGGCCGGTGTCGAAGTGCGTTCGCGCCTGCGCGTGAGCGAAGGCTGTCCGCTGATCCTGCCGTTCCATGCCGCCATCGACGTTGCGCGCGAAGCCGCCAAGGTCAAGGCCGGCACCGAGAAAATCGGCACCACCGGACGCGGCATCGGCCCAGCCTATGAAGACAAGATCGCGCGGCGTGCACTGCGCGTGCAGGACTTGCGCTACCCCGAGCGTTTTGCCGCCAAGCTGCGCGAGCTGCTCGACCTGCACAACCACCTGCTCACCAGCTACCTGCATTCGGCCGACATGGTGTGGGACGAGAAGATCGCGGCCTACATGAAAGACGGGGCGATCCAGTTCGAGCCGGTGTACGCCGAAGCCATGCAACAGGCCGAGCTGCTCAAACCCATGATTGCCGATGTGTCGCGCGAACTCAACGAAGCGCACAAGGCCGGCGCCAACCTGCTGTTTGAAGGCGCACAGGGCACGCTGCTCGACATCGACCACGGCACCTATCCGTTTGTCACGTCCAGCAACTGCGTGGCCGGCAACGCCGCTGCCGGTTCGGGCGTGGGCCCGGGATTGCTGCACTACGTGCTGGGCATCACCAAGGCCTATTGCACCCGCGTGGGTGGTGGCCCGTTCCCGACCGAGTTGGAGTGGGAGAAAGAAGGCACACCGGGTTGGCACATGGCCACCGTGGGCGCCGAGAAGGGTGTGACCACCGGGCGCAGCCGCCGCTGCGGCTGGTTCGACGCCGCACTGCTCAAGCGCTCGGCCCAGGTCAACGGCCTCACTGGTCTGTGCATCACCAAGCTGGACGTGCTCGACGGCCTGACAGAGCTCAAGCTCTGCACCGGCTACGAGCTCGACGGTGAAACCATCGACATCCTGCCGCTGGGTGCGGAAGACATCGCGCGCTGCACGCCGATCTACGAAACTCTGCCCGGTTGGAGCGATTCGTCGGTGGGTGTGACGCAGTACGACAAGCTGCCCGAGAACGCGCGCCGATATCTGCAGCGCATTCAGGAAACCACCGGCGTGCCGATCCACGTGGTGTCGACCAGCCCCGACCGCGACCACACCATCCTGCTCCACCACCCTTATCACGGTTAAGCACCGCTGAGCGGTGCATGAGCGGCCCACCCGGCCGCGCACCGTGCAAGAATCCCGACCGATACCCCCACCCGGAGTCCGCATGCTCACCGAAGACGGCAAACACCTCTACGTCTCCTACGACGAGTACCAGCTCAGGGTGCACCAGTCCGGCTGGGAGTTCGACACCATCCTGTGCCTCGCGCGTGGCGGCATGCGCCCCGGCGACATCCTCTCGCGCATCTTCGACAAGCCGCTGGCCATCATGTCGACCAGCTCGTACCGCGCTGCCGCCGGCACCCAGCAGGGCAACCTGGACATCGCCCGCTACATCACCACGCCCAAAGGCGAGATTGCCGGCAAGGTGCTGCTGGTGGACGACCTGGCCGACTCCGGTCACACGCTCAAGGCGGTGATCGACATGCTCAAGAACAACTACGCGCCCATCACCGAAATGCGCAGCGCGGTGATCTGGACCAAACAGCTCTCGGCCTTCACGCCTGACTATTCGGTGGAGTTCCTGCCGACCAATCCGTGGATCCACCAGCCGTTTGAGGGGTACGACAGCCTGCGCCCGGCACAGCTGCTTGAAAAATGGAAGCTCTAGAAATGGCGACCCCCACGCTCCGCCGCTTCGCGGGTCGCTGCCCCCCAAGGGGGCGTGTTTCGCCTTGGGGCGGCCCGTCGGCGAAACGCTCATGAAAGACCTGTCCACCCGCCTGATCCACCATCCCTACAAACCCCCCGAAGGTTTCGAGGCGGTGGCGCCGGGTGTGCACAAGGCGTCCACCGTCTTTTTCCCCAACGTTGAAGCGCTGCGCACCTACGACTGGAAAGACAAGAGCGGCTACACCTACGGCCTGCACGGAACGCCGACCACCTTCACGCTGGAAGAGCGCATCGCCACCATCGAAGGCGGTAAACACTGTGTGCTGGTGCCCAGCGGTCTGTCGGCCGTGACGCTGGTCGACATGGCCTTCCTGCGCAGCGGTGACGAAGTGCTCATCCCCGACAACGCTTACGGTCCCGGCAAGTCGTTCGCCGCAGTCGAGCTGGCGGCCTGGGGCATCACGCACCGGTTTTTCGACGCCATGGACCCTGACGACCTGGCGCGGCACATCTCGCCTGCCACGCGACTCGTCTGGCTGGAAGCGCCGGGCTCCATCACGCTGGAGTTCCCCGACATTCCTGCGCTGGTGGCCCGTGTGCAGCAGGCCAACCAGGATCGCGGCGGACAACGCCCCGTCGTCACCGTGCTCGACAACACCTGGGGCGCAGGCATTGCCTTCAACGCGTTTGATCTGGGTGTGGACATTTCCATGCAGGCGCTCACCAAGTACCCCAGCGGTGGAGCCGATGTGTTGATGGGTTCGGTGGTCACGCGCGATGAGTCCCTGCACCGCCAGGTGCTGCTCACGCACATGCGGCTGGGCCTGGCGGTCGCCGCCAATGACGCCGAACTCGTCCTGCGCAACCTGCCCACCATGGCCCTGCGCTACGAAGCCCAGGACACCGCCACCCGCGAGCTGGCTCAGTGGATGCAGGCGCAGCCGGGCGTGGTGCAGGTGCTGCACCCGGCTTTGTCCGACTCGCCGGGACACGCCACCTGGAAGCGTGATGCGACCGCTGCGGCCTGTCTGTTCAGCGCCGTGTTCGACCCGTCCATTCCACAGTCGCGCATTGACACGTTCTGCGACAGCCTCAAGCTCTTCCGCCTGGGCTGGAGCTGGGCCGGGCCCATCAGCCTGTGCGCCCCCTACGACATGGCCTCCATTCGCACCCGGGCCTGGCCGCACGCCGGTGGTCTGGTACGCTTTGCGGTCGGTCTGGAATCCGTGCACGATCTGCGTGCCG
>LNFM01005670.1_pt1 | contig 21319 bp, 21 predicted proteins | sample 596031 | NCBI WGS metagenome assembly LNFM01 (sample SAMN04254537, study PRJNA301005) | activated carbon metagenome | isolation source: dual media filters at the Ann Arbor, Michigan drinking water treatment plant | place: USA: Ann Arbor
CGCAGGGCGGAGGCTACCCGCCGCAGGGTGGTGGCTACCCGCCGCAGGGCGGCTACGGCGGCCAGCAGGGTGGCGGCGGCCAGGGCTGGCAGTAAGCCCCGTCACGTAGAAATGTGAGAGCGACGGCCCTTCGGGGCCGTTCGTCGTTTTCGGTTAGTATCTGACCCATGCGATCGACGCTGCTCGGTCTCCTCCTCGCCCTGGCCGCCTGTGGTGGTTCGAGCGCGAAGCGCAGTGGCGAGAGCTGCTTTGCATCGTCGGACTGCGAGGATGGGCTGGTCTGCGACATGGGCCGTGAGCCGAACGTCTGCGCGCCGACGAGCACCATGGTCGATGCAGCGGAGCCGGATGCCAGCGACGATGCCGCCGGCCCTGATAGCGGGATGCCGGCCGATGCCGGACCGGATGGTCCCCGTCCCGACGGGCCGCCTCCTATTGATGGGGCTATCGATGCAGCTATCGATGCGGCGCCGCCCGTCGACGCCGCCGAGCCCGACGCCGCGGTCGACGCCGATATCGACGCGATGTAAGCGGCCGCTCCGCCGCGCTACCCTCGCGGGATGAAAGAGCGCGGCCTCGAGTTCAAAGTCGGCGCGTTGATCGTCACGGCGGCGGTGATCCTGGTCGCCTTCATCTTCGTGCTCGGGAACTTCTCGCTGCGCTCGGGGTTCCGCCTGAAGGTCGACTTCGACTACGTCGGCTCGTTACAGGCCGGTGCCCCGATCAAGGTCTCCGGCATCAAGGTCGGCAAGGTCGAGGAGGTCGAGTTCCTCGGCGGCAAGGTGGACCCTGCCACCAACCGCCGGGTGCAGGTGCGCGTGACTGCCTGGATCGAGGATCGGGTGCGCGACAGCATCCGCACCGACGCCGAGTTCTTCATCAACACCGCGGGCGTGCTCGGCGAGCAGTACCTCGAGATCGTGCCCGGCTCGGACTGGGACCACCCGGCGATCGCCCCCGACACGATCGTCTTCGACGACAAGCAGGTCCACGACCCTCCGCGCACCGACCTCGTCGTGGCGCGCCTGTACGAAGTGCTCGAGGGGGTCTCCAACGTCCTCCGCGACGAGCGGACCGGCATCAAGAACCTCATCGCCAACGGTGCGAGCGCGGTCGCCGAGCTGAATACGCTCCTCGTCCAGAACCGCGCGCAGATCGGCGAGCTCATCGGGGAAGGCGCGGCCCTCGCCAAGGAAGCGCGCGGCACCCTCGAGCGCGTCAACGCAGGCCTCGGCGACGGGACGTCCGTGGCCGGCCTCGTTCGCAGCGCCGACGCCACCCTCGACCAGGCCACCACCACGATGGCCGAGCTCACGCCTCCCGCGAAGACCCTCATGGCCGACGCCACCCGCGTCACCGGTCTCGTCACCGAACAGCGCCTCGACCACGCCCTCGGTGCCGTCGACAAGCTCGCCACTACCGCCGACAGCGCACGCGGCCTCGTGACCAACGTCGACGGTCTGGTCACCGACATCCGCAAAGGCAAAGGCACCGCCGGGGCCCTCATCGCGCGCGACGACCTCTACAGCGATCTCCGAGAGCTCATCCGCGATCTCAAGCGCAATCCCTGGAAGCTCTTCTGGAAGGAGTAGCCCGATGGTGATCGGCGAGCCGGCAGTCCTGCGACGTGTGGGCGCGATCACGATGATCGTCCTCCTGCTCGCCATTGCCTTCGTCGCCCTCGTCCTCCCTCGCATCGAGTGGCACGCGATGGTCCGCATCCAGGTCGCCCTCCGCGAGACTGCGGGCCTACGCGAAGGTGCCCCCCTTGTCGTGGCCGGCCGTCCTGTCGGCTCCGTCGAGACCATCGCCCTCACTCGCGACGGCGTCGTCGTCACCGTGGCCCTCCCTGCCAACACGGCCGCCCGCATCCCACGGGGCGGCGACATCTTCGTGGCCTCCAAGGGCCCCTTCTCGGCCCGCTATCTCGAGGTGGGCGCCGCCCCCGACACCTCCCACGGCACCCTCGCCGATGGTGACCGCATCACCGGCATCCCCCCGCCCAGCCTCGATCGCGTGCTCCAGCGCACCTGGGACAACCTGACCACCGCCCGCGCGTTTGCCGACACCATCAAGCCCGAGGTCGCCGCCCTCGGCACCGCCCTCACCACCCTCGGCTCCACCCTCGACACCCTCGACCCTGCCGCCACCCTCGACCTCAAGCTCCAGCTCCTCGCCTTCGTCGCCGAGGCCCGCGCCCTCTACACCGACACTCTCGGCGGTGCCGACGGCGTCGCCCGCCTCCGCGCACTCCTCGCCCGCGGCCGCACCGTCCTCACCACCACCAAGGCGCGCATCGCCGAGCTCCGCATCGCCGCCGCCGCGCTGAGCGCCGACGTCGACGCCGCCCGCACCCGCTTCGGCGACCGCGCCACCACTGCCCTCGCCAAGATCGAAGCCACCATCGCCACCATCGAGTCCACCATCGACCAGCTCGATCCGATCCTCGCGACCATCGCCGACATCCGCGGCCGCATCTCGCGAGGCGAGGGCTCGCTGGGCCGCATCATGACCGACCCCGAGTTCCCCGAGGACGCGAAAGAGCTGGGCAAGATCATGAAGCGCCAGCCATGGCGGATCATCCAAAAGCCCGCGCCTTGACCTCTCCGGGGGAGAGGTGAAACCGGAAAGTCGCAGTCCGGCGTCCGGCCGCCATTCGGACGCGGTGTCCGGTCACCGGACGGACCCTGTCGTAAACGACCGGAATCACAGCGTGCTCGCCACGGCGTTGGGCATGCAGTGCCACGCACGTCGTGACCCTTCCGCGTCCTGTCTACCCAGGCACCGTCTGCATGGTGACGCGAAGCTGCACCCAGCAGCAGTTCTTGCTGCGTCCGGATCCGGAGACGAACAACGCCTTCATCTACTGCCTCGCCGTCGCAGCCGAGCGGCACGGGGTCACGGTCCTCGACTTCATTCAGATGTCGAATCATCTCCACGGTGTGGTTCACGATCGCTATGGCAACCTCCCCGAGTTCACGCGCGACTTCCACAGCCTGCTAGCCAAGTGCATCAACTGCATCCGGCGTAGGTCCCAGAACGTCTTCACGACCGACCAGGTGAGTGTGGTCGTTCTCGAGGACTCGAAAGCGATCGTCGACAAGCTCTGCTACGTGGCGACGAACGCCGTGAAAGACCACCTCGTCGAGACATGTGCCAAGTGGCCGGGTGCATGTGGCCATCGTGCGCTTGTCGAAGGTCGCACGCTGCGAGCTACGCGCCCCAAGCACTTCTTCGATTCCGATGGCGAGATGCCTGCCACTGTTTCCCTGACGCCCACGATTCCGAACGAGCTTGGCGATCCGCAGGAGATCCTCAGCGAGGTCGTGCGCAGAGTGGAGCAGTTCGAACGTGAAGCTGCTCGTGAGCGCGCGGCCTCTGGCCGCAAGGTCCTGGGCCGGTACGCCGTCCTTCGCCAGTCATGGCGTGATTCGCCAACAAGTCGCCTCCCGCGTCGGGGACTCCGACCTACGTTCGCAGGGCGTCTGTGGGCTCGGATCGAGGCCGCGCAGAGGAAACGGGCCTTCGTCAGATCCTATTGCCTTGCCCGCGCGGCATTCCTCGCGGGAGCTCCGATCCCGTTCCCCGCGGGCACGTACTGGATGCATCGGTACGTCGGGGCCCCTGTAGAGCCAAACGAAAACTCGAACTAGCCGTACTTCATGCGTGCGCGCGGTCGAACGCCGCGCGCCGTCGCGGCGTGGTTGATCGCCGACGGCGATTGGGGAGGATTGCCACTACAGCCGGGGCGAGGGACCGTGCCAGCAGACGCGTTCGCATGCCAGACGAACCTCTCCCCCGGAGGGGCGGGGCTGGGCTAGAACCCCGGCGTCTCCATCGGCCCGGTCGACAAGCCGCCAATGAACTGCTGCACCACCGGGTCGGGAGAGGCTCGCAGTGCCGCTGGTGATGCGAGTGCGTGGACCTTGCCCTGGTAGAGGAATGCGATGCGGTCGGCGATGCCGAAGATGGATGGCAGGTCGTGCGAGACGACAATGCAGGTGACCTTGGACCTGTCGGCGAGCTCGCGGATGAGGCGGTCGATACGACGAGCGCTGACGGGGTCGAGGCCCGTGGTGGGCTCGTCGAAGAGCACGACATCGGGGTCGAGGGTCAGGGTGCGGGCGATGGCGGCGCGCTTGCGCATGCCGTCGGAGAGGTCGGCGGGATAGCGGTCGGCGTAGTCGGCCATGTAGACCTGGGCGAGGCGCTCACGTGCAGATACGAGGGCCGCTTTCTGGGAGAGGCGGTGGTGCTTGCGGAGGGGCAGGGCCACGTTCTCGGCAAGGGTCATGGAGTCGAAGAGCGTCGAGGACTGGAAAACCATGCCGACGCGTTTGCGGATCGGAGCGAGGGCGGACTCGGGGAGGTGGTCGACCCGGCTGCCGTCGAAGTAGATCTCGCCGGCGTCGGCGCGGAGCAGGCCGACGAGGAGCTTGATCGTGACGGACTTGCCGACGCCTGAGGTGCCGATGATGAACATGACCTCGCCGCGGGTGACCGCGAGGTCCATGCCGCGGAGGACGGGGGCGGCGCCGAAGGACTTCGTGATGCCGCGCCACTCGACGAAGGCGGTCATAGGTCACCGCCCGTGACCCAGAGCGCGCCCGCGGAGATGACGAAGTCGAGGATGATGACGGAGAAGGAGCTGCCAATGACCGCGGCGGTGGTCGCCCAACCGACACCCTCCGAGCTGCCCCGCGCGCGCAGGCCACAGAAGCCGGCGACGACGGGGATGGCCGCTCCGTAGGCGCCCGCTTTGACGGCGAGCATGATGAGGTGGCGCGGCCGCACGGCGCCGAGGTCGAAGAAGGTCTGCGGGTTCACGCCGAACGAGACCGTCGCGGTGAGCCCGCCGGCCGCGAACATCACGAGGCTGCCAGCGATCGTGAGGACGAGCGTCATGATCACGCATGCGACAAAGCGCGGGACGATCAGGTAGTCGATGGGCAGCACGCCACTCATGCGGAGGGCGTCGATCTGCTCGGTGACCTTCATCGAGCCGAGCTCCGCGGCGATGCCGGCGCCGACACGCGTCGCGAGCATCATGGCCGTCAGGGTCGGGCCGAAGTCGCTGACGATGAGTCGCAGGAACTGACTGCCGACGCGGGTGTAATCGCCAGTGACCTTCCCGAGCTGGAGGCATGCTTGGTAGGTCATCACCATCCCGATGAACCCGAGCGTCACGGCGATGAAGAGGAGCGACTTGTTGCCGATGGCGTGGAGCTGACGGGCGAGCTCACCGCGCGGCGCGGAGCGGCGCCGTAGTAGCCCGGCGATGGTGCTGACGAAGACCATCCACAGCTCGCGGGACGCGCGAACGGCACTGACGGCGCTGGCTCCGATGCGCGTGATCATGCGAGGAGGAAGGTGAGGAAGAAGTCGAGGAGCATGATCGACACGGCCGCCGCCACGACGGCCGCGTTCACCGCTCGGCCGACGCCGACGGCGCCGCCACGCACCGACACCCCGAAGAAACACGAAGTGACGGCGATCGCCGCTCCGAACGCGACCGCCTTCTGCACGCCGTGCAGGAAGTCGTAAGGCTCGAGGTTGTCGACGAATGAGTAGTAGAGGGTCGACCACTCGATACCGAGGAGAAAGTGGCCGACAACCGACGCTCCGGCGAGTGCGATGGCATCGCCGATCACCGTGAGCGCCACGAGCGTGACGACCATCGCGAGCACGCGGGGCACGATCAGGAAGCGCACCGGATCGATCGCGAGGGCCCTCAAGCCGTCGAGTTGCTCGGTGACCGTCATCGTCGCGAGCTCGGCGGTGTTGTTGGCTCCGACGCGTCCGGAGAACATGAGCGCGATGAGGATCGGTCCGATCTCTCGCAGTACCGCGTAGCCGGCACCCCAGCCAGCGAGGGCGTCAGCCTGGAACTGCTTCACGAAGGGACCGCTCTGCAACATCATGAGTCCGCCGGCGAAGAACGCCGTGAGCATGACGATGGGCACGCTGCGGTTGCCCATCTTGTAGAGGTTCTTCACGAGCTCCCGGCCGTCGAGCCGAGGGGCGCGCAGCGACACCAGGGCCCGCAGCACGTGGCCAGCGAGCACGACGATGCCGCCGACTTGTTCGGCGATTCGGAGCACGCCAGCGCCGACCGCCGTGATCACGTGGGCGCCTCATCGAGAGGGCCGGTCAGTTCCCCGCGCACGAACTGCCGCACCAGCGGGTCGGGGGCGTCAGCAATGGTAGCGGCGGGGCCTCGATAGCGGATGACCCCAGCGTGCAGGAACGCGATCTCGTCGACGAATCGCGCGAGCGCCACCACGTCGGACGATACCGCGAGCACGCTCGCACCCGTTCGCGCCTGGTCGGCGGCCAGGAGGTCGTAGATCTTCTGGGTCGTGACCGGGTCGAGGCCTGCGGTGGGCTCGTCGTAGATGACGAGCTCCGGGTCGGCGACGGTGGCCCGCGCGATGCCGACGCGCTTCTTCATGCCGCCGGAGAGCTCTGACGTCAGCTTCTGCTCGCTGCCGTGCAGACCGACGGCCCGCACTCGATCGGCGACCTTCGTCGCCATGGCGTCGGCGGAGAGGCCCCCGCGTTGCTCGAGGGGAAACGCCACGTTCTGAGCGACGGTGAGAAAGTCGAACAGCGCGTAGCTCTGGAACAGCATGCCGATGCGCCGGCGCAAGCCTCCGAGGCTGCTCTCGCTACGATGGGCGAGCGCTTCGCCCAGTACCTCGATCTCTCCCTGATCGGCGGTATCGAGTCCGCACGCCAGCTTGCAGATGACACTCTTCCCCGCCGCCGCCGGCCCGATGAGCCCGAGGCGCTTCCCGGGCGCGAGTGCGAGCTCGATGCCGCGCAGGACGGCGTGGCCGCCGAAGCTCTTGTGCACCCCCGTGAGCCGCAACGCTACGGACATGGCTGCTCGAACCGCGCGAGGTACTTCGAGTCGGGCTCGTCGCGCTGGAGTTGCGCACGCACGGCGCAGGCGCCCGTTGCATCGCCGGCCGCGGCGAGCGTCAGCGCGAGCTCGTAGAGCGCGTCGTCTTTCAGGATCGACGCCGGGTAGTCCTTCGGCAACTTGCGGAAGGCCTCGCTGGCGCCGTCGAGGTCATGAAGCTCGTCACGCAGGACCCGCCCTAGCTCGAGCTGGGCATCGTCGAGCCAGATCGAGAAGTAGCTGCCGGCACCGAACGCGACCTCTCGCGTCTTGGTAAGTGCGCGCAGGCGTTCGACGGCGCCTCGGGCATCTCCGAGCTCGCGCGACACCCGTGCGGCATGCCAGCGGGCATCGTCGCGCAATCCGCTCTTGGGGTACTCGACCGGGATGCGGTCGTAGAAGGAACGCGCACTGCCGAGGTTCTCGAGCTCGTGCTCGGCGAGGTCGGCGAGCGTCCACACCAGATTGTCGGCGACACCCGTCTGTGCCAGCGGCGTCAGCACCGACTGCACCTGGTCGAATAGGGCCCGCGCATCGCGGCCACGACCGTCCTCGAGCAAGCGGCGGAGGGCATCGGCTGCCGGGGCCTCGTCGGGGTAGTCAGTCACGGTGCGCCACAGCGCGGTCCACGCGGCCTCGGTCGCGCCCGCGCGCAGCTGGAGCTCGCCAGCGCGATAGCTGGCCGTCGCCGCCGTGGCCGGATCATCGACCACACGACTGGGGATGGCGAGATAGACGCTGATCGCCTCGGCGGCCCGATCCGCTCGCTCGAGCACTTCGCCTTCGCCGAGCAGCGCGTCGGCGCATGCGATGAACGCGCGGCGCGGGGGCTTCAGCGTGTGACAGGTGCGTTGAGCTTCGCGGTACGCCGCCACGGCGCCCGTGAAGTCGCCCGCGTCGGCCTTTCGTTCGGCGTCGACGAGGGCGGGCAGCGTCGCGTTGCCGGAGCAGGCGAGGAGTGCACACGCGAACGCGGCACGGAATATGCCCGCGTGCGCCCGGCCGGACAGCGAACCCTCCGGGGGAGAGGGGAGGCGTGCAAAGTCGCGGCGTTGCGCCGATCGGCTGACTTTCGAATCTCGGACAGTCACGCCGCGAGCGCCGCGAGCACGTTCGCTGCTCGCTGCACCGCCTCGCGCGTCACGTCGAGGTGCGTGACCGCGCGGATGCGGTGGGGGCCGGCCGGGGTGAGGAGGACGCCGGCGGAGCGGGCGGCGGCGACGGCAGCGTCAGCGGAGAGGTGGCTGAGGTCGATCATGACGATGTTCGTGGCGACCGGTGGGACGGTGAGGCCCTTGGCGCCGGCGAGGGACTCGGCGAGGAGCTTGGCGTGGGCGTGGTCGTCGGCGAGGCGGGTGCGATGGTGGTCGAGGGCGTAGAGACCGGCGGCGGCGAGGAGGCCGGATTGGCGCATGCCGCCGCCGTACATCTTGCGGAAGCGGTGGCAGCGACGGATGAAGTCGTGGGAGCCGGCGACGACGGAGCCAACGGGGGCCCCGAGCCCCTTGGAGAGGCAGACGCTGACGGAGTCGAAGTTGGCGGCGAGCTGGCGCTCGGAGACGTTGGTGGCCACGGCGGCGTTCCAGAGGCGAGCGCCGTCGAGGTGGGTGATCATGCCGAGGGACTTGGCGGTGGCGGCGACGTCGGCGAGAGCCGCGGGATCCCACGGGAGGCCGCCGGCCATGTTGTGGGTGTTCTCGACGGCGAGGATGGTGGTCGGGGTGTTGTAGGAGCCGTCGGGGGTGTAGTGGGCGCGGATGTCCGCGGCGGTGAACATCGGGGTCGGGAGCAGGAGCGTCTGCAGGCCGGCGAGGGCGGCGAGGGCGCCGGTCTCGTGGCGCCAGATGTGAGCGTCGCGGCCGGCCATCACGGTGTCACCGGCGCGGCCGTGGGCGCGGAGCGCGATCTGATTGGCCATCGTCCCGGAAGGGACAAAGAGGGCGGCGTCCTTGCCGAGGAGGTCAGCGACGCGGGCTTCGAGGGCGCGGACCGTCGGGTCGTCGCCGAAGACGTCGTCACCGAGGGGCGCATCGAACATCGCCTGGCGCATCGCGGGCGTCGGGCGGGTGACGGTATCGCTGCGTAGATCGACGAGCCCGGACATGGGGCGCAGGGTAGCAGAGCGCCGCGCTCGCCTGGATCGGGCTCAGGGCTTGTCGGAGATGGGCGGACCGCTGTCGGTGGGGGGCGGCGACGGCTTGCTGTCCGTCGGGCGATCCGTGGGGGTGGGGCCACCTTCGGGTGGTTTGTCCTTCTTCGTGGGCGGCGGGCTGGGCGCGCCATGCTCGGCGCGGAGCTTCTGCTCGAGGCGCGTCATCATCGCGATCTCCTTCCACGATGGGCGGTCTTCGATCTGGATGATGAAGCGCGTCAGCGTGCGCCCCTCGACGACCACGGTCATCACCTCGAGCGAGCCGCGGAAGATCTTGCCCTCCTCCTTGAGCTCGAAGAGGGCGTACCCGGTCTCGGCGTCCTTCTCCGTGACCTTCAGCTTCTCGTCGACGATGAGGAAGCGAACCGCCGTCGGCCACACCGCCTCGCGTTCGTACGCAAAGGTCTTCTCGGAGCGCGCCGCAGCGGGCCCGCTGATCGCGAGGAGTCCGACGACGACGACGCTACGTAGGATCGACCGCACCCGCCGGATCGTCGCCGCGGGTGGGGGGAGGGGCCAGTTTTTGCTCGTCGACCTTCCGGGCGGTCCAGAGGTCGTGGAAGGACACGTGCTTCGTCGCCAGGCCCAGGGCGCCGCAGAGGACGTACCAGCTCACCTGGAGGAGGTAGTGGAGGTTCGCGAAGGCAAAGGCCTGCGCGTAGATCGGCAGGAGCTTGTCGGAGCTGCTTCGGGGATCGAAGCCCAGGTAGAGGCCGACGCCGAGGAGCGTGAAGTACTGGAACTGCCCGACCAGACCGGGGGAGTTCGGCAGCATGATGCCGACCGCACAGACGCCCATGGTCGCGAATGCCCCGACGAGAGAGAGGTCGAGGTGGAAGGCGCGCGCGAGCACGAAGACGCCGAGGCCGTTCGCGCCCCAATACACGACACTCCAGATCACGAAGATGGTCAGGTTTCGTGGGTCCTTGATCGCGACGAAGCCGCGCATCATGTCGACGAGCTTCGTGCCGATCACGCGCGCCACGCCCGGCGCGAACCGCGGCAACAGCGAGAGCTTCAGGCAGAAGGCCACGGTGCGCTCGGGATTGCGGATCGCAAACGCGAGGAACACGAGCGCCGCCGAGAACACGCCGAGCGCCGCGTACGCCGTCGGCATCATCCACCCGGGGGCGGTCGGGCCCCGCAGGGAGAACAGCGCGCCGAACACGAAGAGCGAGACGAGCAGGCCGTCGACGATGCGCTCCACGGCGACGGTGCCGAGCGCGGCCGACGCCGAGAGGTCTCCCCGCTTGCGGAGGAGACCAGGCCGCACGAACTCGCCGAGCCGCGCCGGCAGGGCGAGGATCGCCATGAACCCGACGGCCGAGATCGCGAGCAGGGGGCCCGTCGGGACGCGCACGCCAAGGGGGGCCAGCAGGTTGTTCCAGCGCAGCGAGCGGCAGAGCTGCACCACCACGAGGAGTCCGATGTACGCGGCGAGGTAGGGCGCGAACTCGGCGAAGCGAATGCCGTCGATAACCGCCTCGAGTTGCTCGCGCGTCGTCGCGTTGGGCCACACGAGGTACGCGCACAGCGCGAGCATCCCGAGCGAGAGGATCAGGTTGATCGCGAGCTTCATCAGTCGGGCAGATTTCCGGCGAGGATGGCGCGCGGTGCGTGATCGAACAGCCGATCGATGGCCGCGCTACCCAGCTTCTTCTTGATCCAGGCGAGCCCGGCCGCTGCTTGTTGCACGTCGCCGACCTGATGGGCATCGGTGGCGACGCAGGTCGCGAGGCCGCTCTCCAGGAGGTGCCGGGCGGCCTTCGTTTCCCGCTTGCCGTGGAAGCCCCCCACCGCGCCGAGGTCGATCTGGAACGCGCAGTTGGAGCGGAGCGTCCGTGCGAGGTCATCGTTGTCCCACAGCGCCTGATACCGCTCGGGGTGGGCCAGGACCGGGACCTTGCCCGCCCTCCGGAAGGTGAACAACCGCTCCGCTAACCCAGGCGGCACCAAGGCCGGCGGCAGCTCGATCAGGAAGGCCCGGGTGTCGGCGTACCCGGGGATCGTGTCGGCGACGGACCGCTCGAAGAAGACGCCGTCCCACATGTTTTCGGCGGCCAGCCGCAGCGCGGGGTGGTGCGACGCCCGGGCGGCCGATAGGGCGGCGAAGGTCCCTTCCACCGCGTCCCACGCCGGGAGGTACTGCGAGGCCTTCTGGTGCGGGGTCGCATACTGCTCGGTCACCCCGAGGGCCGCGAGTGCATCCAGCATCGCGAGGGCCGTCTTCTGGTCCGGGGCACCGTCGTCAAGACCGAACAGCACGTGGCTGTGGAGATCGACGAAACCCATGGACGGGGCGGGGTGTAGCGCAGGCCCGTGCGCATCTCAACATCGCGTTGAAGCGACGGATCGTGCGTGGTACTGATCGTTGGGTCATGGCTGACAAGCGCGAAAATTCCGTCCTGTTCTCGCTGCGCGAGCTCCGTCAAATCGAGGAGAACCGCGTCCAGGAGGAGGAGCAGGCCGTTCGCAGCGCCGAAGAGGCGCGCGTGCGGGCTCGCGAAGAAGCGGAGCGCAAGCGCCGCGAAGAGGAAGAGGCGAAGGCCCGCGCCGAGCACGAGGCGCGCGTGGCCCTCGAACAGGCCCGTGAAGCAGCGGAGCGCGAAGCTCGCCTGCGGGTCGAGTCGGCCGAGGCCGCCGAGCGCGCGCGTCAGCAGGCGGCGCTCGAGCAGAACCGTCTCCAGCAGGAGATGGAACTGCGCCGCGCCGAGGTCGCGAAGAAGCGCCCGACGTGGATGCTCGCGGTCACCGGTATCGCCTTGCTTGCTGCCGTCGGGCTCGTGTTCTTCGCCGTCCAGCGCATGAACGAGTCGACGGAGGCGAAAGAGAAGGCGGAGATTGCGCGCAAGGAAGCTGACCAGGCGACCAAGGACGCGAAGGAAGCCGCCGAGCGTCTGACCCAGATCGAGAACGACCTCGCCGACATCAAGAAGTCGGAAGAGGACGCGAAGAACACCCTCGCCCGCGCCCAGACGCAGGCCGATCGCGACGCCGCAAACGCCAAGCTCGCTGCCCTCGCGCGCGCCCGTGCCGAGGCCGAGCAGCGCGCCCGCGATGCGAAGGCGGCCGCCTTCAAGGCCGAGCGCAAGAAGGGCGTCAAGATCAAGCAGGAGTGCCTCGACAACCCGCTCGCCAAGGGCTGCTCGTAGTCGATCGATCGCGTCGCCGCGCTGGCGACGCCCAGGTGGTCGAGGCGGGCGCGATCGCTGAGCGGATCCGCAACTTCGCTCGCGTGCAACCCGCTCACAGCCCCCGTGTCTCTCGGACATGGCAGTCGCGCGGGACCACGGTTCGGTCGTAGCTTCGCTGGCGGAGCTCCGGATGATCGAGGAGCAGCGGATCGCGGACGAGCGCACCGCGATCCGGGTGCGTGAACAGCACCGGCTCGAGGCGATCGCGGCGGCCGCTCGGGCGGCGCGGGAGGCCGAGGCCGCACAGGTCCGCGCCGAGCACGAAGCGAGGCTCGCGCTCGAGACCGCCCGTCTCCAGGCCGAGCGGGAAGGGCGCATGCGCGCCGAAGCGGCGGCAGCGGCCGAGCAGGCGCGGCAGTTCGCGATCCTGACCGCGGAGCGCGAGGCGCGCGAGCACGAGCTACGGCGCGCGGAGGTCGCGCAGAAGCGGCCGACGTGGATGGTGGTCGTCACCGGCGCGGCGGTCGCCGTGGCCGGCGTGCTCGTGTGGTTCGCTCTCGACAAGGCGTCGGCAAGCGCCGAGTCGGAGCGCGCGCGCAGCCTCGCCGAGCAGGATCGGCGGGCCGCGATCGACGCGCAGCAGGCCGCGGAGCGCGAGATGGAGGGCTTCCGGCAGGAGCTCGCCCAGCTCGATGTTCGCGTCGCGGAAGCGAAGCGGATGCTCGCGGCCGCGCAGACCGCAGCGGACCGCGCCGCAGCGCAGGCCGAGCTCGCCAAGCAGGAGACCGCGCTGAAGAAGAAGCGCGACGACGAGCGTAGGCGCATCGAGATCATCCGCAAGCGGGAGCGCGGCGAGCGGATCGACCTCAGCCACTGCGATAGCGGCTCGCTCGACTGCCTGAAGACCAAGTAGTCAGGTCTGCGGTACGAGCTGGCGGAGCTGCCACGCTTGCAGATGCAGGTGGCGGCTCGTCGTGCGCGTCCGGCTGCGGAGCGCATCCCCCATCGCGGTCGCGCCCGCGATGAGAGCGATGATGTAGAGCGAGGCGGCGATGAGGATGCCGGCCTCGTGACCCGAGTAGGCGGGGGCGGTGAGCACGACGCCGGCCCCGTCCACGTGGAGGGTGCGGTCCACGATATCGAGGCGCTCGAGCACGAGCGGACCCATGGTCGCGAGCGTCATGAGGCCGCCGATCACGAAGGCGTGACTGAGGACGGAGAACCGCGGCGTGAGCGCGAGCGCCATCCCGAGCACGGCGGCCACCGCGGGCGCGACCATGACCGGCGAGAAGAGCAAGGCCGTCACGGTCACGAGCACGGTGTTGCCGAGGACGAGCAGGCCCGGGCGCGGCTGGCGCGAGCGATACGCGTGCACGCACATGCCGAGGTTCACGAGGAGGCTCACGCCCAGCGCGACGACGTGCCCCGGACTCTGCGGCGAGATCCAGAACACGAGTGGCAGGAACACGAGCGCGGTGACGATCGACCAGATGCCGGCCCACGAGTTCACGGTCGCGAGGTGCACTTCTTCCTGGCGGATCGCCTGCTCCACCTCCGGCGGCGTGGTGCGCGGCGGCTCGAGCATGAGCCGCCCCACGAGCTCGGCGGCCCCGGCGAGCGTCGGGTCGAGGGCGAGCGCAGCGGCGGATTCCCGGATCGCGATGCGACGCGAGGCCTCGGCGTCGACGGAGTGGAAGGCCGCGCGCGCGATCTCGAGGTGCTTCTTCGCGAGTCCGCGGCGCATCGCTAGATCGCGGTCGCCGTCGAGGAAGCGCTGCACGCGCTCGCCGAGCTCGCGGGCCGTCGGCCGGCTGCGACGGTCGCTCGCGGTCGCCTGGACGCAGAGCGCGTCGAGCTCGGGAGGAATCGTCCGGTCCGGCGCACGCACCGAGGGTCGCGCATCGACGCCCGCGATCGCGCTCTGGATGCCGTCGTAGCCGCGCGGATGCAGGGGCTCGCCCGAGAGCACCTCGAACAGGAGGCAGCCGAGGGTGTAGACGTCGGCGCGGCCATCGATGTCGCTGATGCCGCGGGCTTGCTCGGGGGCCATGAAGCCGGGCGTGCCAATGGCAGTGCCGGCGACGGTGGCATGCTCGCCGCTACTCGAGTCGACGTCAGCGAACTCACCGTCGTCCTCGCCGATGACCTTCGCCACACCCCAGTCGAGGACATACACCTCGCCGAAGTCGCCGAGCATGATGTTCTCGGGCTTGAGATCGCGATGCACGATCCCGCGGACGTGCGCGAACTCGACGGCGATGCAGACGTCGGTGAAGGCGCGCAGCACGCGCTGGAGGGGCAGGGGAGCCATGATCGGATCGTCGGACGCATCCTCGAGGAGCTGGGCGAGCGTCACGCCCGTCAGCTTCTTCATCACGAAGTACGGCGAGCCATCCGTATCGCTCCCGATCTCGTGCACGGGCGGAATCGCGGGGTGCTCGAGGCGGCCCTGCACCGTCGCCTCGCGGAGGAAGCGCGCGATGGCGCGGGCCGACGGGTTCGCGGCTTTCATGCGCTTCACCGCCACGTCGCGGCCGATCTGTTCGTCGCGCGCGTTCATCACCTCGCCCATGCCGCCCTTCCCGATGCGGCGCGCCACCCGGTAGCGGTTCGCGAGCAGGTCGCCGGTGGTCGCAGGTGGGCGGGCCACGACGTTGCGTTCGTCGATGGTAGGCGGCGCCTCGACGGTAGGCACCCCGGTGTCGTCGCGAGACATCCGGGGAGGATACTCCTGTCAGTCGACTTCGATGTACACGCCGCGCGCCGCGCCCGTCGCGTGGTCGATCGCGACCTTCACGTAGGCCCCGAGCCAGCGGCCCGTCACCACATCCACGCCCGGCAGATCCGGATCCGGCGTGACGATCGCCGTCTCGCGGAGCGCGCGGATCGATGCGACGTGCTCGGCGGGGGAGGCGGTCACGAGTTGCTCGTAGCTTCGGCCGAGCTCCGTGGCGCGGAAGTCGTGGCGCGCGAGCTCGGCGAGTAGCGCATCGGCCGCAGTCGCGCGCACGGTCGCGGCATCCGGGGCCGGCTCGGTCGGGTCGACGAGGTCGAGCGGATGCGCGACGACCGAGAGGAGCGCACCATCGACGGCCGTGCCGAGCGCGGCGGTGCGCGCGGTCGCGGTCAGGTACCAGCGACCGAAGAAGCCCTCGAGCCGCGACGCGATGGTCTGCTCCGCGCCGCCGACGAACTGCTCGACACGCGCGACGCCGACCAGCCCCGTTGCATCGGCCCGGAACGGCGCCGCCGCGATGCGCTCGACGCCCTGCGCGAAGGCCGCCTGGAACGTGACGTCATCGACGAACACGCCGATCTGCCGCGTACACGCGAGCACCTCCAGGGCTTCACCGCAGGGACCGAGATCCAGGCTGCCCTCGGGGAGGCTCTGGAGGCAGGCCTTCGTCGTCACTTCGCACGCGGGCCGCGGCCACCTCTCGTATGGATCGTCCGTCGTCATGCCGAGCTTCTTCACGGCCAGGCCGAGGCGCGCTTGCTTGGTGAGCGGAGCGCCGCTGGTGGGCACGGCCGCGAGCTCGAGACCCGTGCGGCCCCCGGCGATGGCGAACGCCGTGTCGGGGGCGAGATCGATCTGAAACGCGCGCGGACCGGTAAGGCGTACGTCGGTCAGCGCCTGGCCGTTCGTCACCACGGTGAGCGCGGCGAGGTCGACGGTCGATGTTCCCTTCGCGCGGTACATCACCGTGCCGCCGACGACGATGGGCGTCAGCTCCGCCGTCAAATAGAGCTTGCTCGAGCCGGTGAACGACCCGAGTCGGGGGCGAACGACGACGCGCGACGTGATCGAATCCGGGCGATTTCCGCTCGCCGCGAAGTGAAGGCGCACGAACTGGTTCACGCCGTCCGCGAGCGTGCGCGCGGTATCGACGGGCCACGTGACCTCGAAGGTGCGCGCGCTCCGGATGGCGAAATCGCCGTACGGGTCGTCGATGATGAAGCCCATCCCCTCGGTGATCGAGCGGCTCGCGCGACCGCGCAGGACGAACAGGTCGCCGCCGGGGGCCTGACGGCGCGCGACCTCGCGGGTCACCCACAGCGACGTGTCACCCGCGCGCACGTACAGCTCGGTGTCGGCGTCTGCCTTGCCGTCGTCGTCGGGAGGCGCCTCGGCCTCGTCGTACTGGTCGGTCGCACCGGGATCGGCGCAGGCGGCGGCCAGGAGACCGGCGGCGAATAGACTGACCAGGCGGCGCATGGTGACGCGCCGCATTGCAAGGGTGGCGCCGTTCCACCGTAGCGCCCAGAGGCACCCTTGGCTCGCGAGGTGGCTACTCGAGCTGCCGGTCCTGGTAGGGTCGAGCTCCGTGGCAGAGGATGGGCTGGTCGGCCAGACGCTGACTGACAAGTACCGCGTCGTTCGGCAGATCGGCCGCGGCGGTATGGGCGTCGTCTACGAGGCCGAGCATGTCGAGCTCGGCAAGCGCGTCGCCATCAAGCTGATGCTCGAGAAGTATGCCGAGGACGCCGAGGCCACGCTGCGCTTCAAGCGCGAGGCGCTGGCGGCGAGCCGCATTGGCAATCCGCACATCATCGACATCAGTGACATCGGCACCGCGCCCGATGGCCGCATGTTCGTGGTGATGGAGCTCTTGCACGGCGAGTCCCTCGCCGATGCGATGAAGCGCAGCGGCTCGATCTCGGTGCCGCGCGCGACGAAGATCATCCGGCAGGTCCTGCGCGCCGTCGGCGCCGCGCACGGCAAGAGCATCATTCACCGCGATCTCAAGCCCGATAACATCTTCCTCGTCGGCGACGAGGATCACGTGAAGCTCCTCGACTTCGGCATCTCGAAGGTCCTCGACTCGTCGCCCGATGCGTCGACGCGGTTGACCTCGACGGGCGCGGTCATGGGCACGCCGCTGTACATGGCGCCCGAGCAAGCGCTGGGCGAGGCCACCGATCACCGCGCCGACATCTACGCGCTCGGCGTGATCCTGTACGAGATGCTCGCGGGGCGGCCGCCCTTCGATGGCACGACCTACGGCGCGCTCATCACGAAGGTCCTCACGACCGATGCGCCGCTGCTCTCGGAGCTCAACCCGGCGCTGCCCCGCGCGCTCGTGGCCGCCACGCACCGGGCCCTCGAGAAGGAACCGGCGCGCCGCTTCGCGAGCTGCGAGGACATGGCGGCGGCGGTGGCCGGGACTGCCGAGCGGGCGGCCGTCGACGAGATCGCGCTGTCGTCGACCTCGATGTCATCGCCCCGGCTCGCCCTCGAGCACACGATGCCCAGCGGCGAGCGCCCGGCCGCCGTCGCGAACGTCGTCACCACTGACCTCGGTTCGAAGCGCTCGAAAACCCCGCTCATCGTGGGCGCGCTCGGGGGCGGCTTGCTCGTCGCCGTCGTGGCGATCGTCGTGCTGGCGGGGCGGGGACGCGAGACGGCCCCATCGCTCGCCGCGTCGGGCTCGGCCGTGGCGTCGGGCTCGGCTGTGGCCGCGGTCGCGATCGATGCGGCCGTCCCCACGGATGCGGCACTCGATGCCCTCGTTCAGGTCGCGGCCGTGGCGCCCACCGAGAGCCCGGCGCCGACGAGCTCGACGCCAAAGCCCTCGCCCACGGCGAAGACCATGAAGCCCGTCAAGCCCGCGACGCTCGCCGACGTCAACGAGGCGGTGAAGCGGCGCGACGGCAAGAAGTGCCGGGCTCTCCTGGCCGGTGTCCCGGACGCGCCGACGAGTTACCCGTACCTCTCGGCCAAGGCCGTCTGCGAGATGATCGCCGGGAACTGCGAGGGCGGCATCAAGATCCAGAAGGAGCTCTACAAGCGCGACGGCACCCCCGAGGAGTCGGCGAACATCGTCGCGAACATCTGGTGTCCTCCGGGAGACGATCCAGCGGTGCGCCTCAAGCGAATCTCGACGCAGATGTCGATGTTCTCGAAGTTCGACTGCGCGTACTACCTGAAGCACACGCGCAAGGCCGCGGCGGATGCGACGAGCGACGGTGACAAGCACACGGTCGGGGCGCTGCTGGCCCAGATCGCGACCTGCTTCTCCCACAAGGGCGACTGCGACCAGGCGCGGTCGGTGCTCGCGGAGGCGCAGGTCTTCATCCCGAAGCTCGGTCCGAGCGAGCTGAACGCGCAGTGCCGCTAGGCTCATCGAGACCGTCGGGCCGCGGCGGCGCGACGGCCTCGGGGCTCCTGGGGTAGTATCGGGAGCAATGGCACCGAGCGCTGATCGTCTGCTGGCAGTGATCGAGCTGCAGAACGCGATTGCTGCGACCGGGCTCGTCGGCGACGACGTGATGATCCTCGTCTGCGAGCGAGCCGCACAGATCACGGGGGCCGATGCCGCCGCCGTGCTCCTGACCGAGGGCGCCGAGCTCACCATCCGGGCCGCGTTCCCGCGCGTCGCGCCGGGCGGCCGCGTCACCCGTCCGGCGATGGGCTACAAGACCGACGACGCGCTCGGCGTACCGCTCCTCTACGGTGAGAGCGCGGTGGGGGTGCTCGAGGTGACGGCGAAGCAGGCGCGCGCGTTCACCGACGATGACGCCGACACGCTGAAGCTCCTGGCGCAGGTCATCGCGATCGCGCTCCACCGCGCGTACACGTTCCCGCGCCCGCCGCAGGACACGCTGCACGATCCACTCACCGGGTTCGGGAATCGGCGCGCGTTCGACGAGCGCCTGCAGGCCGAGCTCACCCGTGACAAGCGGTATGGCCATTCGTTCTCCCTCGCGCTGCTCGATCTCGCGGGCCTCGAGGCGGCCGTGGATCGTCAGGGGCAGGTCGCGGGCGACGAGGCCCTGCGCGAGGTCTCACGCGTCCTGAAGAAGCATACGCGCGCGATCGATGCCTGCTTCCGGATCGGCCCCGACGACTTCGCGCTCGTCATGCCTGGCACCTCCCTCGAGGGGGCGAAGGTCGTGGCCGATCGCTGCCGCTCGCACATCGAGGACGCCAAGCTGCTTGGCGGGTCCATCCGTCCTGCCTTTGGTGCCGTCGAGGCGCAGCAGGAAGCGGCCGAGGACCTGATGGAGCGGGCGCGCGTCGCGATGAAGGCCAGCGCTGCCTGACCCAGGTAGGATGCGCCCATGTGGCGCGTAGGCCTGCTCGCTCTGGTGCTGGTGGCGTGCGGTGACGACGGCACGCCCGATGACGGCGCGACCGATGCCTCGACCGACGACGTCGCGGACGATGCTGACGACACCGCCGATGAGGGCGCGGGCGACGACGCCGAGCCGACGCAGTTCGGATCGGTCTCCATCCAGAGCTACGACGCCATGAACAGCCCGGGGACGCCGACGCGGGGCGGCTCCGCGGGGGCGAGCTTCTACACGAGCGGTGAGACGTGCCCGGTCATGGAGACGATCGGGCCGTGCGACGTGGTGATGTGCTCGTTCACGTCGACGGGCCCCATGTCTGCGGGGGCCATCACCGTGACCGGTGCGCAGCGACCGATCACGCTCGCCACGGGGGGCGACGGGACCTACGCCCTGTTCCAGTCGACCACGCCGCTCTACGCGGGTGGCGAGACGATCACGTTCGCCGCTGCCGGGGCCGCCGTCCCGGCCTTCGAGGTGGCGCTCACGGCGCCCCGGGAGGTGCGCATCACCTCACCCGCCGAGCCTGCCGCGGTGCTCGCGATCACGCGGTCGCGCGATCTGAGCCTGACGTGGACCGGCGGCACCACGGGGCGCCTGCAGGTCGTGCTCTACGGGCCCGGTCAGGGCGCGACGAGCCTGTTCTGCCGCTTCGCTGCCGACGCGGGGACCGGGACGATTCCGACCGCCGCGCTGGCGATGCTGGAAGCGGGGCAGGGCGCGTTCGCCATGGCGACGATCGCTCTCGCGGAGGTCGAGGCCGGTGACTGGCTCGTGCAGGCATCGGCATACACGAATGCGGTGTGGCCCGACGAGTCGCTCGTGAGCGGGGGGACCGCGATCGAATAGCGGCGGGTTCTATCGGCCGGGGCCGTGGCAGAGAGCTGGAGCGACGAGCTATACGATGCGTATGCAAGCACTGCGCTGGACGATGATCTCGATGTTGGCAGGCACCACGCTGCTCGCGGCCTGCGGCAAGAAGCAGGATGAGAGCGCCCCGAAGGAGTCGCCCAAGACGGGCGGAGACACGGGCGGGGCCAAGGAGGCCAAGCCCGCGGGCGGTCCCGACTTCAGCAAGTGGGACGTCGCTGGCAAGAAGAAGGCGTGGACGGGCTCGTGGGTCGCGAAGGACAACGGCTCGTGGCAGGCCTGGACCGTCGGCGCCGACGGCAAGATCCAGGCGCAGGAGGGCGAGGAGGCCAAGACCTTCACCCTCGAGGTCGAGGCGCCCTGCTACGCGTACTTCGCGAACGACAAGGGGATGAAGTTCCCGCATCCGTTCACCGTCCTCGCCGACGGCAAGATCAGGACGAGCGGGTCGGGCGGCGGCTATCGCAAGGGCACCGACGCGATCTTCTGCGACGGCTCCGGCAAGTTCTACGAGCTCGTCGGCGGCACGTGCACGGTCTGGGAGGACGACTTCGGCAAGTGGAAGTCGGCCCCGGGCGACTGCAGCATCACGGGCGACGTGTTCAAGCATGCCGATCCGAACGGCGGCGAGTTCAAGATCGAGGGCGACGCGATCATCGCCGGCTCCAACCCGACCGAGTCGTTCGCGGATCACGAAGCCGCAAAGACGGCCGCGGCCGCGAAGAACGCCGCGAAGTAGCCAGCAAAGAAAACCCCCGCCGTTACCGACGGGGTGATTCGAGGAGCCACCCGGATTTGAACCGGGGAATGATGGTTTTGCAGACCATTGCCTTACCACTTGGCGATGGCTCCAGCGGGGGAAACTTCTAGCACGGTCGCGCGGTCCGCGGAACCGCTTTCGGCCGCGTCGTGCGGGCGCTTTCACGCGAGCTGGGCCAGCGGGCCGGGGCACTCCTGCTTGAGCTTGCAGCCCGTGCATGGGCCACCGGTCCAGATCTCCTCGTAGAGCGCCTGGATCTGGTCGAGCATGGGGCCGTCGTCGGTCACGATGCCGAGCTCGAAGTTGCGGCGCCCGGTGCCTTTCGCCCCGAGGCCGGCGCCGGTCCAGTTCGCACTGCCAAGGTAGAGCAGCGAGCCATCGACGATCACGGTCTTCAGGTGCACGCGCGGACAGCGCCGCAGTTGCAG
>LNFM01005672.1_pt1 | contig 21316 bp, 22 predicted proteins | sample 596031 | NCBI WGS metagenome assembly LNFM01 (sample SAMN04254537, study PRJNA301005) | activated carbon metagenome | isolation source: dual media filters at the Ann Arbor, Michigan drinking water treatment plant | place: USA: Ann Arbor
ACAACGCCCCGGCAATCTCTTTCGCCGCGGCATAGACATAGCTCAGGTCGGCATGGCCGTCGCCGCGCCGCGACGGCGTGCCAACCGCGATGAATACGGCGTCGGCGTCCTTCACCGCTAAGTCGATATCGGTGGTGAAAGTCAGCCGCCCGGCCTTCGCATTGGCGGCGACCAGCTCGGTCAGCCCGGGCTCATAGATCGGTACCTCGCCGCCCCTGAGCGAATCGATCTTGGCCTTGTCCTTGTCGACGCAAATGACGTCGTGGCCGAAATCGGCAAAGCAAGCCCCCGAAACAAGGCCGACATATCCCGAGCCGATCATTGCGACGCGCATGATAGTATTTCCTAATTTTTATCGAGATCCCAAATACATGTCCTTCAATGCAGGGCACAATTCTTTAGTCTGTTGGTCCCCTGCAAGCGAGCGGCGAAGACGCTCTGAAAAAGGACGGGCACGATCCATTCCCAAATGAACTTTACGTGCATTTGTGGTACGATCTACGCCAAGGCGCTAAATTTGGATTGAAGGGCTTTCGTTAAAGCGCGGCTTACCGAGTCTCGGCGGATTAAGCATAGCAACAGTACAACAGGGGATTTTGAGATAATGGCGGTTAGGAACTATTGTATAGATCCATCGCCCGAGATATGCGGCGATGGCGAGATGAGGATTGGCGATCGCTTCCGCTACCTGTGGCAGAATTTGCGTCGCAATTTGGTGACGCTCGGACGCGGCCCCGCGGCGCGTTCGTTTTTCCCGGACGGCGAGCGGGCCCACGAAGCCATGACAGGGCAATCGCCGAGCCGTCTGGTCACCAATGTGTTCATCGACAGCGAACTGCCTAAGCTGCTGCAGCCGCGCAGACTCGAGGTGCTTGAAATCGGTTGCGGCGCCGGCGCGATGGCCGACCGGCTGGCCGGCCTTGGCTATGGCGGCACCTATACCGGCGTCGACATTCGGGATTATTTCAAGCGCGACCGGCCGGGAGACTTTCCCTTCGCTGTCGCGTTTCACCGGATCGATGCCCATGAGTTCTCGCCGGCGCGGCCGATCGACCTGATGGTCTCGGTGTCAACGCTCGAGCATATTCCGTCCGATGCGAAATTGATCGCCCGGTTTCCCGGGTTTTTCAATCCGGGCGGTCTCGAAGTGCACGTCGTCCCCGCCGGCTCCAGCCTATTGCCCTATCTCTGGCACGGCTTTCGCCAATATACCCCGGCCATGCTCGCGGCGCGGTTTGGTCCCGCCGCCGAACTGGTCAAGATCGGCGGCCTCGGCAGTCTGCTGCTGCACTTTCTGTTCATCACCGGACCCGAGATGCTGCTGCGGCGGTCGCCGCGCAAAGTGCTGCCGGGGGTCTATGCCGCGACAATGAGGCTGGCGCTGCGGATTGATCGCGTCCTGCCGGTGTGCCCGACTGCCTACGCCGTCATCCGGCGGCATTAAACTGCTTAACGACATCAGGAATTAACCGTTCACGCAATGAACGAAAACTTGACGTTCAGCGCGTGAACGGCTAGCGTCCCCTGCCAACGGGGACCGTGAATGGCCAACGCTGCCGAGCAAAAAAAGGGTGAAAACCCTATGATTATGCTAAGGATTCTCGAATCCGTCGAACGCGACGGCGAGCAATCCCAGCGGCATTTGGCGGCGGAACTCGGCATCGCCCTCGGGCTGGTCAACGCCTATCTAAAACGCTGCGTGAAGAAGGGTCTGCTCAAGGTCGGCGAGGCGCCGGCCCGGCGCTACGCCTATTACCTGACCCCGCACGGCTTTTCCGAGAAATCGCGATTGACCGTCCAATACCTCTCGCATTCCTTCGGCTTTTTCCGCCGGGCGAAATCCGACTGTTCGCTGCTGCTCCACGAGGCCGAGCAGAAGGGCATTCGCCGCATCCTTCTCGCGGGCAAGTCCGATCTCGCCGAAATCACCGCGATCTGCGCGCTCGACCACGGCATCGAAATCGTCGCAGTAATTGACCGTCATGCCGACGCTGCGCGGTTCATCGGTTTGCCGGTCTATCCGGACTATGGCGCGGTGCGCGAGCAGTTCGACGCCGTGATGATCACGGACATGGTCGACGCGCGCGAGAGCGCCGACCGGGCGATCGCCCGCTTCGGCGCCGACCGCGTGCTGGTTCCGGAATTGTTGCGCATCCGCATCGTCAAATTGCAGGCTGCGTCATGACGTTGATCGCGGGGCCCCGCTGGTACGTGGTGCAGACGCAGCCGAACGCCGAGCGCAAGGCCGACGCGCATCTGCTCCGTCAGGGATTTCAGACTTATCTGCCGCGCTATCAGAAGCGGCGGCGTCACGCCCGCAAGGTCGACGTGGTGCCGGCCGCGCTTTTCCCGCGCTACATGTTCGTATCGATCGACGTCGCCACGCAGCGCTGGCTCGCGATCCGCTCGACCGTCGGCGTCACGCAGGTGGTCTGCAACGGCAATGAGCCGGCCGTCGTGCCCGTCGGCGTTGTCGAGCAACTCAAAGCCAGCGAAGACGCCGCCGGATTCATCCCGCTCGATACGCGTCCGCACTTCAATCCGGGCGACAAGATCAAGGTGATGGACGGCGCCTTCACTGATTGTCTGGGTTTGATCGATTCTGTTACCGACCGCGAGCGCGTTGCCATTCTTCTCGACCTTCTCGGGCGCAAGGTTCGCGTCGTCCTTGATGCGGACTTCATCGCCGCGGCCTGACCGCGGCGTCTACTTCTGGTCCTGATACGTTCCGAGCGGCCGGTCCGATGTGACTGAAGTCACCCGGACTGCGGTAGCAATGGGATCGCGAGAAAGCGATTTGCGGAATGCCTGCCTTCCTTCATCCGATCCTAGCCAAGAGCCAACTATGACAAGTGCTTCCGGGCCCAAGAGTTTCGCGCTGATCGGCGCCGCCGGCTACATCGCGCCGCGGCATATGAAGGCAATCAAGGACACCGGCAACTCGCTCGTCGCCGCGCTCGACCCGAACGACAGCGTCGGCATCATCGACAGCTATTTCCCGGAGGCCGAGTTCTTCACCGAATTCGAGCGCTTCGACCGCCACGTCGACAAGCTGCGGCGGCGCGAGAAGCCCGTCGACTACATCTCCATCTGCTCGCCGAACTATCTGCACGACGCGCATATGCGCTTTGCGCTGCGCAGCAACGCGAACGCCATTTGCGAGAAGCCGCTGGTGCTCAACCCGCGCCACCTCGATGCGCTCGCCGACATCGAGAAGGAGACCGGCAAGCGAATCTTCAACGTTCTCCAACTCCGCCTGCATTCGACCATTCAGGCGCTCCATGAAAGAGTCCGGAAGGCTCCTCCGGACAAGATCTACGACGTCGATCTGACCTATGTGACGTCGCGCGGGCACTGGTATTTCACGAGCTGGAAAGGCAATACCGAGAAGTCGGGCGGCATTGCCAGCAATATCGGCGTTCACTTTTTCGACATGCTGGCCTGGGTGTTCGGCAAGCAGCTCGACAGCATCGTGCATATTCACAAGCCGGAAGTCGCGGCCGGGCTGTTGCGGTTCGAGCGCGCGCAAGTGCGCTGGTTCCTTTCGATCGATGCCAATCATCTTCCGCCCAGCACCAACCAGCCGAGCTATCGCTCCATTCTCATCGAAGGCGAGGAGCTCAACTTCAGCGAAGGTTTCGGCGACCTGCACACCAAGTGCTATCGCGACGTGCTCGCCGGCGGCGGCACCGGGCTGATGGATGCACGCCCGGCGATCGAGACCGTGCACGAAATTCGCAACGCGACTCCGCGCGGCCTCACCGGTGACTACCATCCAATGTGCCGTGAGGTCGTGGACCGGCAATGATCGCAAACGATGCCGGCTGGCACGCGCACGAAAGCGCGATCGTGGACGACGGCGCCACGATCGGCGCCGGCACGCGCATCTGGCACTGGACCCACGTTTCGGCCCGGGCGCGCATCGGTCGCGATTGCTCGCTGGGGCAGGGCGTCTACGTCGGCAACGAGACAGTGATCGGCGACAAGGTCAAGATCCAGAACAATGTGTCGGTCTATGATGGCGTGACCCTGGAAGACGGTGTGTTCTGCGGACCGTCGTGCGTGTTCACCAACGTGTTCAATCCGCGCGCCGAGATCGAGCGCAAGGCCGAATACCGGCCGACCCTGGTGCGGCGCGGCGCGACCATTGGCGCCAATGCGACCATTGTCTGCGGCGCGACGCTCGGCGAATACTGCTTCATCGGCGCCGGCGCGGTGGTGACATCCGACGTGCCGGCCTATGCGCTGATGGCCGGCGTGCCGGCGCGCCGCATTGGCTGGATGGGCAAGGCCGGCGTCAAGCTGGATCGCGATCTGAAGTGCCCGCTGACGGGCGCGCAATACCTGCTCGACTCGTCAGGCAGGCTGACGGCCGGCGAATGAAGATCGAAGACGCCGGATTGCCGGGGCTGAAGCTCCTGACGCCGAAGCGCATCGACGACGGGCGTGGGTTCTTTTCGGAAACCTACCGGCGCGACGCGCTGGCTGAGCATGGCATCGACCTATCTTTCGTGCAGGACAACCATTCGCTGTCGCTTGCCGCCGGTGTCGTACGCGGACTGCACTTTCAGGCGCCGCCACACGCCCAGGCGAAACTGGTGCGGGTGGTGCGCGGCGGAATTCTCGATGTCGTCGTCGACATCCGCCGCGGTTCGCGGACCTATGGCCGGCATGTGGCCATTGAACTGAGCACTGACAATTGGCAGCAGCTCCTGGTGCCTGTCGGATTCGCGCACGGCTTCTGCACTTTGAGCAAACAGACCGAAGTGATCTACAAAGTCACGGACCACTACAGCGCCCAGGACGACCGCGGCCTGCTGTGGAACGATCCCGCGCTCGGCATCGCATGGCCGGTGGCTGCCGATAAGGCGGTGCTATCGGATCGCGATCGCAAGCATCCGGTGCTGGCTGATCTGGTCAGCCCGTTCGACTACGATGCCGGGACGGCGGCCTAGATGTCCCGGCCCGATCCCGTTGTCGTCGTCACCGGAGGCGCCGGATTCATCGGCTCGGCCGTGGTGCGGATGCTGATTCAGGACAGCCACGCCACCGTGGTCAACGTCGACAAGCTCACTTACGCCGCCAACTTGCGCAACGTTGAGAGTGTCGCGTCGAGCGAGCGCTATCACTTCGTCAAGGCCGATATCTGCGACGCCGACGCCATGGCCGCGGTGTTCAGGCAGCACGATCCGGACTCCGTCCTGCATCTGGCCGCCGAGAGCCACGTCGACCGCTCGATCGATGGGCCGAAGGATTTTCTGCGCACCAATGTCGACGGCACGTTCGTCATGCTGGAGACCGCGCTTGATCACTGGCGCCGGATGCCCACGAGCCGCAAAGAGGCCTTCCGCTTCGTCCATGTCTCGACCGACGAGGTGTTCGGCGCGCTGGGGCAGGACGGCTTGTTTTCCGAAGAGTCGCCTTACCGGCCCAACTCGCCCTATTCGGCCAGCAAGGCGGCGTCCGATCATTTCGTCCGTGCCTGGCATCACACTTACGGTTTGCCGACGATCATCAGCAATTGCTCGAACAATTACGGCCCGCACCAGTTTCCCGAAAAGCTTATTCCGCTGGTCATCGCCAATGCGGTCGACGGCCTGCCGCTGCCGGTTTACGCCAAAGGCGAGAATGTCCGCGACTGGCTTTTCGTCGAGGACCACGCGCGGGCGCTGTGGTCGATCGCGCAGCAGGGCGTGCCGGGCGAGTGCTATTGCATCGGCGGCAACAGCGAGCGCCGCAATATCGACGTGGTGCGGCAGATTTGCGGACTGCTCGATCAGCACCGTCCGCGCGCCGACGGCAAGAAGCATGACACGGGGATTACCTTCGTCAACGATCGCCCCGGCCACGATCTGCGCTACGCCATCGATGCGACCAAGATCGCGCATGCCCTGAACTTCTCGCCTTCGATCGGTTTCGATGCCGGTCTTGCCAATACCGTGCAATGGTATCTCGACCACGAGGATTGGTGGCGGCCGCTGCTGAAGCGCGCGCCGGCCTTAGCCGCGGGCGCGCGGCCGTGAACGTGGCGCAGCCCTCAAAGCCGATAGCCCTTGTCATCGGCACCGGCCAGTTGGGGCGGGAACTGGCGCGCGTGCCGACATCGCAGCTTTTGGTGAAGGTCGTCGGGCGCGAAACCATCAACGTGACCGACGCCATCGCTACTCGAAATGAGATCAGAAAAATTCGGCCTTCCATTGTGCTCAACGCCACCGCCTACACCGCGGTCGACAGGGCCGAGGCGGAACCCGCGGCGGCCTTCGCCGTCAACCGCGACGGCGCGGCGGCCCTTGGGACGGTTTGCGCCGCACTGGGCATTCCGTTGATCCACGTCTCGACCGACTATGTGTTCGACGGCGACAGCGGCCCCTACACGGAAAGCGCCGCCGTCGCGCCGCGTTCGGTCTATGGCGACAGCAAGCTGCAAGGCGAAATCGAAATCCGCTCGCGGCTTGAACGTCACATCATTTTGCGCACCGCCTGGCTGTTCAGCTCGTTCGGCAACAACTTCGTCAAGACGATGCTGCGGCTGAGCGCGACTAGGTCCGAGATTCAGGTGGTTGACGATCAGTTCGGCTGCCCGACGCCGGCGGCCGCGTTGGCGCAGGCGATCGTCGCACTGGCCGAGAAATCCGTTGGCGGCGGCTCGCTGGCCTGGGGCACGTATCATTATGCCGGCCAGCCCGCGACAACCTGGCGGCGCTTCGCCGAACAGATTTTCGACCGTGCGGCGGCAATCGGCCTCATCGACACCGTGCCCAAGGTCCTTCCGATCACGACAGCGCAATATCCGACAGCGGCGCGCCGCCCGGCCAATTCGGTATTGGACTGCGATGCGTTGGCGGAGCTCGGCCTTACGGCGCCGGACTGGCGCGCCGGGCTTGCCGCCGTCCTCGACGACCTGCGGCACGCCCGCATTACCGGGAGTGCCGTACAATGAAGGGCATCATTCTCGCCGGCGGCAGCGGCAGCAGGCTCTATCCGCTGACGCTCGCGGTCAGCAAACAGCTCATGCCGGTCTACGACAAGCCGATGATCTATTATCCGCTGTCTGTGTTGATGCTCGCCGGCATTCGCGAGATCGCCATCGTCACCACGCCGGCCGACCGCGCCGCGTTTCAGCGGCTGCTCGGCGACGGCTCGCAATGGGGACTGGCGCTCACTTTTATCGAGCAGCCGTCGCCGGATGGCATCGCCCAGGTATTTCTGCTGGCCGAGCAGTTCATCGCCGGTGCGCCGTGCTGCCTGATCCTCGGCGACAATATTTTCTACGGCACCGGCCTGACCGGCCTGTTGCGGGAGGCGGCGGGTCTCACGCAGGGCGCGATTGTCTTCGGGTGCCATGTCGCCGACCCGAAGCGATACGGCGTGGTGACGTTCGACGCCAACGGACGCGCCGTCCACATCGAGGAAAAGCCGGCCAAGCCGCAATCGCGCTATGCGGTCACCGGGCTTTATTTCTACGACGGCCGGGTTTGCGCGATGGCCAAGCAGCTCAAGCCGTCGACGCGCGGCGAACTGGAAATTACCGACCTCAATAACCTGTATCTGAAGGAAGGCGCGCTGCAGGTGCGTTTTCTCGGCCGCGGATATGCCTGGCTCGACACCGGCACGCACGAGTCTTTGCTGGAGGCATCCGAATTCGTGCGCGCGGTCGAACTGCGCCAAGGCATCAAGATCGCCTCGCCGGAAGAGGTCGCCTATCGTGGCGGCATGATCGGCCGCGACGAATTCCGCAAGCTCGCGACGGCATTGAGCAAGAGCCCTTACGGTGAATACCTGCTGCGGCTGCTCGACGAAGAGTATTCTGGTGAGGTCACTCTGTAATGCATGTGATGACGGTCATCGGCGCGCGGCCGCAATTCATCAAGGCCGCGCCGGTGTGCTTCGCCTTGCGTGACGCCGGCATTCGCGAAACGCTGGTGCATACCGGGCAGCACTACGACGAGGGCATGTCGGAAATATTCTTCCGCGAGCTCGGCATTCCCACGCCGAATGTCAATCTCGGCGTCGGTTCGGACTCGCACGGCAAGCAGACGGCGGCGATGCTGGAAGGCATCGACGCATTGCTGCTGAGGGAACGGCCGGACATCATGGTGGTCTACGGCGACACCAACTCGACGCTGGCCGGCGCCCTGGCGGCGCGCAAGCTGGACGTGCCGCTCGCGCATATCGAAGCGGGGCTGCGCTCGTTCAACCGCTCGATGCCGGAAGAGACCAACCGCGTGTTGACCGACCACTGCTCGACACTGCTGTTCTGTCCGACCGAACAAGCCGTCGCGCATCTGGCGAAAGAAAACATCACCGAAGGCGTGCATCGCGTCGGCGACACGATGTTCGACGCGGTGCGGCTGTTTACCGCGCGCGCCGAGCAGCAATCGCGCGTTCTGTCCGATCTCGGGCTGGCGCCGAAGGCCTATTATCTCGCCACCGTTCACCGGCCCTATACGACCGACGATCCGGAGCGGCTGGCGGCAACCATGGAGGCGTTCGGCCGCCTCGATAGGCCCGTCGTGTTCCCGGCGCACCCGCGCACGCTGTCGCGCCTGCGTGCCGGCAACATCTCACTGGCCGCGAACGTAAAATTGATCGACCCGGTCGGCTATTTCGACATGCTGGTGCTGCAAAAGAATGCGTGGCTGATCGTGACCGATTCCGGGGGCGTGCAGAAGGAAGCATGCTTCGTCGAGACGCCCTGCGTCACCATCCGGCCGGAAACGGAATGGACGGAGACGGTGGTGTCGGGCTGGAACAGGCTTGCCTGGGGTGACGTCGACGTCATCCTCGCGGCGGTCGCGCACCAGCAGCGCCATGTGCCTGCGACGCGGCTTGTCGCCTACGGCGACGGCTTTGCCGCGCAGAAGATCGCCGGCATTTTGCGACGGCAGGCCAGCGCGCGGAGCGCGGTTGCATGAGCCTGTTTCGCCGCATGAGCTTGCGTGCATTTCTCGGCGGGGCCGGGTGGCTGGCCGTTGCACAAGCGTTCACGATGGTGTGCGGGCTGGCCGCGACCGCCGTTTGGGCGCGCTGGATGCCGGTGGAAATGTTCGGCGAATTCCGCGTGCTGATCGCCTTCGCCAGCCTCGCCGGTGCGTTCTGCCTGGTCGGCACCGCGCAAGCGGCGATGATGTCGGCGGCCAAGAATATCGACGGCAATTTCGCGCCGATCCTGCGTTCCAAAGTTTTCGCCAATGCCGTGGCCGGTTTCGGGCTGCTGGCAGCGGCGGTGTATTACGCATGGGGCCCCGGCGGCTCGCATCATATCGCGGCCGGGCTGGTCGCCGCCGCCATTCTGTTCCCGATCTACAATACGTCCGACATCTGGCTTTCGTGGATCAACGGCAAGTCGTTGTTCCGCGAACTGGCGATCGAGCGCGCTTTGGTCGGAGCAACGAGCGTTGTCGCCGTCGTCGTCGCGACCCTGTGTGCCGTCACGCAGCTCTGGATCGTCGCCGTTCTCTATTTCGGGTTGGCGGCCTTGGTGAATGCCGCCGTGCTGAAACGCATCGCCGCGCGGCAGTCGAACAGCGCGACCGACGAGTCCATTGTGAAATACGGCCATCATTCGAGCCTGGCCATGGGCCTGAGCGGCCTGCTCGCGGTCGACGTCATCATTCTCAATCACGTCTACTCGCCGCAGGACGTTGCGATCTATGTCATCGCGCTGCAGTTTCCCAACCAGCTCAAGGCGGCCTTTTCCGTGTTCGGGCAGTCGCTGGCGCCGGCGATCTATGGCACCGACAGCATCCAGGCCGCGTGGCAGGCCATGCGGCAGCGGTTCTGGCTGTTGACCCTGGGCGCCATCGTCGTCGGCATCGTCGGGTTTCTGCTGTTGCCGGCCCTGGTCACCTTGCTGTTCAGCGAGCGTTACAGCGAAGCCGCCGAATACGGCCGCTGGCTCTGGCTCGTCACTGCCGTGTTCGGCTCGACAACCTTTCTCGGCTCCGCGCTGCAAGTGACCAAGCGCCCGATGTATGTGTACATTCCGAACGTCGGCTACCCGCTGGTTCTGCTGACGCTTTACGCGGTGCTGGTGCCTTACGGCATCAGCGGCCTGATCCTGGCGCGCATCGTCGCCGTGCTGGCCATGGCGGCCTACTTCGTCATCGGTTTTCTCACCAGCCTGCCACGCCATGCGAAGATTGCCTGATGCGTCGACGTAACCCAGCCGTTGAGGGATTGCTGCGGGCGGCGGGCGCGATGTTGTCGCGCATCGACCGCCTCGCCGGACTGTTGCGCGCGCGTTATCAGTTGTCGCGCTGCGCCGAAGCCGGCGCCGAGGTCCGGTTGCGCATGCCGGTGATCATTTATCATCCGGAATCGCTGCGCCTCGGAACGAAGATCGACATCGGCGAGAACGTCGTTCTGCGCGCCGGCGGCGGTTTGACCATCGGCGACCGTGTGTTGATCGCGGCCGGCGCCGCCATCGTCACCGTCGGCCATCCGATCGCGCTGCCACGCTGGAACAAGAACACGACCGCGCCGGTGCGCATCGGCGACGACGTTTGGATCGGCGTCAACGCGGTGGTGCTGCCCGGCGTCACTATCGGCAACGGGGCCGTCGTCGCCGCCGGCGCCGTCGTGACCGAGGACGTCCCGCCTTTCAGCGTGGTCGGCGGCGTCCCGGCGCGGGTCATCAGCACGATCGAATCCAATCAGACTTCCGGAGTTTCGCGATGAAAAAAGCACTGGTGCTCGGCTCGGAGGGCAATATCGGCGTGCCCCTCGTCAAATATCTTCGCAGCAAAGGCTACGAGGTCTACGAGTCCGACGCGCGCCCCGGCTGGCGGCCGAATTATCTGATGGCGGACATCAACAGCCCGGTCGATCTGCTGCCGGCCTTCGACTGGGGCCCGGATGTCGTGTTCCTTTTGTCGGCCATGGTCAGCCGCGTGACCTGCGAACAGGCCGGCAGCCTCGCCATCGCCACCAATCTCGGCGGCCTCAACAATGTGCTGCAACTGTGCAAGCGCGCCAAGGTGATGACGGTGTTCTTTTCGACTTCCGAGGTTTACGGCCCGGAATGCGACCCGATGGACGAATCGATTTCCAATCCGAAGCCGAACAACCGCTACGGTCTGTCGAAATTCCTTGGCGAACAACTGGTGGAATACGAGGTGCGGTCGCACGGCCTGCGCGCGGTGTCGCTGCGGCCCTTCATGATGTATGACGAAGACGAGGATCTTGGTGACCATCGATCGGCGATGATCCGCTTCGCGCAAAATCTGGCGCTCGGCAAGCCGATCGAGGTTCATCGTGGCAGCATGCGCGGCTGGTTTCATGTCACCGACGCCGTCCGCGCCATCGAGGCCGCGGCGCATGTGAAGAACTACTCGGTCATCAACATCGGCAATCCCGAGATCGTGCCGATCGAGGAAATGGCCGAAATGATCCGCACGGAGCTAGGCGCGGACCGGTCGCTGATTACGATCAAGGACCTGCCGAGCCGCATGACGCTGATCAAGCGTCCGACGCTCGATCGCCAGCGCGATCTGCTCGGCGTGGTGCCGAAGGTGTCGCTGCGCGAGGGGATCGGGCTGGTCTGCCGCAATATCACGCGCCGCATGGGCCTGAAGGAGCTGAGTTCCGCGCCGTGACGCGCCCGCCGTCGATTGCGTTGCTCTACTGGGAGTCGGAGGTGAACGCCACGCTGTCGTACCAGCACGGCTGGCCGCGGGCATTCATTGGCAGTCCCCTGTTCGAGACGCTGGCCTTCAACATGGCGCGGGCGACGTTTCAGGACTGGCACTCGCTCTTCGCCAAGCTGCGCGGCGCCAGCATCGACGCCATCGTTATGCTGCACTCGGTGTTCTCGAACGAGCGGCGCCTGAAGCGGATTCCCTATTGGCTGATGGCGCGCTGCCCGCAGCCCAAGGTTTACTTCATCGGCAACGAATACAAGTCGATGCCGGACAAGGTCCGCTTCGCCAAGGAGCTCGGCGTATCGCTGCTGGTCTCGCAAAGCACCGACGAGCGCGTGCTGGACATGTACCGGGCGGCGCTCGGCTGCCAAGCCATCGGCATTCCCAACACTGGGTGCGACCTGAGCGTGTTCCGTCCGGTCACGCCGCTTGGCGCGCGCGACATCGACATCGGCTATCGGTCGCTCGAAGCGCCTTGGTATCTGGGCAACAACGACAAGACCGAGATCGCCGACTTCTTTGTGGCGAACGCGCCGCGGCTCGGCCTGACGACGGATATATCGCTTCAAGAGTCGGATCGCTTTGACATGGTGGGCTACGCGGCCTTCCTCAATCGGTGCCGCGGCCAGATCGGCACCGAGTCCGGCGGCGATTATTTCGAGCTGACCGACGAATTGCGGACGCGCGTCCTGAGTTACATGAAAGCGCATCCCGGCATAACCTGGCCGGAGTTGAAGGCGATCTTCTTCAATACGCCGCCGACCGGCGTGCCGATGCGCATCATCAGCGGCCGGCAGGTCGAGGCGGCGGCGTGCAAGACCGCTCAGATTCTATTCGAAGGCCGCTACGACGGCTTCATGGCGGCGGATACGCACTATATTCCGCTTGCTAAGGACTTCAGCAATATCGACGATGTCGTGCGCAAGTTTCGCGACGATGCCTATTGCCAACGTATCGCCGACAATGCCTACGACATGGTCGCCGAGCAGCTGACCTACGACCGGTTGCTGGGCCGGCTTTCGTCCGCCCTCGCGCAGATCCTGTAAACGTCAAAGCCTAAGTCCTGTAAAATCGATGTGTGGAATAGCCGGGTATAACCTACGCCGCCCCGTCGCTCACGGGGTTCTTGAAGACATGGTCGGTGCATTGCGCCACCGCGGGCCCGATTCGGTGGGCTTTTGCCGTGCCGGCGAATTCGGCGGCGGCATGAGCCGGCTTTCGATCAACGATATCGCCGGCGGCAATCAGCCATTATACGGCGACCGGCAGAACGTCGTTCTGTTCTACAACGGCGAAATCTATAATTACCCCGAGCTGCGGCGAAAGCTCGAAGCCAAGGGCCATACATTCCGAACGCATTCGGATGGCGAGGTGATTTGCCATTTGTATGAGCACTACGGCGAGGATCTGTTCGAGCATCTTGACGGCATGTTTGCCGCGGCGCTGTGGGTCGCGGACGAGCGCAAGCTCATTCTCGCCCGGGACCTGCCGGGCGAAAAGCCGTTGTATTATTCCGAGCCGGGCCCGGGCGAGGTCGTGTTTGCCTCGGAAATTTCCGCGCTGCGGCGATTCCCGGAGATCGATTTGACGCTGAACCGGCAGGCGGTCTGGGATTTTCCGACATTTCTGTGGGTGCCCGAGCCGGCGACGATATTCAGCGCGATCAAGGCTTTGCCGCGCGGCCACCTTCTGGTGGTGCAAGCCGGTGCGACCAAGCTGAAGGCGTATCAAAACAAGTTCAACATTCAGCCGCTCGAGTCGCTCTCGGACGATTTCGTCGTCCGAGAAACCAGGCGCGTTGTTGAAGAAGCCGTCCGAAGCCGATTGCTGTCCGATGTGCCGATCGGTAGCTTCCTGAGCGGCGGGCTCGACAGCTCCATCGTCGCGACCATCGCGGCGCGTGATCTCGAGAAGCTCGACACATTCAGCATCGGCTTCGAGGATCTGCACGACCCCTATCACGGCAATGCCGACGAATCGGTTGCCGCGGCGCAAACCGCGAAGCTCATCGGGTCGAAACATCATTCCATCCGCGTCACCGCCGATACGTTCCGGGGCGAACTGGCGCAATTCTGCCGGCACGGCGATCAGCCTTTCGCGGTGTCGTCGGGGCTCGGCATTCTCGCCGTCGCGCACGCGGCGCGGCAGGTAGGGCTCAAAGTGCTGCTGTCCGGCGATGGGGCGGACGAGGCCTTTGGCGGCTATTCCTGGTACAGCTATCTGGCCGGACGCGACCGCGACGGCTCGGCGGCGCCGCAAGGCGTCGTGTCGTTCCAGAATTTCGGCGTGCCGATCGGCGCGCGCCTGGCGGCGATCGATGCGCTGCCGCCGCAGGCGCAGGCTTGGGCCTGGCATTATTACGCGCATGAAGACGAGAAAGCGTCGCTGTTCGCCGGCGATTTCCAGGACGGTCTGATGCCGTCGCTTCGCCACTTCGATACGCTCGGCCGGCGTACGGCGCCGGTCGATTTCATCGACCAGGACCGGGAATTCTACTTTCCCAACGAGATGCTGACGAAGCTCGACCGCATGACGATGGCTTACTCGGTCGAAGGCCGGGCGCCATTCGCCGCGCCCGCCGTGCTCTCCCATGCCAGGAAGCTGCAGTATCGCCATATGGTGGCGCCGGACGGCACCTTGAAGCATGCGCTGCGGCGCGCTTTCGCGGATATTCTGCCCGAAGAGGTCGTTGCGCGGCCCAAGCACGGCTTCAACGTGCCGATCGATCACTGGCTCAAGAACGGATGGTCCGATCTGGTCGACGCCACGTTCGCGCCCGACTCCGGCCTAAACCGGCTGGGCATCATATCGCCGAATGCCGGGCAGGTGGCGAAGGCGATGCTGCACGACAAGCAAAGGCTCAACGGCCACTCCATTTTTTGTATGATCATGCTCAATGACTGGATCGAGAGAGGCTTCCATGGAAATCATCGCTGAAATCGGCCAGAACCATAATGGCGACATGGAGCTGGCGCGGCGGCTCATCCGCGAAGCGAAGGCGTCGGGCGCCGACGTCGCGAAATTTCAGCTGTTCGACGCGCGCGCCCTGTTCAAGAAAGAGGGCAACGAATGGTACGATTACAATTGCAAGACTGAGCTGTCGCGCGCCGACGTCGGCTTGCTGGCCGAGGAGTGCGAAAAAGCCGGCATCGAGTTCATGGCGTCGGTGTTCGACACCAAACGCCTCGCCTGGCTTGAGGAGATCGGCGCGCGTCGCCACAAGATAGCGTCGCGCTCGATAAAGGATGCCGCGCTTATCCAGGCGGTCGCAAAAACCGGGAAGCGGATGCTGGTGTCGCTCGGCTTCTGGGACCAGCCGGAATTCCCCAGAATCGACGCGCCGGGCGGCGTCGACTTTCTCTACTGCATCGCCAAGTATCCGACCCCGCTGTCCGATCTCCACCTGAAATCGGTCGATTTCACGCGCTATAAGGGGTTCAGCGATCATACGATCGGCGTCGTCGCCCCGATCGCGGCGCTGGCGCGCGGCGCGCAAATCATCGAAAAGCATTTCACGCTCGATAAAGAAATGTACGGCCCCGACCACAGCGGCAGCATGACGCCCGACGAACTGAAAACGCTCGTGGAATTCCGCAACGCCTTCAAGGAAGCGCTCTGAGATGAACCGCCCTCGCTTTACCGTCTACATCCCGTCGCACAATTACGGCCGCTATCTGAGCGACGCCATCGAGAGCGTCCTGCGGCAAACGGTGGAAGACTGGGAGCTCGTCGTCATCGACGACGGCTCCGACGATGAAACGCCGGAGGTCATGAATCTGTACCGCGGCCACCCGAAAATCTCGGTGTATCGCACCGAAGGTATCGGCCTGACCGCGGTCTGCAACTTCGCGCTTGGCAAGGCGCGCGGCGAATACGTCATCCGCCTCGACGGCGACGACGTGTTCGACGAGAACATTCTTCTGGTGCTCGGCAATGCGCTGGACCGGCACCCGGACGTGGCGCTGGTTTTCCCCGACTACTATTTGTTCGACGATTTCGGCAAGATCTTCGCGCAAGAGCGCCGGCATCGCCTGTACAGCGAGAACCATCAGCTCGACATGCCGCCGAACGGCGCCTGCACGCTGATCCGCCTGTCGATCCTCAACGAAATCGGCGGGTATCGCGAGGATCTGGGCGCGCAGGACGGCTTCGACCTCTGGAGCAAGGTGGCGCTGCGCTACAAGTGCGCCAACGTCAACCTGCCGCTTTTCTACTACCGCCGCCACGACGCCAATCTGACCTCCGACTCGCAGCGCATTATCAATGCGCGGCGGCAGATAAAAAAGGACGCCGTCAACAACCAGCTTGCGGCGCTGCGTCCGATCATCGCCGTCATCCCGTGCCGGCGCGGCTTCGACTTTGTGCCTGATTTGTGGAAGCAGGAAATTGCCGGCGCGACGTTGCTGGAGCGGAGCATCAAGGCGTGTCTTTCCTCGACGATGTTCGATCATGTCGTCGTGACCAGCGACACGGAAGAGACGGGTGAAGCCGTCGGCCGATACAACGACCCGCGCCTGTCGTTCGTCCTTCGCGACGCGCAAAGCACGATCCGCACCGCGAGCATCGTTCCGACCCTTGAGATGATTGCGCGTAAGTTCGATCCTGAACTGAGGGGCGTAACGCTGGTGCGATACCTCCAGTCGCCGTTCGTGACCGTGGATACGATCGACGAGGCCATCGGCACGCTTGCTCTCGGCGGAGCCGATTCCGTCACCGCGGTGGAGGAAATACGCAGCCAGCTTTTTCGGCGGACCCGGCACGGCCTCGAAACCCTTAACCGCTCCGGCGAGCTGCGTACCGATTACGACGTGGTCTATCGAGACGTGTTGAGCTGTGTCGCGACGCGAAATCGCAACCTGCCGAGCGGCTCGTTGACCGGCCATTCGATCGTGAGCTTCGTCGTGCCAAGCGCCGAATGTTTCCTGATCGATTCCGCGCAAAAACTCCGCATCGCCCAGTTGATGGCCGGGGAGACTTCGTGAAGCTCGGCAATGTCGGCCTGATTGTTTCGGCACGGACGCGGTCCACGCGACTGCCCGGAAAGGCGCTGTTGCCCCTGCGGGGCATGCCGATGATCCTGTATCTGTTGCGCCGGCTGTCGCCGTTTGCCGCCGGGACCGTCGTCCTGGCGACGACAAATCTCGAATCCGACGACCGGTTGGCCGATGTCGTCAGCAAGAGCGGCGCCGAGGTCTATCGCGGCGACGAAAACGACCTGGTTGCCAGGTATGTCGGCGCGGCTGAGCAATACGGGTTTGATACCGTCGTCCGCGCCACAGGCGATTGCCCCTTCATCGACGCCGAATTTGTCACCTGGTGTCTGGGGCAGGCGGAAAGCCTTGATGCTTTCGATCTGGCGACAACCAAAGGCCTTTTCCCCGTCGGGCTCGACGCCGAGATTTACCGGGCAGAGGTCATGACGCGCTTGCACAAGACCGATCGGTTGTCGGCCGCTCAGCGGGAGCATTTGACGCTTTTCATTTACGACCATGAGGATGAGTTTGTTGTGCGGCGGCTTCAGCCGCGGCCGGCATGGGCAGGATGCGGAAATACCTTTACGGTCGACACCGCGGCCGACTACGAAGCGGCATGCGAACGGGCGGAACGGTTTTCATCGCCGATGTTCTCGATCGCCGCCCTTATCGAATCGGAAGGCATGCGCGGACGCCGCGATGCCGCGGAGTTGCGGGAATGAACGTCGCTATCATCGATTACGGTCTGGGAAACATAACGTCGGTGGTCGGCGCCATCGAGGTTTTGGGCGCGACCGCTGTCGTTACCTCGCAGGCCGACGATCTCGCCGCCGCCGATTGCCTGATTCTGCCGGGCGTCGGCGCGTTCGGCGACGGCATCGCCAAGTTGCACGACCGCGGCCTGGTTGCGCCGCTCACCGGGCTGGTGCAGGGCGGCAAGCCGCTGCTCGGCATTTGCCTTGGCGCTCAGCTCTTGTGCATTGAAAGCGAAGAGTTCGGATTTCATAGCGGGCTCGGCTGGTTGCCGGCGCGGGTCAGACGGTTGAACCCGAGCGACTCGACGCTTCGTGTCCCGCATGTCGGCTGGGATGATGTCCAGCAGTGTCGTCCGTCGCCGTTATGGGATGACGTCCCGAAAGACGCGCTGTTCTATTACACGCACAGTTTCGGCATCGTCGCCGACGATCCGGATATTGTCGTCGGCGTCTGCGACTACGGCGGTCCGTTTGCCGCGGCGTTGCAAAGCGGCAATGTGTTCGGCATGCAGCCGCATCCGGAAAAGAGCCAGCGTTACGGACTCAAGGTGCTGGAGAACTATCTAAGGTTCGCGGATGCTGCGTAAACGCCTGATCACCGTCCTCACGTTCAATAATGGCGTGTTGTTCCGCACCAAGCTGTTTCAGCCGGATTATCGCTATACATTGAATTTCGTCGACGCCTGGTCGATCGACGAAATTGTCGTGCTCGACGTCACGCGCGGCGAGAACTCCGATCGGAGCGCCTTCTTTTCCGTCGTGCGCGGCCTGGCGCGACGGTGTTTCGTGCCGGTCACGGCCGGCGGCGGCATCCGGAGCGCCGAAGACGTCGGCAAGTATCTTGCCGCCGGCGCCGACAAGGTGACCGTCAATACCGGTGCCTTGCAGCGGCCGGAACTGATCACTGAAATAGCGCATCTTTACGGCACGCAATGCGCTGTGCTCTCGATCGATGCCAAGCGTGAGGCGGACGGCGCGTACCAGGTCTACGGAAGCTTCGGCCAGGAGCCGACGGGCCGCAGCCCGGCCGACTGGGCGCGGGAAGGTGCGCGCCTGGGCGCCGGCGAGATCCTTGTGACTTCGATAGACCGGGACGGATCGCTGAGCGGATACGATCTGGAGCTTTGCCGCAGCGTCACCGAAGCGGTGTCAATTCCGGTGCTCATCTGCGGTGGCGCGGGAAACTGGGGCCATTTCGTCGGCGGTTTGCGGGAGGGCGGCGCCGACGCGGCCTGCACCGCCAATATTTACCACTTCACGGAAAGCAGCATCAAAAGTGCCAAAACCTATCTCCGCAACGCCGGCCTGTTGGTCCGCTAGAACTTACCCCGCTCGAGGCCATAAACAATGGACGTCATTTACTGCAAGAAATGCCTGACGCCGAATTCCAGACCGCGCGTGGTCTTCGACGCGCATGGTGTGTGCAATGCTTGTCTGAACGCCGAGGAGAAGAAAAAGATCGATTGGGACGCGCGCCGCCGAGAGTTTCTTGAATATGTCGAGCGTTATCGTCCGCGCTCCGGACCCTATGACTGCATCGTTCCCTGGAGCGGCGGCAAGGACAGCTCGGCGATCGCCCACAAGCTGAAATTCGAGTTCGGTCTCAATCCGCTGCTGGTGACCTTCTCGCCGCTGCTGCCGAACGAATTAGGCATCCACAATCGCGAGGAAATGCTCAAGCTCGGCTTCGACCATTTCATGGTGCGGCCGAACCAGAAGGTGGCGCGCCGGCTCTCGAGGCGGTTCTTCATCGAGCGCGGCAATCCGAAAGTGGCCTGGGACGCCGGAATCAATTCGATTCCCGTCCAGGTCGCCGTCAAGTTCGGCATTCCGCTGCTTTTCTATGCCGAGCATGGCGAAAGCGAATATGGCGGCCGCGTGCTGAGCGAGGAGCACCGCAAGGTGAAGGATTTGACCGAGATCCTGGAGAATCAGATAGGCGACGATCCGCAGAACTGGGTCGACGACGAAATATCCGAGCGCGATCTGGCGACCTATATATATCCGGACGCCGACGCCGTCGCGCAGGCCGGGGTCAAGGCGATGTACTTCTCGTATTTCTTCAAATGGAGCATGTACGAGAACTACAACTACATTCGCGACAAGATCGACTTCAAGCTCGATCCGAAAGGCCGCACCGACGGAACGTTCACAAATTTCGACAGCCTCGACGACAAGATCGACAATCTTTACTACTATATGCAGTACATCAAATTCGGCTTCGGCCGGACCGTGCGCGACGCGTCGCGGCTGATCCAGAACGGGCATATCACCCGCGAAGAAGGATACGATCTCGTCTGCAAATACGACGATGAGTATCCGCAGTCGTTCATGGACGAGAATCTAGAATATCTCGGCTTAAGCGAGACCGAGTTTCAGAATCTCGTCGACAGTCACCGCAATTCGGAAATCTGGAAGTTCGAGGGCAATCAGTGGAAGCTCAGGTTTCCGCCGCGCCTGTAGGCTTTCACGCGGTTGACGGCGCGATGCCGGCCCGCGGCAAATCAAGGATAGTCAGATGACCGAGAAGACCGCGCCGGCTCCCATCGTCACGAAGTACTCGAAATCCTCGGCATTCTATCTGAACACGAAGCGGGAATTCTTCGCCGAGAACAAGAAGCTGCTCGACAAGGCCGAAGAGCAGAATCGCTTTTATGCGTCGCAGCCGCAAAGGACGGCGTGCAAGGTGTGCCATGGCGCGCTGCCGCAGGAAGCGGATTTCACGTCGCACGGCGTCGACTATAAATTCTGTCCGTCCTGCTCGCATTTGAACGGCTGTTTTGACGATACGCAGGCCTTCGTCGAGAAGCTCTACATCGCCGAAGACGGCGGCGACTATGCCGCGACGTACATCGATAAGGATTACGAGAAGCGCGTCGCCGACATCTATGCGCCCAAAGCCGATTTCCTGATAAGCAGTCTTCCGGCCGGGAAGTACACGGTGCTCGATGTCGGCTGCGGCAGCGGCTATCTTGTTTACGCGCTGCATTTGCGGGGCATGGCGGCGACCGGCATCGACGTCAGCAAGACGATGGTCGATTTCGGCAACGGCCAGATCCGGCGGCTGACCAATGCCGCGCCGCTCGCGCATACCGAAGAGGACGCATTCTTCGACAGCATTCTGAAATCGGAGGCCGATATCGTCTCCGCGATCGGCGTGATCGAGCATCTCAGGGAGCCGCACAAATTCTTCGAAGCGTTCCAGAAGAGCAGGTCGCGCTTGCTGTTCTATTCGGTGCCGATGTTCTCGTTTTCCGTGATCCTGGAAAACATCTTCCCCGACGTATTCCCGCGGCAATTGTCGGCCGGCCATACTCACCTGTTCACCGAAGGCTCGATCGGGAAAATGAACGGCATGATCGGCGTGCGGCCCATCGCGGAATGGCGTTTCGGGACCGACATGATGGATCTGCACAGAAGCATTCGCGTGCGGCTGCAAGCCAACAAAGTGTCGGAAAGACTGATCGAATATTACGAGCGCGGCGTCGCCGCGAAGGTCGACGCGATGCAGGCCGTGCTCGACACGAATCACTTCTGTTCGGAAATCCATTGCGTCGCCGAGAAAATCTGATCCCGGGGTCCCGGCATCGAAACCGGGCGTCGTTGGAAATTTCATGCAAACGCTGATGGGCTATATCGGAAACTGGGCCTCGGTGATCCGGAATGTCGTCTGGATGTACCAGAACACGTCGTGGTCGGTTTTCCGCCGCTTGATCAGCGAGCATTTCATCGCCTGGCGGTTGGCGAGACAGCGGTTGCATGAGTACAACCTGCTTGACGACGACGAACTCAAGAGACGGAAGACGTCCGATCGGGTTTTCGTGTTCGGCAGCGGGGCGTCGCTCAACGCGATCGGCGACGACGAGTGGGCGCGGATCGGGCGGGACGACACGATCGGCTTCAACGGCACCTATTACCTGCACAAGACGCCAATAACCTATTTCGT
>LNFM01005673.1_pt1 | contig 21316 bp, 18 predicted proteins | sample 596031 | NCBI WGS metagenome assembly LNFM01 (sample SAMN04254537, study PRJNA301005) | activated carbon metagenome | isolation source: dual media filters at the Ann Arbor, Michigan drinking water treatment plant | place: USA: Ann Arbor
AGCCAAGACCTCACCAGAAATCGTCGACCGCCTCCATGCAGAGATCAACAAGGCGCTCGATAAACCAGAACTTGCAAAGCGCTTCGCAACCCTCGGCGCCGACCAGTTCCGCATGACCCCGGCCGAGTTCGCTGCCCTCATCAAGCGCGAGGTCAAGTCGAACGGCGATCTCGTCAAAGCGATCGGCCTCAAGGGCGGCAACTGACGATCTCGCTGAGATCTCCGGGCGAACAGCATGAACGCAACACGGAAAATCGTGATCGTGGGGCATGGGGCGGCGGGCTTGACCGCCGCCCTTGCCGCATCCGAGGAGGCGCGCGCAACCGGAAACGCGGTAGATTTAACGGTTGTCGAGCGGTCCGTCGAAGGTCAACACGGCGGCAACACGCGCTTCACACCCTGCTACATGCGCCTGGAAGCCCCCGGCCGCCTATCGCCCGGCTTCGTCGACGACATGATAGCGGTTTCATCAGGCCAGAACGATCGCGCCTACTTCGAGAAGCTTGCCGAAGAAGCCCCGGCAACGATGATGTGGATGCAGACGCACGGCATCGAGTTCCACAATCCCGTCTACTACCTGAGCGTCGGCCCCCCGCGCATTCAACCCATCGGAGCCGGCGAAAGCATAATCCGCGAGTTGACCCGCGCAGCGAAGGAAGCCGGTGTTCGTTTCCGCTACGGTTGCCTTGCTGAAACATTGGAGAGGGACGGCTCCGGCCGCATGACCGGCCTGCGCATCTCCGACACCGACGGTCGCTCGGAGACAATCGCCGCCGACGTGGTGATCCTCGCGTGCGGCGGCTTTCAGGGCGACCCGACGATGCTGCGCGAACACCTGGGAGCGGGCGGCGAAACCCTGCGGATGATCTCACCAGGCACCCGCCTCAACGCCGGACACGGCATCCGGATGGCGCTCGCAGTTGGCGCTCGCCCGGCCGGCGATTGGCGCGGCATGCACATCGAGCCCATCGACCCACGCAGCCGAGGCCCAGCCCCTGTGGTACTCGTCTATCCCTATGGCATCGTCGTCGACACCGCCGCCAACCGCTTCTTCGATGAAGGCGCGGGCCTCGTGCACGAGACGTGGGAGGAGTTCGCGCGCTCGATCCACTTCGACTGCAGGGACAGCGAAGTCTACGCGATCCTCGATTCGAGACTTCTCGAGATAGAGAACTACGGCCGCGCGATCCGCTCCGAGGTGGCACCTTTTAAAGCCGATACTCTCGAAGAACTCGCGCGAATGATCGGCATCCCCGCCGTTTCGCTCGAGTCGACCGTCGGCGTCTACAATTCCGCCTGCACCGGCGATCCTGCGAAGTTCGATGCCACCGACAAGGACGGCCTCGCCGCCGCGGCATGGTTGATCCCGCCGAAATCGAACTGGGCCCGCGCCATCGAACGACCGCCTTTCCTCGCCTACCCGCTGATCGGCGCTATCGCCTACACCTTCGGCGGCATTGCGACCGATACGTGCGCGCGCGTCCTTGGCGAATCTGGCCCCATCACCGGGCTGTTCGCGGCAGGCGAGATCACCGGCCATTTCCACGGCACCGCCCCCAATGCCGTCGCCGTGCTGCGGGCCGCCGTCTACGGCCGTATCGCCGGCCGAGAAGCCGCGAGGGCATCCACACCCTGATCTCGGGTCTTTCGCTCTGCAAGGCAGCGAACGCGGCCCGGCGCAAGTGGGCCGTGGCATGAAGGTTCGACCTGCTTTGCTTCAGGTCGAAGCCTTCGACGAAACATGATCCAGCACCCAATTATCGAAGGCGTGGCACAGCGTTTCCATATGCGTGAACGTGCCCGACAGCCCTACGGGCAGACACAACCCTTCCTGCTGTCGCTCGACCGCCTCGTTGTCCTCCGGCACGATCGCATCGACACGTCGATAATAGGATTGCGACTTCTCCGCGAAATCGCTGCGCGCCACCTGATCTCTGGAGAAGAACGACGACGCGATCAGCGTCGTTCGATCCGCCGCTACCGGATGCAACTCGAACACCCAGGCGCAATCGACTGTGAGCCCGAACAAGGTCGCAGGCAGGAGACATGGATAGTACGTCCCCTCGACATATCGGCCCGACAATCCCGGAAAGCGCGGCAACGCCTGTCCCTGGTCCTCCTCGAGCAGACCGCGGCTACCCTTGTGCATCGTGAAGTGTGCGATATAGGCGCCGTCGGTTTCCAGTTGGGACGCCCGCTGCCGCCCTGTCACCTTCTGCTTGGCGAGCGAGCCGGGATGCACGAACGGCACATGAAGGCTGTCATTGTAGTTTTCGTACCAGAGCTTCCAATTCGCCTTCACGTCCCAGCTTCGCCGCCGCGTGCACACGAAGTTCGCCGTGTCGTAGCCGAGCCATTCACTGGACAGGCTTCCCATTACCTTGGCGACCGGCGGCAAAGCGGCATCCAGCGTCACGAACATGAAGCCGTCGAGCACCTCGAGCCGCACCTCATGAAGCCCGAGCTGCCCCTTCCGCCCTGCCACGTCCTCCTCGACCAGAGGCGCCGCCTGCAACGCACCGGTCAGGTCGTACGCCCACGCGTGGTAGGGGCAGCGAATGAGCTTCGTATGCCCTTCGCCCGCGAGCAGTTTCGTGCCTCGATGTCGGCACGAATTGAAGAACGCCCGCAATACGCTGTCTTGCCCGCGCACGACGATGACAGGCACTCCCGCGACGGACGTCGTGAGATAGTCGCCCGCACCAGGCAATTGGCTCTCGTGACCGAGGTAGTTCCACGACCGCGCGAAGATCCTCTCACGCTCCCGCTCGAACCACGTGGCCGATGTGTATGCCCAATGCGGCAACGGCTCGGCTTCCGCAGCGGGCAGTCGCACCTTCGCGAAGTGCACCGCGTCGAATGGATCGATCATTCCAGCCACGCTGCCAACTCCCTTTCAGCTCAAGCCGGCTTCGCGAAGGCTGCCATCGTATCCTTCTCGAACTGCAGGGCCTTCTTCACGCTAGGCCTCTGCTCCATCCGCGCGAAATGCGCCGCACAGTTGGGATAGGCATCCGACTTCACCCCGAGTTGCACGCCGCGCCTGAAACACCAGTAGAAATAGGCATCACAGGCCGTGAAGTGGTCGAAGAAGAACTCGTGACCGGCAAGCTTGGCGTCGAGGATCTTGAAGCTTTCGTCGAGCGCATCCATGGCGATCTTGGTCACGCTTTCTTCCGTGCCCGCGACCCCGGAAACCTTGATCGGTGAGTTGATCCGGGTGAGGAAGGGATGAATGCCCGCCGCACACCAGGACATGAGTGCGATCGCCTGCAGCTCGAGCCACGGATCGGAAGGAAGCAACTTCGCGGCTGGAAAGCTGCGCGCGATGAACTGCTGGATAGCGATATTCTCGGTCAACGTCTTGCCGTCGACCACCAGCACCGGCACCTTGTGCTTGGGATTGAGCTTCAGATACGCCGCCGACATCTGCTGCTGCGCACGAAGGTTCACGGTCTCGACGGCGAACGGCGTGCCGGCCTCCGTCAAGGTAATGTAGGGGACCAGGGAACAGGCCACAGGTGCATAATAGAGTGTGAGGTTCACGAGTATTGTCCTTCGATCGAGTGGAGAACTTCGGCAGGCAGCGACATGCAGTCGAACATCAGTGGTCGTGATCGTCGGGATCTGGCGCAGGGCCCATCGCTTCCCGCAAGTAGACAGGCAGGTCCGCGCGGACCGAATCGAGTTCCGCCTTGCCGGCGGCCCCGCCCGTGGCCATCAAAGCTTCCGCATCCGCGATCAGCGGAGCGATCTCGGCTCGGTTTAGCAGACCGCGCAGCATCAAGGTCGTGAGCAACCTCTTGACCAGAGCGCTCATGGCCGACACCCGAGCCTCCATGTCCGCGATAGTTTGCGGCGACGCTTGATCACCTGTCTTGCTCATTCTGCACCTTTTCCGCGTTTGTCTTTCACTGGCACGATAGCCGCCCCGAGGCGAGATGGGAAACCCCCCGAGCAGTTTCTCGAAGCCGGCGTTCCTGGTCTTGGATTTGGGGACACGTTGCCTTTCCTGGTGCGCGCCACCGGGAACCACTTCGACGAACACAGAGCGCTCGGCACATCGGCTCCTGGCAGCCAGCGCCGGGACGAAAGGGAGGAGGCTCCCGTCAAGGTACGGAGTTCTAGATTGGCCGATCTATTGAAGCAGGCCCGGCTCGCTGCTAACACGCGTCCGTGAGAAATCGCCGCCGCCTCGGCCCAGAGCCCCAGAGCCAACGGCAACCCTCCGGAGGATCCGCCGATGATTTACATCTCGAAAACCAGTTGTCTGCGGGCCGGATTGGCCCTCGCGCTCAGCCTTGCTGTCCCATCGGCTTCCCAAGCGGATGCGGTTGCCGACTTCTACAAGGGCAAGACCATCGAAATGCACATCGGCTACACTGCCGGTGGTGGCTACGATGTCTATGGGCGTATCGTCGCCCGCCACATGGGCAAGCATGTTCCCGGCAATCCGCAGATCGTTCCCAAGAACACGCCGGGCGCAGGCAGCCTCAGGGCCGCGAACTGGCTCTACGCCGCCGCCCCCAAGGACGGCACAGCAATCGCGACGGTGGCTCGCGGCGCCGCGTTCGATCCGCTCCTCGGTGTCACCGCAGCCCAGTTCGACGGCAACAAGTTCAATTGGATCGGCAGTGCCAATGACGAGGTGAGCGTTTGCGTGTCGTGGAAGGACAGCGGCGTCACCTCGTTGAATGATCTCCTGACGAAGGAGCTCGTCGTCGGCGGGACGGGCCCCACTGCCGACACGGACCAATTCCCGAAGGTCATCAACGCGATCCTCGGTACGAAGATGAAGCTGATCCCGGGCTATCCCGGCGGCAACGACGTCTCCATGGCGATGGAACGTGGTGAAGTGAAGGGCCGCTGCGCCTGGAGCTGGTCGTCGCTCGTCGCCACCCGAATGAATTGGTACAAGGACAAGACGGTCCACGTGCTGATCCAGCTCGCGCTCAACAAGCACCCCGACCTGCCCGACGTCCCCCTCATCATGGATCTGGCGAAGAACGACCAGGATCGCGCGATACTGACGCTCGTCTTCGCGCGGCAGACCATGGGCCGACCGTTCATGGCGCCGCCCGGCGTTCCTGCAGACCGCATCGCAGCGCTGCGCAAGGCGTTCATGGCCACGATGAAAGACAAGGACTTCCTCGGCGAAGCCGAGAAAGCGCAGCTCGAGATTACGCCGGTATCCGGTGAGGATCTGCAAGCACTGGTCGCAAAGGGTTATGCAGTGGACCCTGCCATTGCCAAGCGTGTTGCGGAAATCATCAAGTAGAACCGCCAACGCAGATCATCTCAAGCAGCCGGCAACCTCACTACGCGCGTGATGATGCCGGCCGCCTCACCGAAACGGGATACGGCACGGCGATAGGCCAGCATCGGCCCTCGCGTTGTGAACACATGACGATGCCCATCGCGCAGTTCGACGGCGACAACGTATTCGCTCGGTGCATTTTTGGTCGAGCGTCGGCTTGCGGTCTGGAGCAACGACATGCTCTCGACCTCGTCCAGCGGGAAAATTGCCTCCGTCGATGCCCCGGTCAACGGCGCGAGCCGCACGATACGCCCCTCGCGCGTTGCAAGGTCCATGGTCAGGCGGTAATCGGGCTTGATCTGAGCTGCCGTCCAGACGACCAGCGCAAGGCTGGCCAGCGCTGGTAGCGTCAGTGCGTTGAGTGCCCCGACAACGCCCGACAACTGCCATAGCAGCCAGCCGAGCAGGGTGATTTCCAGAGCGAGCAAAAGGATCATTCCGCGCCCCCCGTTCTGGGAGAGCAGCGCGACCTCGTCGCCAACCCGGATTATCTTCATATCCGAATGCATCGGCAGCCCCTCTTCGCAATTGCGAGATAGGTCATAAATCTGACGATGCAAGGGCAGCGCGTCAGTTACCGCCGAAACATCGGCGCGGTGCAGGCCGTAAGGGCATAACGAGCGAGCCGCCGCCGACCCGTCGCAACAGGTCGGAACACAAAGTGTTGCTGTCTCCGGATAAGGCCCGGCGATCACCTGTCCCGGTGGCCCTGGCTCGCCCGGTCTGCTACGTAAACTTCAGAGAGACGACCAACCACTCGCAGGAGACAAGGCATGAAGAAGCCGGCGACCAAGGGACCCAGCCAGGAACCGAGCACGACAGCCTCCAAGAAGGTCAACGAGAACTATCGGGGCTGGCAGTCCGATGTGATCGTCGACCTCGTCAAGCAGTACGACTTCCCCCACATCGCCTTGAACCCCGGCGCATCGTTCCGCGGCCTGCACGACAGCCTCGTCAACTACGGCAACAACGAGCCGGCGATGATGGTCTGCAACCACGAAGAGATCGCAGTCCAGATTGCACACGGCTACGCCAAAGCGACCGGCAAGCCGATGATCGCGATCGTGCACAACCTGGTCGGCCTTCTGCACTGCAATCTCGCAATCTACTACGCGTTCATCGACCGCGTTCCGATCTTCATCATGGGCGCGACTGGCCCGATGGACGAGCATAAGCGTCGCCCCCATATCGACTGGACGCACACCGCACTCGTTCAGGGCAACGCTGTCCGCGATTACACCAAGTGGGACTACCAGCCGACCTCCGTACACGGCGTGCCCGAGAGCTTCCAGCGCGCCTATTCGATCATGATGACCGAGCCGAAAGGCCCGATCTACATGTGCTACGACGCAGCTCTCCAAGAGAGCCCACTCACCGAAGAAGTAGCAATGCCGCCGCTCAATGCGGCGCGCGTTCCCGCTCCGATGATGCCGGACCCCACAGCCCTGCGGGAGATCGCCAACAAACTCCTGAAGTCGGAAAACCCGCTGCTGATGGCCGAATACGTGGGCCGTCGCGAAGGCGGCTTCGAGAGCATGGTGGAACTGGCTGAGACCATCGGCTCGCCGGTGTGGGACATCGCCAACGCCCTCAACTTCCCCAACAAGCATCCGCTCAGCGTCAGTCTCGACAAGTCGATCTTCAAGGACCGCGACCTCATCGTCGGCCTCGACATGAAGGACTACGAGAAGTCGACGCACGAACTCAACAACTCGCTGCGCCAGCTCCAGCCGCTGCCGCCCCCGGACTGCGACTTCGTCGAGATCGGCTTTGCCGAAATAGGCATCTCCAAGTGGGCGATGGACTACTGCCGCATGCAGCCATGCTCCGTCCGCGCGATCGGCGACACCCAGGTCGCGATTCCCGAGCTGACCAAACTACTGAAGGAAGGCATCGCCAAGAACCCGAAGCTCGAAGGGAAGATCGAGAAGCGCAAGAAGGCGATCGCTGCTCGAACCAAGGCGACCTGGGAAAAATGGCAGAAGGAAGCACGCGAGGATTGGGACTCGACACCGATCACCGTTCCGCGCCTCAGCCACGAGATCTACGACGTGATCAAGGATCACGACTGGGTGCTGACGGCCAACAACTTGAAGAACCAGGTGCGTAAGCAGTGGGACTTCGACAAGCCCTACCGCACGCCCGGCTACGAACTCGGCACCTCCACACAGATCGGCATCTCGCTCGGCGTCGCCCTTGCCCACAAGGGCAGCGACAAGCTCGTCGTCGACATCCAGCCCGACGGCGACTTGATGTTCGATGCCGGCGCCCTGTGGGTCGCTGCGAAATACGAAATCCCGATGCTCATCGTGATGTACAACAACCGCGCCTACTACAACGACTGGGAGCACCAGATCCGCATGGCGCGCGTTCGCGGCACCGACGAGTCGAAGGCGCACATCGGCATGGACCTTTACGGCCCCGAGCCCGACTTCGGCGCGCTAGCCCGCTCGATGGGCGTCTGGGGCGAAGGCCCGGTCGAGGACCCCAAGGACATCCGCGGCGCCCTTCTCCGCGCCATCGAAGTCGTCAAATCCGGCAAACCCGCCCTCGTCGACACCATCGTCTCGCGCAAGCGCTGAGGCGCACCAACGGTCAGACCCGTCCTGCGATTGCAGGCAAGCGGAACGGGTCTGCCCCATCGCACCCCCTCAAATCCTTGCATCCCCGGACGAGCGAATAGCGTGATCCGGGGCATATTTAGCTCAAGTGATTTGAAGCTCGGCTCTGACCTCGGCATATCGACACCAGTGTCGGGCCCCGCAGGCTCTGCCCCCCGTCGCAACCCAATTCACCAATTCACTTCCGCACGACATAATCGTCGAACCGTTGCTCCGAATAGAGTACCGCCCACGACTTCCGCGCCGCCGCTTCGATCCGCGCCGCATAGGGCCCGTCGCGTCTGATCGCGATGCCGTAGTTGAACCCATCCCGCACTACGATGTACCGCTCGAACAGCCGTGTATCCGAATAAATCGACGCGATCAGCCCCGTGTAGTCGTCGGATGGCATCCAAATCAGGTCCGGCTTGCGCGACAGCAGATAGTCCATCGAGAAGCCCTTACGGCCGATGGTCGTATCGTTGAGCCCGACGAGATCTACAATCGTCTTGCCCTTGGCAGCCGCACCGAGATAACCGACCTCGGACGCCGCGATCACGGCATCGCTCGGCAACGGCGCGACGATCTCGTCGGCGACTTGGCGGATGACGTCGAACCAGACCCGCTTCGGCGGACTCTTGCTGGCTTCCGCAATCGTCGGCAGCCATGGCAGCGCAACGCGCTCAGGCAAGATCGCCTTCATATAGGCGGCTTCTACCGCACGCTGCACAGGCCATGTGACCACAGCAACGGCGATGACGGCAGCAACCGCGATGCGGCAGCGCTTGCCAAATACCTTTAAACCGTCGTCCGCCGCAGCCCTTGCAAGCCGCCTGTCGAGCAGCAGCATCGCGGGTATGATCAGATAGGGCAGAAACGGCAGATAGTAGCGCCCGATCCACCCCATCACCTGCCGCATCGTCAGCAGATAGGCGAATGTCAGAAGAACCGGCACCAGAAACACGGCGATGTATCCCAGATCGCGCCGCTCGCCCGCTGCGAAGGCCAAGGCCACGAACGGCAGCGCCATCAGAACCGCAATGAACAGGTTCTGCACCGCATTCTCGGGGTTCACGAACCCCGCATAGATGTGCAGCGACTTTGCATAGAAGCTGAGCGGCAGCGGCACCCCGAACACGAAATGGCAGACGACGAGTTCGACACCGATCAGCGCCACCGGCAGCACGATGAGCCCGGCAAGATCCACCCAACGCTCTGGCCGGCGCTGCCACACGAACGCGAAGAACGGCACGCCCAGCGCGACGAGCCCGTTCTCGGGCCGCGTCAAAACGGCAGCGAATGCAGCCACGCCCACCAACGCAGCCCGCTGCATTCCCGGCTCGGCCAGATACCGCAGAACCGCGAGCACGATCGCCGCGTGCGCAGCGAACGAAAGCATCGTGTCCATACCCGTCGCGAGATGGAAAGTGAAGAACGGGTTGATCAGCAGCGGAAGCGCGACGATGGCGGTCGCCAGCGGCCAGTCGCGCAGGATCGCGCTCTTTGCATTCGCAGCGACCCCCATCCCCATCGCAACGAAAGCAAACCCACCGGCCATCATCGACGCCACCGGCAGCACGAACCCGGGATGCGCCGGCACCCATGTGAACGGAAACGTCACGAGCACCCACAGATGGCTCGTCAACCCGTACGTCTGGATCCCGTCGGGATTCCACGCGAGTCCCAGGCCCTCACGCAGATGGATCGCGTACCGCCAGAACATGTAACTGTCATCGAAGATCGTCGGCCCGCGCAAGATCGAGGACCACACCGGCGCGATCAGCGCGACAACGGTGACCAGCAGCGCCCACATACCGGGCCTCAGCCCGAGTACCGGCTTCGCCGGATCGAACACGCCTCCGAGACCGGATTGCGCGTTTGCATTTCCTGGCACCGAAGCGATATCCAGCGCACCAACCTGCCGCATGAGCCGCCCTCGTGCCCGATGACCGATACGACATCGGCGGCCACGGGTTGAAACCCGGGTCGCCGACTGTCGGAGCCATTAGATCAAAGGCGGCTTAAGCTCTGCTTAACTACGGGCGATCCCATCTGGTCGGAAGATATTCTATCCCTTGAGCGCTTTTTCCATGAAGTCGGGACGCAACGCCTTCTTCCAGTCCGGGATCGCTGCGATCTTCTTTTCGCGCAGCAGAATCTCGGCTTGGCTCTGCATGTAAGGCTCGAGATCGCGCGGGAAGCCGGGGTTCACCTCGACCTTTTTCAGCGCATTCGCCATCAAGTCTTTCGACATCGTGTAGCCCTTCGAGGTGTAGAACCCGTGCACCACGTCGGAAACCTGGCCGAAGTCGTTCTTGAACCGGCGACCGACCTCCAGCCACGCCTTCAGGTAGGCCACGATCATGTCTGGCTGCTTCTCGACAAAATCCGGCGTTGCGGCCATGAACACCGGCATCTTGTCGACATCCCAGTAATCCATGATCGATGTCGCGATGCCGTCGCCTTCCGCGATCGCGTTATAGGGCTCCACGTTGACCATGGCATCGACGGTTTTAGCCGCCAGCGCCGCCACCATGTTGTTGACATCCATTCGCACCTCTTGGAAGTCACCCTTCTTGAGGCCGGCCTTGGGCGCGATCTGATCGACGAATACGTTGCCGATCGACGAGCCGGTCTGGTTGGCGATCTTCTTGCCTCTGAGATCCTCGATCTTCGTGATCCCGAGTTCCTTGCGCGCCATCACGCGGACCGTCCGGCCCACATGCTCCACCAGCGCGATCGCGACGAGCTGCCCCTTGTCATGCCCGATGATGAATGACTGCCCCGCATAGGTGCCGAGATCGACCTGCCGAGCCACCTGCTGCTGCATCGTGAGATTTCCCGAGGCGACGGCGAAATCCTGCGTCTTGATCCCGGCCTTCTCGAGCAGGCCCGACTTCATCAGGTAGTACGTCGGCATTCCCCAGATGTTCGTCTGATAGCCCTGTTTGAGTGTCGCTGCCTGCGCGAAAGCCGGCTGCACGCCGCCAGCCCCGAGCACTACGATCCCCGCACCGGTCCCCGCCAGCACCTGCCGCCGTGATACCGTGTCCATTCGATGTGTCATTGCTTCCTCCCTTTTACGCTCGCTATTTTTTTCAAGCCTTGTCGTCGAACTTGCCGTCAATGCGCAGCGACCTGCCCGAGTTCGCGCAGCAGCGCCTTCTGCCCGTCCAGGAATTCCACACTCAGCGGATCTCGCGGTCGCGGCAACGTCATCGGAACGATCGACTTGAGACGGCCAGGGTGCGGACTGAGCACGATCACGCGATCCGCGAGATACACCGCCTCGGCCACGTTGTGGGTCACATAGACGACGGTCTTCTTCGTCTCGCGCCAGACCTCGGCGAGCAACTTCTGCATATCGTCGCGTGTCAGGGCATCGAGTGCAGCGAACGGCTCGTCCATCAGAAGAACGGCCGGATTGTAGGCGAGAGCCCGCGCGATCGCGACGCGCTGTTGCATGCCGCCCGAAAGATGATGCGGATAGGAATTGGCGAACTTCTCGAGCTTGACGAGGCGCAACTGTTCCATCGCGAGCGCCTCGCGCTCGGCTTTACCCACGCCCTTCATCTCGAGACCGAACGTGACGTTTCCCAGCGCCGTGCGCCAAGGGAACAACTGCGCGAAATCCTGGAACACGACACCACGGTCGGTGCCGTAGCCCTTCACCGGCTCACTCCCGATGGTGATCTCGCCCGCCGACGGCTTGAGAAACCCGGCGATGATGTTGAGCAATGTCGACTTACCACACCCTGATGGCCCGACGAGGCAGACGAACTCGGATTGCGCGATGTCGAAACTCACGTTGTCGACGGCGTGCACCTGCCCGGCTGGAGTGTCGTAGTTCAGGCTGACGTTGCGAACGGAGATATGCGGCATGCCAGAACTTCTTCCTCCCGCGTCTTTTGTTGCCCGATCCTATACCAGATCTCGAGACCAGCCTACGACTCGCCTCAACGAGGGAATTACGCAGCGACGACCGGCGGAGCCGTCCCCCCACTCGACTGTCAGCACGACTCGACTTCGACGTCCGCATTGAGCAAGATCGAAGGTACCGGTCTCCGCACGCGATCCGTTCATCGGCGTGCGCCGTAGAACAAAATCCGGAAATCAACGATATCGATGGGACCTTCATGATGCTCGTGAAACTCGCAACTGCCGTGGCGGTCGCCGCGCTCGCATTCGCATCGCCGGCTTCGGCCAACGATTGGCCGAACCGCTCGGTATCGGTGCTGGTTCCGACAGCCGCTGGGGGCAACACCGACATCATGGCGCGCTTTGCCGCCGAGCACTTGGCCAACAAGTTCGGCCAGCCGTTCGTCGTGCAGAACCGGCCGAGCGCCGGCGGCGTGCTCACCAGCCAGCAGGTCAGCACGGCTGATCCAGACGGCTACACGGTGCTGTTCGCACCGAACTCGATGATCCTGCTTACCCCGCTCGTTCAGAACGCACCGTTCAACCCCGAGCAGCTCGTCCCCGTGACCAATGTCGGCACCGGCGCCCAGGCCGCCGCCATTCGGCACAGCCTGCCGGCCAAGACCCTTCCCGAATTCATCGCTTACGCCAAGGCCAACCCACGCAAGCTCAACTTCACCACTGGCGGCGTGAACAATCTGAGCCACCTCGGTCCCGTGCTGATGTTCCGCAAGGCCGGGATCGAACTCGTCCACGTTCCCGCGCGCGGCGAACCGCAGGCCATAACCGACTTGATGTCCGGCAGCGTCGATTTCTACTTCGGCAACACATCCGTGTTGCTCGGTTCGGATCTCGAGAAAATCCGCCTTCTTGCAGTTGGCAGCGCGAAGCGCCTGCCCGGTGCCCCCGAGTTGCCGACCGTTGCCGAGACAATCCCGGGCTTCGAGTTCGCTTCCTGGAACGGCTTCTTCGTTCCCAAAGGCACGCCCGACGCCACCATCGAGAAAATTCGCGGCGCCATCATCGAATTGGTCAATGCGCCGTCCATGAAGGACAAGCTCACGAAGCTCGGCATCGTTCCGGGTGGCCAGAGCAAGGAAGAAGTCGCTGCCACCTTCAAGAAGGATGCGGCGAGCTTCTCCGAGGCTGTCGCGGCCGCCGGCATCAAGAAGCCGGAAGCGAAGTGAAGTAAAGCGAGCTAACGTAACGAGGCGCGAGCCGCGCCACCCCCTGTAGGTCCCTGCTCATTCGGTTGGCAGGGACCACCGTCATACGGTAGGCAGGAATTAGCTGGAACACGTCGCCACGACACTTTTCCGGAACCTGGACGGATGACAGCCCCAACCGTCGCCGCTCTCTACCGCTACCCGATCAAGGGCATGACCCCCGAGCCCTTGCAGCGCGTCTCGCTCGTAGCCGACGGCACCATGCCGTTCGATCGCGCGTATGCGATCGAGAATGGACCGGGCCGGTTCGATCCCGATGCCCCGAGACATCTGCCCAAGATCAATTTCGTCATGTTGATGCGCAACGAGCGGCTCGCGAGCCTCGATGCGCGCTTCGACGAGGCCACTCAGACGCTGACGATCATGCGTGCGGGCCGGCAGGTTGCGCGAGGGAACCTCGAAGCCCCGATAGGACGACGTCTCATCGAGCAGTTCCTTGCCGCGTACCTGAAAACCGAAATACGCGGGGCGCCGAAGATCGTCTCCGCTCCCGGCCACAGCTTCTCCGATGTCGCGGCGAAGTGCGTCCACATCATCAATCTCGCGAGTGTCCGCGAAGTGCAGCGCGTTGCTGGACGGCCCGTCGCCCCCCTCCGCTTCCGGGCCAATATCCACATCGAGGGCCTGCCGCCGTTCTCCGAGATCGATTGGGTCGGCCGCGACCTCCGGATCGGCAGCGTCGGCTTGCAGGTGTTCGACAGAACCGTGCGCTGCGAAGCCACCAACGTCGATCCCGCGACAGCCGCACGTGACATGGCGATCCCCGCCCTCTTGCAGCGCACCTGGGGCCGCACCGATTTCGGTGTCTATGCACGCATAACCGATCCCGGCGAAATCGCCGTTTCCGACACCCTCTCGATTGCCTCGTGAGCCATCATTTTGCGATAGAACGAGATCTGCCCGGTTCGATTTGAACCGGGCCGATCTGCCGATCTGAATGTCGAGCGCTCGTCTTGGCTCAGTCGTTGGACGTAGGATCTCCGGGAGCCGGTCTCGCCGGTGGCACCACGTCGGCGTCCGGTGCCGCTGCTTCACGGCGAGGCCGCCGTACGGGACGGCGCAGGAACTCCGGCTGATCACTGCTGGCCTCGACGAACCGCTCACGACGGCGCGGTGCGGGCGCAGGTTGGGTGGCGGCAGGCGCCGGAGCTTCGATAGTCCGCTCGATCACGGGCTGAGCCGCCTCCACAACGGGACGCTCCACAACCGGGCGCTCGACGATAGGACGCTCGCTGGTTTCGGGCCGCTCGAAGCGTTGCGGACGATCCGTGCGCTCGGTGCGCTCCGGACGATCGGACCGCTCCACACGCTCGTGACGCTCAGGGCGATCTTGACGCTCGGGCCGGTCTCCTCGGTCCTGGCCCCCACGATCTTGGCCACCACGATCCTGGCGCTCGCCGTAAGGCTGCCCCTGACGCTGTCCCCTGTCTTGGCCCCGATCTTGGCGGTCGCCGCGGTCGAACCGCTCATGCCGTTCGCCATTGTTGTCCGGACGCTGGAAGCGCTCCCGGTCGTTACGCTGCTCGCCGCGATCCTGGCGGTCCTGACCGAAGCGGTTGTCGCGCTGCCGGAAGTTCCGATGATCGCGATCCCGTCCACCGTCGCGGTCGCGCTGCTGATTGCCTTGATTGAAGTCACGATCACGGTCGCGAAAACCCTGCTCGCCTTGCTGGCGCGGTTGGCGGTCGTCTTGCCGTGGCTGTCCCTGATCGTACATCCGAGGCTGCTGCTCGTTGGAGCGCATTCCCATCTGGGGCTGCTGCTGCTGTTCGCCGCCGCCCGTGCCCTCGTCGCCGTCCTCGCCCATCTCCCCATCGAACGGCTCGCCGGGAGCCGGGAACGGTCGACGCGGCATAGTTCCGGCCACCGCTTCTCCACCGTTCTGCTGCATCTGCTGCTCGCGAAAGGTGAGAATGATGCGGTTATAGTGCTCGGCGTGCTGGAGATAGTTCTCAGCCAGAACGTGATCGCCCGATGACAGCGCATCGCGCGCCAGCGCCATGTACTTCTCTGCGATCTGCGCAGGCGTACCGTGGATCTTCTGGTCCGGGCCGTTGGACTGGTAGGTCCGCATCAAAGGGTTGTGATGATGCTGCCCCTTCCGATGCTGTTGATTGTTGTTATTGCTGTTGTTGTTATTGCTGCGGCCGCGACCTCTGCGGTTCTGCTGTCCCTGCCTCATGGAACCCTGTTCTCTCGAGCTGTGTGACTAGAATTCGTTGATGGAATTGCGTTCGACCGAACCTGGCACGGGGCCGGCGCTCGTGTGCGGGACGCATCATGCGTCTGCCCGCAGCGACCCTCGCGAGACCGCTGAAACAGCACACAGCCGTCCAAGCTTATGCTAGTCGTCATCTAGACCGGGTACCTGGTACCTGCGTCCTTGAACGCGAAGCGGCGGTCGACGTCAAAGTTTCTGATCGTCGTCTACGCCATGTCGCTGCATCCAGAACCGGATACAACGTGCAACGATGTTAAGAAGGTCTGCCTGCGCTGCGGCTGTGAAAGGCGGCTGAACGCCGAGCTAGGCTCACACGCTTGCAAGCTGATTGAAGACAACTGTACTCGCTAAGTTCGCTCCTGCCAATAGGCATTCGATCGCGTGCTAAATTTGTGGTTTCCAAGCCACACAACGTGTGTGTCCGCCGAGGTCCAGTGCCGTTCGATGGCTATCGGCAACTCTCGTCCCGCAGTGCCGCTCGACCAACGCGAGCACATCCTGAGCTTGCCCAGCGCCGACCTCTACGATGAACCATACTCCGGCGCCGAATTGAGGCTTCGCAGAGACACCGATGATCTCGCGATAGATGTCGAGACCATCCCCCCCTCCATCGAGAGCCAGCAGCGGATCGAATTGCCGCACCTCCGGGTCGAGCTCCGCGATACTCCCGGACGTGATATAGGGGGGATTGGACACGACGAGATCGAAATGCCCGCTCACGCCCCCGAGTGACCGCGTCTTCTGCCAGCGAACCCGCCCGGTCAATCCCAGCAGCCCCGCGTTATGCGTAGCCACCTGCAGCGCTGCTGCACTGAGATCCGTGCCGAGTCCCTGCGCAAGCCCCATCTCCGCCAGGAGCGTAAGAAGGATGCAGCCGGTGCCGGTACCGATATCGAGAAGTTCGATAGATCTGTCATGCCACCGCTCTTCCTCGGCGATCGACAGAGCCAGATCGACCAGTACTTCCGTGTCCGGCCTCGGGTCGAGCGTATCGGGTGTCACGACGAATCGCCGGCCGTAGAAATAGCGCTCCCCGAGAATGCGCGAGACGGGCTCTCGATCGAGCCGTCGCCCGACCATACCGAGAAGACGCGTAGCTTCGGCTTCACTCAGCGTCCGTGAAGGCTCGAGCAACAGCCGCTCTTGCGTGCAGCCTGTAGCGGCCTCCAGCAGCAACCTCGCGTCGAGCCGGCTCGATTCTATACCGGCAAGCGCCAACTGGGCAGCGATCTCCCGCACGGCCTCCGAAACAGTCGAGCCCGGACCGGTCGTCATTCGATCGTTTCTGCTTTGCGGTACATCGCGATCAGCGACGAGCGCAGCACGAAGTCCCGATGCTGCTCAGGATTGCCCGCCATCCGGCGGAGGTTTTCCAGATTGGCCGCACGCACTTTCGGATCGCGCTCCTCCAGCGTTCGCTTATTGGCGATCGACTGGGCCTGCACATATTCGATCGCGGTCAAGCGGCGCTGCCGATCGTACCGCGCGAGAAGCGGCGCGGGATCGGCGCCCTTCCAGATTTCGGCAACCTTGTCGGCTAGGTTTATCCCATCCTGGAAACCGCTGTTCATCCCCATCCCGCCGATCGGATTGTTCACGTGTGCGCTGTCTCCGGCGAGCAGAAACCGCCCTTCGGTGAAAGCGCCGGCCACCCGCTGATGGACGCTGTACATATTGCGATGGATGATCTCGCATTTGCCCGCCGGCGCGAGGCATTCAGCGAAGCGCGCGTTGATCCAGGCGTCGCTCATCACCTCCTCGTCGGTTTCTTCGTTCTTCGCGGGGAACACGCACCGCCATAGCCCCTCGAAATTTTCGCCCGGCACCTTCATCAGCGACACCCAGCGTTCCGGATGCGCGCAGTAATTGCGCAGCCGGAAGCCCATCGCCGCCTCGAGATCCCGTGTCGTCGTCACGATGTTGAAGCGCTCGGGCCATGTGAATCCATCGAACGTCACGCCCATCGCCTTGCGCACGATCGAACGCCCCCCATCAGCACCCACGAGCCAGCGACCGCGATGCACCTCGACGGTGCCATCCTCGCGCGTCGCATACGCCTCGGCCCAGTCGGCTCCCTGGCTGACTTCCGTGACGTCGATCGGCCGGATCATCTTGAACAGCGGCTCTTTCGCTGCCGCCGCGAGCGCGACGTTGACTGTCTTGTGCTGCTCGATCTGCACGACGAACGGATAGGCGGTGTCGTCCTTGAGGTAACTGTAGTCGAATTCGGCCACGACCTCGTGTGTCTCGCGATCGCGCCACTGGAACAGCTCCGACTTCAATCCTTGCCGGATCAGCTCCGGTGTCAGCCCCATAGGATCGAACAGATCCAGCGTCGATGGCTGCAGTGTCGCCGCCCGATGGTCTTCGGCAGGCTTGTCGAGCTTGTCGAGCACCGTGACGGGAATGCCGTGCCGTGCGAGCCGTAATCCGGTGAGAGTGCCGATCGGTCCGCCGCCGACGATGATGACACGGTCGATATCGCTCATGCTATGCGCTCTCTGCCTAGTGAAACGAATTGCTCTGTTTACGATCTCTATTAGATTTTCCGCGACGCCGCTCTATCGACACGGCATGTAGAGAAGTATTCGATCATACGCCATCGGCCACCGGCGATCACTGCCGTTCACGCATGGCTCAACTCAGGAGATAATCGATGGCCGTAGAGCTTGCACGCCTCGTACTCGCCTCGCAGACCGACACGACCGGCCTTGAAAAGCAGCTCGCAGCATGGCGTCCCGAGCGCGTCTCGAGGCTGGCCCTCGTCTACAAAGTGGAAGGCGAGTACGAGGACGGCAGCCGCGAGCGCGCACGCGCCGCAGTGTATGACCTGCTCGCGCGACACGGCCTCGACGACAAAGCTGAGATGGTCACCGTCGTTGGCTGTGAAGGTCTCGCCACACCATTCGGCTACGTTCTGGCCGATGTCTCCAGCGACGCCGCAACCGGCCGCGCCAAACGCCTCGCCATCGGCGTCGCTCGGGGAACCCCGCCTGACGATGCCGACCTCGACAAAGCGAAGTTCAAGACGCAAGTCGCCCGCCTCACCGAGAAAGCGATGGCGGATGCCGGCCTCGCAGCGAAAGAAGTCGTGACGGTCCTCGTGAACACCCCCGCGCCGATGTCGGGCGACAAGGGCCTCCGCGGCCGCCGCGCTCGTGCGGTCGCAGCACTCGGCGCCGGTATTGCGATCGGCGACGTCGAAGCCTCCCAGGTGACCGAAGCCACGATCCTGAAGAAGTACGACCTCTTCACCAAACGCGTCCAGACCTTCACCGGCCCGACCGTCAAGCAGCTCGAAATCATCGTGATCGGCAATCGGGCCGGCGCGGGCGGCAATCTCGTCGCCTGTTCCGCCGCCACTGCCGACCTGACCGACATGCGTCCGCTGAAACGCATGCTCACCAAGGCGGGCCTCGAGCTCGACCGCGACGGCGAGCTGGCATCTCCCGAGCGCGTCGTCGCGATGATGATCAAGTCCGGCGTCCGCCCCGATGGCACCATCCACGGCCTGCGCACCACCCTGTTCGAACCAGGCCTGCCCGTCGAAAATCACGTCCGCGCCGCTCAATCGGGCTTGATGGCGGCCCTCCTCGGTACATCAGCCGTGTTCAACACCTTCGACCCGATCCAGCAATGCCCCGTCGGCGGCTCCGCCGCCTGCGCCATCGTGCGAGTGGCCTGACGGCACGATGGGGTCAGCCCGCGGATCTGACCCCACGCCGACACGCCTCGCTACGCTCACTGCATCTGCGACAGCAGGCTCGCCTGATGATCGGTGATGAGCGCATCGACGATCTCGTCGAGACCGTCGCCCGCCAGCACCTCGGTCAGCGAATGCAGCGTCAAATTGATCCGGTGATCCGTGACCCGGCTCTGGGAAAAATTGTACGTCCGGATGCGCTGGCTGCGATCGCCCGATCCGACCTGATCCTTGCGCGCCGCGGAGCGCTCGTTGTCGACCCGCTGCCGCTCCATCTCGTAGAGCCGCGACCGCAACACCTGCATCGCGAGCCGCCGGTTCTGATGCTGGTTCTTCTCCGCCGACACCACCATGATTCCCGTGGGGATGTGGACGATCCGCACCGCCGATTCCGTCTTGTTGACGTGCTGCCCCCCCGCCCCGCCGGCCCGCATCGTATCGATCCGCAGGTCCTGTTCGCGGATGTCGATGTCGACGTCCTCGGCTTCCGGCAGTACCGCCACGGTCGCCGCAGACGTGTGAATCCGCCCAGAGGCTTCCGTCGCCGGTACGCGCTGCACACGATGCACCCCCGACTCGAACTTCAGGCGCGCGAACACGCCTGAGCCCGTGATCGATGCCACGATTTCCTTGTAACCGCCGAGGTCGTTCTCCGACATCGAGATCAGCTCGACCTTCCACCCGCGCTTTTCCGCATAGCGCTGATACATGCGGAAGAGATCGGCCGCGAACAACGCGGCCTCGTCACCGCCCGTTCCAGCGCGCACTTCGAGGATAGCGCTCCGCTCGTCGGCGGAATCCTTCGGCAGCATGAGGATCTTGAGCTTGGCCTCGAGATCGGCGAGCCGCGGTTTGAGCTGGGATAGCTCGTCTTCCGCCATCGCCTTCATCTCGCGATCGGTGCCCGCATCCGCGACCATTTGGGCGAGATCGGTTTCCTCCTGCTCGGTCCGGCGCAGTTCCTCGATCGCCTCCACCATCGGTTTCAGCTCGGCGAACTCCTTGGAGAGCTTAGCGAATACCTGCTGGTTGGCGGCGCCGCGGTTGAGCTCCTCCTGCACGGATTGCCAGCGCTCGATCATCTTTTCGAGCTTTTCTGTCGGGAGATTTGACATGCGATGTGGTTCGGGGCCTGAAGGGATGGGAACTGCGGATGGGAGCTGAGTTGCGAGTGCTTCTAGCTTACGCCGGTCGAACTGGGCAAATGCGGTAGCCGAATCCAAGATCAGATCAGCAATTTTCAGAAGAAGCGAATGTCATCAATAAATGAGCCACCACTGAACTGGCACATCGCGGCCATGAGCGACGAGCTCGGGTCCAATCCGCTCGGCGTCGAGATAGCCGGCACGAAGCTCGTTCTGTTCCGCGAGAAGAACGGCTCTATAGCCGCCCTCGCCGATCTATGCCCCCACCAGGACTTGCCCCTGTCGACCGGCTGGGTGATCGATGGCGCGGTGGAATGCCTCCATCATGGCCTTCGGTTCGACGGCAAGGGCGTCTGCATTCACATGCCGGCCCAGGATCGCTGCCGCATTCCCGAGCGTTTCAGGATCACCACCTTCCCTGCAAAGGAGGTGGACGGACGCATCCACGTGATGATCTCCGAAGCCGGACATTCGGAAGGATGAGGCTCGCCCAACTCATACCGCTGTTGTCGCCACGCAGCGTGTTGCGCTACCCATCTCACGTCCAGAACCGATCACAATGACACGACGCCAGAGCCCGAGCGGCTGGAGGATGAAACGCCCATGACCGATAAGATCGCACTCGTCACCGGAGGCGGCAGCGGTATCGGCCGCTCTGCCGCCCTTTCCCTGCAAAGCGCTGGTTGGAGCGTTGTCGTCGCCGGCCGACGCGCCGACGAACTCGACAAGACCGCAGCCATGGCAAAAGCTGGGGGAGGCCGCATTCTCGCCGTGCCGACCGACGTCGCGAACCCCGACAGCGTCGCGGCCCTGTTCGAAAAGACGAAAACGACCTTCGGGCGCCTCGACCTCCTGTTCAACAATGCTGGCATCGGCGCCCCGGGCCCCGCCGAGGATCTCGAACTCGCCAAGTGGAAACAGGTTGTCGATGTCAACCTAACCGGCTGCTTTCTCTGCGCCCAGCACGCCATCCGCATCATGAAGGCGCAGACGCCGAAAGGCGGCCGCATCATCAACAACGGCTCGATTTCCGCTCATTCGCCGCGGCCGAACTCGATCGCCTACGTCGCGACAAAGCATGCGATTACCGGCCTGACGAAATCGCTGTCGCTCGATGGCCGCAAGCACCAGATCGCGTGCGGACAGATCGACATCGGCAATGCCGAAACGCCGCTCGCCTCGCGCA
>LNFM01005675.1_pt1 | contig 21313 bp, 17 predicted proteins | sample 596031 | NCBI WGS metagenome assembly LNFM01 (sample SAMN04254537, study PRJNA301005) | activated carbon metagenome | isolation source: dual media filters at the Ann Arbor, Michigan drinking water treatment plant | place: USA: Ann Arbor
TTTTTTGTTCATCGCGGAATGGCGGGAAATCAGGGTTGGACGCAGGTCACCTCTGTATCCGTGTCCCTGAGCTCGTCGAAGGGCCTTGCATCAGCGTTCGGGCAAGGCCCTTCGACGAGCTCAGGGACACGGTGAAAACGATGTCTTGCCCCAAGAGAGGTGGAGTGCCCCAGGAGAGGTGGAGAACAACCAAGACGACGAGGCATCTCGCTGCTCCGTGACCAACCGTTTCATGCGAACTTGCTTGTCAACAAGTAATGTCAGCATTGCTGCCCAAATTTTAGGCATTCCCATCCCGGCCGTTTTGGGCGATGTTACAGGGTGGTAAATAGTCATGCCGAAACGGGGAAGGCTTCGGCGCACCGGCATCGAGATTGAACTCCCGGAGTATTTCGGGAGACAGGGGAGAGTTGACTTTCACTGGGGAGGGAAACGTCACATGGCCACCAATCATGGCTTGCTCGATAAGCTTCGCATTTCGTCTTCACTATTAACCGTCTCTACCATCGCACTGACCGCCGGGGCGGCATTCGCCCAGAACACGCCGCCGCCATCGCCTGCCGCCTCGGGCGGCAAGCGGGTGATCGAGCAGGTGGTCGTCACCACCAAGCAGGGCCAGCAGGACGTCCAGGAGATTCCGGTCTCCATGACCGCCGTCACCGGCGAACAGCTGCAGCAATCCTTCGCCCAGGATCTGCGCGACGTCACCCAGTTCGCGCCGAACGTCTCGCTGGAGCCTGTCGGCATCTTCCAGAACTCGGCCTCGTTCTACATCCGCGGCCAGGGCACCGCCGACATCGAGTCCGCGACCGACCCGAAAGTGTCGATCTTCATCGACGGCGTCTACCAGGCCCGCGTCTCGACCGCCCTGTCCGACTTCCTCGACGTGTCGTCGGTGCAGATCCTGCGCGGCCCGCAGGGCACCGAGTTCGGTCACAATACGGTGGCGGGCGCCGTCGTCGTCGAGCACAACAAGCCCGACCTGGAGGATGCCTCCATCTCGGGCAAGGTCGTGGTCGGCCAGTTCGGCCGCATGGACATCAGCGGCGTCGTCAACGTGCCCATCATCGATGACAAGGTGGCCATGCGTGTCGCCGCCAAGTCGACCAATTTCGACGGCTTCTGGCGTAATTCGTTCAACAACGAGAAGCGCGGCGCCAATGAGCGCCTGACCTTCAACCCGTCGATCCGCTTCACGCCCAACGACAACCTGGACATCATCATCCGCGGCGAATACGGCCGCATCCGCGACGATAGCTATCCCGCCCAGTCGCACAACTACTGCCGCCAGAGCACCCTTCAGGCGCTGGGCGGCGGCGGCTTCGGCCCGGGCGCGGCCAACGACCTCGTCATCCTCGGCGAATTCCTGTTCGCCAACGTCGTCCAGGGCAAGGACGTGTTCACCGCCGCGGCCCAGGCCGACGCGCTGTGCGGCAAGCCCATCGAGGACGTGACGGTCAAGGAGGAGTACACCTTCTACAACGAGGAGGAGCGCGGCAACTTCGCCAACAACGACATCTGGGGCATCACCGGCGAGGTGAACTACGAGCTGCCCGACATCGGCACGATCACCTATACGGGCAACTACCGGAAGGTCAAGGAAAGCATCCGCTTCATGATCGAGACGTCCGCCCTCGACATGTTCGCCGGCATCCGCGACCAGAAGCACTTCCAGACCACCCAAGAACTGCGCTTCGCCTCGGACTTTTCCGACGTCTTTGACTTCGTCGCCGGCGTCTACTACTTCAAGCAGGAATACACCATGCTGCAGCAGTCCTTCGGGGTGCTGTTCGAGCCCAACATCCTGTTCGGCCCCTTCTCCGGCACCACTTTCACCCACCCCGACTCCAACGGCCAGGGCGGCTGGACCAACCAGGTCAACGAATCCTACGCCGCCTATATCACCGGCAACTGGCACGTCACCGACAAGCTGACGCTGACGGCCGGCGTCCGCTACACGCATGAGTCGAAGGACTTCCAGCATTGCGGTGTCGGCGCCGGCGATCCCACCGCCGACTTCGTCAGCGACGCCTCGGGCTGCAACAACGTGCCGACCTGGACGCCGGACCTGACCAAGCCGACCTTCCTGATCGACGGCGCCGGCACGCCCCGCTTCGCCCTGGCGCCCGCCTACGGCTTCGACGCCAGCGGCGGCGTCGAGGGCGGCTGCCGCCCGGTGATGACCGGCAACCCGGCCGACGGCCAGATTTTCTGCAACAACCGCCTTCTGGGCAAGGCGTCGTGGAGCAACTTCAGCCCGAAGGTCGGCATCAAGTACGAGTGGAACGACGATCTGATGACGTTCGCCACCTGGAGCCGCGGCTTCCGGTCGGGCGGCTTCAACGGCCGCGCCACCTCGCCGACCACCATCGGCCCCTTCGATCCGGAACGCGCGGACAACTTCGAGGTAGGCGTCAAGTCCGAGTGGTTCGACAACCGCCTGCAGCTCAACCTCAACGGCTTCTGGACCATCACCCACGACCTGCAGCAGGGCTTCATCCGCCCGTCGCAGGGCGCCGGCGGCCAGGAGACCGTCGTCGCCAACATCGGGTCGGTGACCAACCGCGGCGTCGAGCTCGAGTGGTCGACCATCCCGGTCGAAGGCCTCAACATCTTTGGTTCGGTGGGTTTCCTCGACACCAACCAGAAGGGCTTCTGCACCGACGGCGACGGCTTCAGCGGCACCGATCCCAACGTCCCGCCGCCGCCGCCCTTCGACTTCCTCGAGCAGTGCGCCGACGCCGAGAAGGTGTTCAACGAGATCGGCCAGTTCCTCGGCTGGCTGGTGCCGACCGACAACTCCAACCTGGTACCCGGCCCGCGCACGTCCAAGTGGACGCTGTCGTTCGGCGCCAGCTACGACATCCCGATCGGCAATCTGGGCACCCTGAACTTCGCCGCCGACGCGCTGTACCGCACCAAGCAGTTCATCTCGATCTCCAACGCATCCGAGCTGGACGGCGTCGACCAGTTCAATGGCGACTTCCTGAACCACTACCGGCAGGGCAACTGGATCCTCAACGCGTCGATCAGCTTCCGTGAGATGCAGGACCGCTACCGGGTGTCGTTCTTCGTCAAGAACATCACCAACGAACTCTACAACCAGGCGACCACCAATGTGGGCGGCCTGTTCGAGTTCCGCGTGCCCAACCAGCGCCGCCACTGGGGCCTGGAACTGAGCTTCGATCTCTAGAATCCCTGAAAGGACAACTCCGGGGGACCTTCGGGTCCCCCTTTTTTTGTTCGGCAAGGGATGCCGGGATGAACCCCGTTTTCTTGGGCCGACTGTCACGCGCCGCAGGTGACAAACCGCCCTGTCCGGCCTAAAGTTCAAATAAATCTGCGCGTGTGCTGGTTAATGGCGGCCGCCGGATCATAGGGAAACGAAAGGCGACCGGCGAACGGGATGCGGGACTACGGGAAAATCGGCGTTGCGGCCCTGGCCGCGCTGGTGATCGGCGCCGGCGTCTATTGGGGCGTGCTGCGCGACGGCGACCCGGCGAACGCGGTGCCGCCGGCGGGTATGGCCGTCATCGTCGAGGCGGTGCCGGTGAAGGTCCAGCCCATGCAGCAGGAAGTCAGCGCCATCGGCACCCTGCGGTCCGAGGACTCCATCGTCATGCGGCCCGAGCTGGCGGGTGTCGTGACCGCGATCGGCTTCCAGGAGGGCCAGCCGGTGCGCAAGGGCCAGCTTCTGGTCGCGCTCGACAGCTCCATCCACGAGGCCGAGCTGGCGCAGGCCCAGGCCAGCCTGACCCTCAGCCAGGCCAACAACCAGCGCGCCGCCGAGCTGCTGACCAAGGGCGCCGCCTCGCAGCGCACCCGCGACGAGAGCCTGTCGAAGATGCGCATGGACGAGGCGAGCGTGGCGCTTGCCCGCGCCCGCATGGCCAAGACCCGCATCGCCGCGCCCTATGACGGCGTCGCCGGCCTGCGCAAGGTGGCGGTCGGCGACTATGTCACGCCCGGCCAGGACCTGGTGACCCTCGACGTCATCGACCCGATCAAGCTCGAGTTCCGGGTGCCGGAGCTCTACCTGGCGCAGGTTGCCATGGGCCAGACCGTGAAATTCCAGCTCGACGCCCTGCCCGGCCAGACCTTCGAGGCCAAGGTCTACGCCATCGATCCGCAGGTCGACGTCGACGGCCGCAGCCTCGCCATCCGCGCCCGCGCCGGCAACACCGACCGGGTGCTGCGTCCCGGCCTGTTCGCCCGCGCCTCGCTGGGGCTGGCGCGGCGCGAGAACGCCATCCTGATCCCCGAGGAGGCGATCATCCCGCAGGGGACCGAGCATTTCGTCTATAAGGTCGCCGCCGGCAAGGCGGTCATGACCCAGGTCAAGACCGGCATCCGGCGCGACGGCATCGTCGAGATCGTTTCCGGCCTGTCCGCGACGGACACGGTGGTGACCGCCGGCCAGCTCAAGCTGCAGGACGGCGCGACGGTGAACGTCAGAAGCGCCTCGGCCGGCCCGCCATGAAGATCTCGGAACTCAGCATCCGCCGCCCGGTCTTCGCCACCGTGATCAACGTGCTGGTCGTGCTGCTCGGCCTGATCGCCTTCGACCGTCTTTCGGTGCGCGAATACCCGGACATCGACGAGCCCGTGGTCAGCGTCGAGACCCGCTATCCGGGCGCCAGCGCCAAGGTCATCGAATCCCAGGTGACCATCCCGCTCGAGGAGGAACTGGCCGGCATCGAGGGCATCGACTACATCAGCTCGATCAGCCGGGCCGAAAAGAGCGAGATCACCATCCGCTTCAAGCTGGACCGCGACGAGGACGCCGCCGCCAGCGACGTGCGCGACCGCGTCTCGCGCGCCCGCGGCCAGTTGCCCAAGGAGATCGACGAGCCGGTGATCGGCAAGGTCGAAGCCGACGCCAGCGCGCTCATCTGGGTGGTGTTCTACAGCGACAAATACGACCAGCTCGTGGTCACCGAGGCGGCCGACCGGCTGGTCAAGGACCGGCTGCAGGTGCTGCCCGGCGTCGCCAAGGTGATTTACTACGCGCCGCGCTACTACGCCATGCGCATCTGGCTCGACCGCACCCGCCTCGCCGCCTACGGCCTGACGCCCGCCGATGTCGAGGACGCGCTGCGCCAGCAGAACGTCGAGATTCCGGCCGGGCGCATCGAGAGCACGGGGCGCGAGTTCACCGTTCTCGCCGAAACCGACCTCAACACCCCCAAGGAGTTCGAACAGATCGTCCTCAAGGACGCCGATGGCTATCTGGTCCGCCTCAAGGACGTCGCCAAGGTCGAGCTGGGCGCCGAGGAGAACCGCGAGATCGCCCGCTATTCCGGCCGTCCCGCCACGGCGCTGGGCGTGGTCAAGCAGGGCAAGGCCAATCCGCTGGCGGTGGCCGAGGAAGTCCACGCCATTCTGCCCGACCTGCTGAAGTCGCTGCCCGAGGGCATCACCGGCGAGGTCAACTGGGACAGGTCGGTCTACGTCAAGGCCTCCATCGACGCGGTCTACGTCACCATCGCCGAGGCGCTGGTGCTGGTGCTGGCGGTCATCTTCCTGTTCCTGGGATCGTGGCGGGCGACGCTGATCCCGCTGCTCACCATTCCGATCGCGCTGACCGGCGGGTTCTTCCTGATCCTGGCGTTCGGCTTCAGCATCAACTCGCTGACCCTGCTCGCCATGGTGGTCGCCATCGGCCTCGTCGTCGACGACGCCATCATCATGATGGAGAACATCTACCGGCACATGGAGCGCGGCGAGAAGCGGCGCGAGGCGGCGCTCAAGGGCAGCAAGGAGATCGGCTTCGCCATCGTCGCCATGACCTTGACCCTCGTCGCCGTGTTCGCGCCGGTCGCCTTCACGCCGGGGCGCACCGGTAAGCTGTTCACCGAATTCGCCCTGACGCTGGCGGGCACGGTGCTGATCTCCGGCTTCGTCGCGCTGACGCTGACGCCGATGATGTGCTCGAAGATGCTGAGCATGAAGGAGCGAGAGAGCGGCTGGCTGTCGCGCCGCATCGACCGGACGTTCGGCGCGCTGATGCGCGGCTACCGCCGCGCGCTGACGGCGGCCATGCAGCGGCGCAACGCGATTTTCATCGCCGCCGGCTGCATCGCCGTGGGCACCGGATTCCTGTATTCGACGCTCAAGCACGAGCTGTCGCCGCAGGAGGACCGCGGTTTCTTCGTCGGCTATTTCCTGGGGCCCGAGGGCGCGACGCCCGAATACATGAATAAGTACGCCGCCGAACTGGAGAAGCTCTACATTGCCCACCCCGACGTGCAGAAGAACTTCTACACGGCGGTTGGCCGGCCGACGGTGAACCAGGGCTATTCCTTCGTGCTGCTGACACCGTGGAAGGAGCGCGGCCGCAGCTCGCTGGAAATCCAGAAGGACTTCGCGCCGAAGATGGCGGCGGTGCCCGGCGTGATCGCCCTGCCCAACAATCCGGGCTCGTTCGGCAGCTCGCCGCAGGACGCCAACATCGACTTCGTGATCCAGACCACCGGCAGCTACGAGGAGCTGAACGCGGCGGCCGGCAAGGTCATCGAACGGGCGTCGTCGGTCCCGGGCTTCGCGGCGCTGCGCAGCGACCTCAAGCTCAACAAGCCCGAGCTGAAGATCAACGTGAACCGCAACAAGGCCGCCGCCACCGGCGTGCGCGTCGACGACGTGGGACGGACGCTCGAGACCATGCTCGGCAGCCGCGAGGTCACCCACTTCAAGCGCGGCAACAAGCAGTACGACGTGGTGCTGAAGATCGAGGACGTGGACCGGCGCAACCCGGAGCATCTGCGAACCATCTTCGTGCGCAACAAGGACGGCCAGATGATTCCGCTGGAGAGCCTGGTCGACATGACGGAGTCGGTCACGCCGCGCGAGCTCAACCACTTCAACAAGCTGCGCTCGGCGACCATCACCGCCAATCTGACGCCCGACTACAACCTGGGCGACGCGCTCGCGGTGCTGGAGAAGACGACGCGGGAAGTCGCGCCCGACATGCAGATCGACTACAAGGGCAACGCCCGCGAATTCAAGCAGTCCGGCGCCAGCATGATCGTCACCTTCATCCTGGCGCTGGGCTTCATCTACCTGTTCCTGTCGGCCCAGTTCGAAAGCTTCGTCGACCCGCTGATCATCATGCTGACGGTGCCGCTCGCCATCGGCGGCGCGCTCGCCACCATGAAGCTCAGCGGCGGCACCCTCAACGTCTACAGCCAGATCGGCCTGATCGCGCTCATAGGCCTCATCACCAAACATGGCATCCTGATCGTCGAGTTCGCCAACCGCCAGATGGAGCAGGGCAAGGACAAGGCCGAAGCCGTGATCGAGGCGGCGGTGCTGCGCCTGCGCCCGATCCTGATGACCACCGGCGCCATGGTGCTGGGCGCCGTCCCGCTCGCCTTCGCCACCGGTGCGGGCTCGGAAAGCCGCCACGAGATCGGCTGGGCGCTGGTCGGCGGCATGACCTTCGGCACCGCCTTCACCCTGTTCATCGTGCCCGCGTTCTATACGCTGTTGTCACGGCGGAGACCCGAGCCAGTCACGCACGCGGCGCCGGATGGCGCAGCCGTGCCGGCCGAATAGCCGTCAGGCCGTCGCGAACCACAAATTGTGCCGCGCGCCCTTGCTCACCCGGGCGCGGACCATGACCTCCTCGACGCCGAAGCCGGCCTTGCGCAGGCGATGCGTGAACTGGCTGTCCCGGCCGGACGACCAGACGGCGAGGACGCCGCCAGGCTGCAGCGCCGCCCGCGCCCAGCCCAGTCCGCCCATGTCGTAGAGGTCGTCGTTGGAGTCGCGCGTCAGGCCGGTGGGGCCGTTGTCCACGTCGAGCAGGATGGCGTCCCAGCCGGCCTGCCGCGCCCGCATCAGCGCGCCCACGTCGCCCACATGAATGGTCACTCGCGGATCGTCCAGGCAGGTTCCGACCACCCCGGCCAGCGGGCCCCTGGCCCACGCCACCACTTCGGGCACCAGTTCGGCGACGTCGATCCGCGCGTCGGGACCGAACCCGGCCAGCGCCGCGCGCAGGGTGAAGCCCATGCCCAGGCCGCCGATCAGGATACGCGGCTGTTTCCGCCCGCTGATCCGCGCGGCCGACATGGTCGCCAGCGCCTCCTCGGAGCCGCTGAGCCGGCTGTTCATCAGCTCGATGCGCCCCAGCATGATCGAGAACTCGTCGCCGCGCCGCTTGAGCCGTAGTTCGCCGCCGCCGGGGATGATCGCGGTATCCAGATGTTGCCAGGGGATCAAGGAACGGCCTTTCGGTTTTGCGCGGCACCATACACCGGGGCCGGGCGCGCACAAGCCGCGTCGTTATCCCCGCGCTGAACGCCACGCGCGGACGTCCGACAGGATTGTCACAGCAGCTCGTCGCGCAGCTCGTTGACGGTCTCGGCCGTCACCCTGGGGCGGGGATTACGAACCGGCAGCAACGGCACACCGTTTCGCTGTCCGACAGCCGCGGCGGGAGGCGGCGAACGCGGCGCAAGATCGGGGATGACCTTGTCTACGGTTTCGTTCTTCTGCCCGGAGCGCATGCTGTCCCTCATCGATCATTACGCATCATACATCAAATTGGTCATGCGCTGCGTTCGAGTTCGCTGTCAGGGAGGGAGGTGCTTCACATCCGGAAACGCCGCGATCACCCGACCCAGCCACTCATAGAGCTTGTCGTAGTCGCCATAGCTGGTCCGGCCGAAGCGCACCACCACCAGGTCCTTCGACGGGATCATGGCGATCACCTGGCCGCGGTGGCCGCTGGCGATGAAGGCATCGGCGGGGATAGTGGGCAGGCGCCTGGTTGGATTGACCCAGGTCATCGCGCCATAGGCACCGTTGCCCTGCGGCGCGCGCATGAAGTCGACCCAGCCCACGGGCAGCACCTGCCGTCCGTCCCAGACGCCGCCGCGCAGGATCAGCAGGCCGAACCGCGCCCAGTCCCGTGCCGTCGCGTGCAGCCAGGACGAGCCGACGAAGGTGCCCGAGGCATCGAATTCCGGCTCGGCGCTCGTCATGCCGATGGGATCGAACAGACCAGCTTTCATGAAGGCCAGGTAGCTTTCCCGCGTCCCGCCGACCGAGTCCCGCACGATGCCCGAGAGCAGATTGGCCGTGCCGCTGGAATAGGCGAAACGCTCGCCGGGTTTTGCGGCCAGAGGCCTGCTGCCGGCATAGGCGGCCATGTCCTCCCGCTCCGATCCAAACAGCATCGGCAGCACGTCCGAGGTGAACGGGTTGAAATACGCCTCGTTGAAGTCCAGTCCGTCGGTCATCTGCAGAAGATTGCGCACGGTGATGGCGTGGCGCGGATCGGCATCGTCGCGCCACGCCGCGACCGGCGCGGGTGCGTCCAGCGCCAGTTTGCCCTCGCCGACGGCAATGCCGGTGAGCGCGCCCAGCACGGTCTTGGCGACCGACTGCGACAGGAACCTGCGGTCCGCGTCGAAGCCCAACGCATACCGTTCAGCGACCAGCACGCCCCGGTGGACGATCAGCAGGGCGCGCGTGCCGGGCACCGGACCTTGGCCCGAGAATACGCCGTCCAGCAGCGCATCGAGCCTGCCCGCCTCGACGTCCTTCGCGGGCGCGGCCGTCGGCCATTCTTTCGTCGGCCACGCCACGCCTTCGGGCTGCGCCGGCAACGGCGTCAAAGCCAGTGCCGGTCCGGCCCACAACAGCAAGAAGGCGAGCAGCATCCGCATCAGCGCACCATGCAGCCGCTGCGCGGCTCGTAGCGACCGGTGGCCTCGACGAGACCCCAGATCGACGCGGTCACCTGCCTCTTGTCTGGCTCGAACCGGAAGTCGGTGCCGCCGAAGCCCAGCGGGTCCTCACCAATACAGAACTTGTCGCCGCCGCCGTCGATATAGCGGCACTGGCAGGCCCATTTGGCGCTGGTGTCGACCGCCAGTTGCGCCGCCGGCGGCAGCGTCCAGGCAAGCAACGCCACGGCCGCGCCCAAGAGCGCAAGCACCCCGTACAGGATACGGCGCCGCGCGGTCACGACAGGGTGTAGGCCAGGTCTTCCTTCGAGCGCTTGCCGTTCTCGAAATCCTCGGCCTTGTAGTAAGAGCCCTCGACCTTCTCGGTCGTGCTCCAGTCGCGCACCACCACCCGCTTGATGATCAGCCACGCGCCGTTGCGCTTCTTCAGCTTGTCCAGGTAGCGGCCGCCGAACCGGTCCAGATACGTCGTGTCGCCATCCTTGCGGACGTGATAGGCGACGAACCAGGTCTCGGCCTTGGCGGTCTCGTGGTGAATGTCGATGATCGACTGGTTGAGCGTGTGCGCGGTGGATTCGGTGTGATCGGCCAGCGCCTTGGTCACATAGGGCCCGAACGCCTTGCCCGGTCCCTTGTAGCCGCCGTGGTCATCCGTCGAGTCCTCGTCATAGACCGAGCTGACCAGTTCCGCGTCGCCCCGGTCGATGCCGCGCGTGTAGCGGTACAGCACCTGGCGGATCTTGTAATCGTCGATCACCTTCTGGATGTCGGCGTCCATTCATCTCTCCCCTTCACGGATAGCACCCGACTATATTGCATCCCGAGGGAGAGACGACATGGCAAAGAACAAGGTGCTGGTGGCCGGCGCGACCGGCCTGGTGGGACGCGCCGCCATCGAGGAATTTTCCGCGCGCGGCTGGGCCGTGACCGGCGTATCGCGGCGCATCCCCGACGATCTCGACGCGGACGCCGAGCTGATCTCCGTCGACCTGACCGACCGCGCCGCCTGCGGGCGCGTATTCGGCACCATGGACGACGTCACCCACCTGGTCTTCGCCGCACTCTACGAAAAACCCGGCCTGTTCGCCGGCTGGCGCGAGCGCGACCAGATGGAGACCAATCTGGCCATGCTGGCCAACCTGTTCGAGCCGCTGGAGCGGGCGGCGAGCGGCCTGCGCCACGTGTCGATCCTGCAGGGCACGAAGGCCTACGGCGCCCACTTCAAGCCCATCGAGGTGCCCGCCCGCGAGAACCGGCCGCGCGACAACCACGAGAACTTCTACTGGCTGCAGGAGGATTTCCTGCGCGTCCGCCAGCCCGGCAGGGCCTGGAGCTGGACGGTGATCCGGCCGCAGATCGTGTTCGGCCATGCCGTCGGCGCGCCGATGAACCCCATCGCCGCCATCGGCGTCCATGCCGCCATCCGCCGCGAGCTTGGCCTGCCGCTATCCTATCCCGGCGGCCCGCCTGTGGTGATGGAGGCGGCCGACGCACGCATCGTCGCCCGCATGCTGGCCTGGGCGGCGACCGAACCCGCCTGCGCCAACGAGATCTTCAACGTGACCAATGGCGACGTGTTCGTGTGGCCCAATGTCTGGCCGGCCATCGCCCATTGCTTCGGCATGGACACCGGCAAGCCCGAGCCCATGCTGCTCGCCCAGGAGATGCCGAAATACGAGGCCGTCTGGCAGGACCTGGTGAAACGCCACGGCCTGCGCCCCTACACCATCCGCGAACTGGTCGGCGATTCCTTCCACTATGTCGACGGCATCGGCGCCACCGGCCGCGACCGCGCGCCGCCGCCCGCCATCGTCAGCACCATCAAGGCGCGCCGCTTCGGCTTTCACGACTGCATCGACACCGAGGACATGTTCGCCCACTGGTTCGACCGGCTGCGCGCCCTGAAGATCCTGCCGCCGCTGTAGGAGGTTCGATGCATCTGGGCATCCTCCTCGGCGACGTGTCTTCGATGCCGGTCGGGCAGCGATCCAAAGCCCCCGCCGACCGGGACATTGTGGTGCAACTGCACGTGGGCTTCGTGAACCTACTCGGCCTCGTGGCAGCAAACGCAAACCTTGTTGCCGTCCGGGTCCCGGAAATAGGCGCCGTAGTAATTCGCGTGATACTGCGGCCTCAGCCCCGGAGGACCTTCGCAGGTCGCGCCATTAGCCAGCGCGGCGGCGTAGGCTTCGTCGGCCGCGCGGCGTGTGGGCGCGAGGAGCGCCGTCATCTGGCCGTTGCCGGCCGAGGCCGGATTGCCGTCAAAGGGGCGGCCGATCACGAACAGCGGGCGGCCGCCATCGGCGGATTGCCAGGCGGCCCAAGGCTTCGCCACGTCGTGAAAGCGCAGGCGGTGGCCTAACGGGGCGATCACCGCCTGGTAGAGGATGAAGGCGCGGTTGAAGTCGGTGATCCCGATGAAGGCGTGCGACAGCATGGTTCCCTCAGGGGCCTTCCTGGTGCTGCGGCAGGTCGTCGGCCAGTTCAAGCCACGCCTGCTTCGACGACACCCAGATGTGCTCGGTCGGCTGGAAGCGGTCCGGCTGGTCGAGGCTGCCCATGGCGAGGCCGATGGCATTGCCGCTGGCCCGTTCGGAGAACAGCGTGGTGCCGCAGTTGGGGCAGAACCCGCGTCGCAGTCCCGGCGACGAATGGTACCAGCCAACCGGGCCGATGATGGCCAGCGCGTCCAGCGGCATCTGCACGCGGGCATAGAACGCCGCGCCGGTCGCCTTCTGGCAAACATGGCAATGACAGACGCGGATATTGAGCGGCGCGGTGGCGGTTTCGTATCGGCAGGCGCCGCAGAGGCAGCCGCCGGTGATGATCTGTGTCATGGAGCGTCTCGCTTGTTGCTGCGGCCTACTCTGGCCGATTCTGCGAGCAAAGCGAAGCAGCCCAGCCAAGCCGCCACATAGCCATCGCCGGATAGGCTGGATCGCGTCGCTTCGCTCGCGAAATCGGAGGGGTTAAATCGTCCCCGCCGCCTTCAGCGCCGCGATCTCGTCCGCCGACTTCCCCAGCAGCCCGCCATAGACCTCGTCGTTGTGCGCGCCCAGCGGCTCGCCCACCCAGGCGACCTTGCCCGGCGTCTCGGACAGCTTCGGGAACGCGTTCTGCATCCAGATGTTGGAAAAATCCGGATGCGGCATGTGGACGATGGCCTCGCGCGCCTTGAAATGCTCATCCTCCATCATGTCGGGTGCCTTGTAGATCTTGCCTGCCGGTACGCCGTTGGCTTCCATCAGGTCGGCGAGTTCCCTGGCCGGGAAATCCTTCGTCCATTCGCCGATCAGCGCGTCCAGCTCCACCTGGTGCTTGCCGCGCGCGGTGTGGGTCGCGTAGCGCGGATCGGCCGCCAGTTCGGGCCTGCCCATGGCCCCGCACAGCCGGCCGAACACGCTGTCCTGGTTGGCGGCGATCAGGATGTCGCCGTCGCTGGTCGGATAGACGTTCGACGGCGACACGTTGGGCAGCACCGCGCCGGTGCGCTCGCGGATGAAGTTGGCCTCGGTGTATTCGGGAATCGTCGATTCCATCATCGCCAGCACCGCCTCGTAGATCGCGCTGTCGATCACCTGGCCGCGGCCCGTCAGGTGCCGCCGGTGCAGCGCCATCACCGCGCCCAGGCAGGCCATGGTGGCGGCCAGCGAATCGCCGATCGACAGGCCGACGCGCGACGGCGGCGTGCTGGGGTCGCCCGCCAGGTTCCGCATGCCGCCCATGGCCTCGCCGATGGAGCCATAGCCGGCGCGCGGCGAATAAGGACCGGTCTGTCCATAGCCGGAAACCCGGATCATGATCAGGCCCGGATTGATCCTGGACAGCTCGTCGTAACCCAGCCCCCACTTCTCCAGCGTGCCGGCGCGGAAGTTCTCGATCAGGAAGTCGGCCTTGGCCACCAGTTCGCGCAGCAGGTCCTGGCCGTCCGTCGTCCGCAGGTTCAGCGTCACCGACTTCTTGTTGCGGGCGATCACCGACCACCACACCGGCTTGTTGCGGCCCCATTCGCGCATCGGGTCGCCCACATCCGGCTGCTCGACCTTGATCACCTCGGCGCCGTGGTCGGCCATCAGCTGGCCGCAGAACGGCCCGGCGATGAGCTGGCCCAGTTCGATCGCCCGCAGGCCCTGAAGGGCGCCGAAAGGCTCGCCCTGCGCCATGATTTGCCTCCTCTAACCGCTTTCGTCCGATCCGTCCGGTCGATATACATAACAGCATGCGCCAGGTCACCATCCTCGAAGTGAGCCCCCGCGACGGACTGCAGAACGAGTCCGTCGTGTTCTCGACCGCGCAGAAGATCGAGCTGATCGGCCGCGCCGTCGCCGCCGGCGCCAGGCGCATCGAGGTGGCCAGCTTCGTCCATCCCGGCAAGGTGCCGCAGATGGCCGACGCCGAGGCCGTCGTCGCCGGCCTGCCCGACATCAAGGGCGTGCAGTATATCGGCCTGGTGCTGAACAAGCGCGGCTACCTGCGCGCGCTGGCGACCCGCGACGGCAACCGCCGCGGCGTCGACCAGGTCGGCTTTGTCGCCATCGCCACCGACGGCTTCGGTCAGCGCAACCAGGGCCAAAGCTCGACCGACTCCGTGCGCGAGGGGCTCGATATCCTCAAACTGGCCAAACGGGACGGCATCAGCGCCCAGGCGATGATCGCCGTCGCCTTCGGCTGCCCGTTCGAGGGCGAGGTGGACGCCGGGCGCGTCATCGACATCGCCAGGCGGCTGGCCGAGGGCGACCCGGCCGAGATCGGCCTGGCCGACACCATCGGCGTCGGCATCCCGTCGCAGGTCAGCGACCTGCTGGGGCGGCTGAACGAGGAAATCCCGCATATCAGGACGCGCGTCCATTTCCACGACACGCGGCACACCGGCGTCGCCAACGCCTGGGCGGCCTGGCTGGCCGGCGTCGAGGTGATCGACGCCAGCATGGCCGGCCTCGGCGGCTGCCCGTTCGCGCCGGGCGCCACCGGCAACGTGGCGACCGAGGACGTGGTCTACATGCTCGAGCGCGGCGGCGTCGACACCGGCCTCGACCTCGACGCACTGGTCGACAGCGCCGCATGGCTCGAGGGTATCCTGGGACGCCGTGCCGCCAGCGCGGTCAGCCACGCCGGCGGATTCCCGTCCCGCGGCGGCGCCTGACCCATCCCGGCACAGGCCCATAGGCGTCAACTTAGGGCGCCGGTGGACGGTTCGCCTGGTCCGGAAGCGATGCTCGGGTGGTGACAAAGGCCCCCTCACCCTGCCCTCTCCCCGGCGGGGAGAGGGGAAACTATCAACGTCCTCAATGACATCGTCCCCTCGCCCCGCCGGGGAGAGGGTTAGGGTGAGGGTGGCCGCGAAGCGGCTCCTCTCGCCGATGGGAGGGAGTCTGTCCATTAAGTTGACACCTATGGGCGCTTGCATCGCACGCAAGGGCATACGAGAACATGCGTAGGGCTCAGCGTGGGATCGGGGCATCCATGAGACGTGTGTTGGCGGCGACCATGACCGGCTGTATGGCGGGCATGCTCGTGCTGTCGCCGCCGGCGCTGGCCCAGCCTCGCGGACCCGTGCCCTCCCAGGCACCCGACATTCCCCGAATCGGCGGCAACATCGACGACTACGGCCAGTGGCGGTCGCCCTATTTCTACTTCCGCATGGACCGCTCCACCCAGATGGAGATGCCGTTCCTCGACGTGGCGACGGCCATCGCCGATTCGCAGAACGCCCTGCTGGTGGTGAACTTCTACTATGACGGCGGCCGCTATTCGAACTACCAGCAGGCCATCCTGCGCCGCATCCTCTACTACCTGTCGAGCAGGCTGCCCAATGTCGAGGTGCGGTTGCTCGAGGTGATGGTGGCCTCGTCCGACGGCCGGCCGGTCTACGACAAGGAACTGTTCAAATACTACGCCGCCAACACGCTGGGGCAGTACGCCACCACCATCCAGGGCCCGCCGGTGATGCCATACGGACAGGTCTATCTCGGCGGAGAGCTGATCTACGACTTCTCGGTGATGTGGGAGGCGCGCGACGACGACCAGGTGATGGAGAACGCCCGCGCCATCCAGTCGTCCATGCTGCGCATCGCCGGCCAGGCCGCGACCATGGCGCCGTCGCCGGAACGGCAGGCCGAGCCCGGCGTGCGCGAGCCCGACCTGCCGCCCGAACTGCCGCCCGAGCGCCTGGTCGGTTCCGACCCGAAGCCGCCGCCCGCACCCGCCCGGCAACCCGCGCCGCCGGTGCCGGCCCCACCGCCGCCCGAGCGCGTGCTGAGGGAAGCCGCGCCGCTGCCGCCCGCGGCACCGCCGGCCGCACAGCCTGCGCCGGCGCAACAGCCCGCGCCGGCCGCCGCGCCGCCACCGGAACCGGCCTCGACCGTGTCGGCCGCCGATGCCGAGGCGCTGCGGCGTGCCCGCATCCAGTATCTGCAGGCCAATCCACCCGCGGCGCCTTCCGCCGAGACTTCGCCCGCTACCGAAGCGGCACCGGCAACGCCCGCACCCGCCGAACCGGTCGCGCCAGCGGCACTTCCTGCCGCCGAAGCGACACCGGCAGAAGTCGCGTCGCCGTCGGCACCCCTGACTCCGGCGGAACCCGTCGCACCGGTTCCGGCAGCCGCCGTCCCTGCCCCGGCGCCCGAGCCGGCGGCAATGCCGGAGACCGCGCCGCCTGCGCCTGAGCCGTCAGCCCCGCCTGTCTCGAGCACCGCCGCCGAGCCCGCGCCTGATCGGCCAGCGCCCGCCGCGGAGATCGAGGCGCCAGCGCCGCCGCCCGCCCAGAGCGAAGAGCTGCGCCGGGCCCGTGCCCGGTGGCTGCAGGACCACGCGCCGGCCCCGCCGCCGCCCGTGGAACCGGCTGCGGCCGAGACGACGCCGGCGACGGATTCGACCGCGCCGGCCGAAGCCGTGCCCACCCTGCCAGCCGCTCAAGCACCTGAAGCACCCGCGCCGGTCGAGGCGCCGCCGGCTCCCGCCCCGGCGACGCCCGTTCTCCCCGAAGCGCCGGCGCCCGCCGAGGCGACACCAGCGCCGGAGGTTCAGCCCACGGCTCCCGCCGATGCACCGGGCCCCGCCGAGCCAGCGCCCGCTGCCATGCCCGAGACGCCTGCCGCCGCGCCGGAGGTGCCTGCGCCAGCGGAGGCCGCCCCGGCGGCGGTACCGCCGCCGCAGGAAGAGGCGTTGCGCCGGGCGCGCGCCCGCTATCTGCAGGAACGGCCGGCACCTCCGGCCGAACCGGTACCCGAGCCAGCGGCGGCGCCGGAACCCGGAGGCTTGCCCGCGGCCGATCAGCCCGCGGCCGCACCGGCCGCGCCCGCCGAGGCGACGCCGGCGCTGGAGGTTCAACCTGCGACTCCCGCCGAGGCACCGGCCCCGGCCGAGGTGACGCCTGCTGCCGCGCCCGAAGCGCCCGCGCCGGCCGAAAGCGCCCCGGCGAGTACGCCGTCGCCGCAGGAAGAGGAATTGCGCCGGGCACGCGCCCGCTATCTGCAGGACCGGCCGGCACCTCCGGCCGAGCCGGCGGCACCCGAGCCGGCCCTGCCCAGCGAGCCGTTGCCCCCTGAGCCGTTGCCCCCCGAGCCCGCGCCTGCCGCCGCGCCGGCGCCGCCGCCGCGGGCCGTGGAGCCGGCACAGTTGCCCGCGCCGGAACCGCCCGCCGCGCCGCCTCCGGCAGCAGCCCCCGCGCAACCACCCGAGTCCGAGCCGCCGCCTGCATCACCTTCTCGGCCCGAGCCGGAAACGCAGCCCAGTCCGGAGCAGACGAGGATGCAGGATCTGTTGCGCGCCGTTCCCCCGGAAGCCGCCGGGCCTGCCGCGACCTCACAGCCCGCGACGCCGGAGCCGGTCCGGCCCGCGCCGGAACCTGTTCAGGCGGAACCCGTTCAGGCGGAGCCTTTGGTGACCGCGCCGGAGCCGGTTCAACCGGCACCGGCGGTGGCGCCGCCGGAACCGGCCCAGCCCGAACCGGCCCAGCCCGAACCAGATCAGGCCGGGCCAGATCGGGCCGAACAGGTCACGCCGCGCTTGAACCTGCCGAGTATCCAGCCTGAGTCATTGCGCCGCCCGCCGCCGGCGGAGGCCGCACCGCCGCCGGAAGCCGTCCCCATGCCGGCGGAACCAGCGCCCGAAGCGCTGGAGACGGCACCCGCCGCACAGGGCGAGGCCATCATGGCGCCCGTCGACGAAGAGCCGCACATGCTCGACGGCAATGCCGTCAGCAGCCCGGACGGATTGCCGGCGGAGCAGATGGGGCAGTAGAGCGCCCTCGGGCTCAGGCCTCTTCGTTCTGGGCCACCTTGCCGGGACGCCGGGCGACGAATTTTTCCTTGCTGACCGACGCCCGGATCACCGGGATCTGCTCGTCGGGCAGTGGCGCCATCCATGTCTTGCGCTTCAGCGCCGCCTCGATGAACGGCGCCAACCGCTCGGCCTTGGCCGCCTCGCGCGCTTCGGCCTTGGCCTTGAACTCGGGCTGGATGCCCTCGGCGAAGCGGTGCAGCGACTCGACGATCTGGTCATGCGGGTTGCGGCCCGCCTGCTGCAGCAGGATGACCTGGTCGATACCCGCCCGCTCGAATTCGTGCATGTGGCGGCGCACGTCGTCCTCGGTGCCGATGCCCGCGGCATATTGCGGATCGAGCGCGGCGGTGCGGACGATCTCCTCGGTCTTGTTGCCGCGGATGTCGTGGAAGTCGCGCCACAGTGTGGTGCGGCCGGGCACCGTGTCCTTGGTTACCAGCGAGGCGAGCGCGTAACCGAAGAACTCGAAGCCATCCTGGCCGCGCCGGATCGCCTCGGAGCGGTCGGGATGGATGGAAAAACTCGACACCATGGCGATGTTGGCGTTGACCGCGTGGCCCACCGGCACGCAGGCGTCGCTCATGATCGTGCCGTAATAGATGTCGGACCAGTGCTTGGCTTCCTCCGGATTGACGAAGGCGAAGGCCAGCGCGCCGACGCCCAGGCTGGCGGCGATGCGGATGGTGTCGCGGTTCGAGCAGGCCATCCACAGCGGCGGATGCGGTTTCTGCATGGGCTTGGGGACGACGTTGCGCGCCGGCATGGAGAAGTACGGGCCGTCATAGCCGGGATAGGGCGTCATGGTCATCATGTTGGCGATCTGCTCGACCGCGTCGATGGCCATGGCCCGCTTTTCCTTGGCGGGGATGTTGAAGCCGTGCAGCTCCATGCGCGTGGCGCCCTCGCCGAAGCCGAGCTGAGCGCGACCGTTCGACACCAGGTCGAGCATGGACACGGTCTCGGCGGTGCGCGCCGGATGGTTGTATTGCGGGATCACCTGCCGGATGCCGTGGCCCAGCTTGATGGTCCTGGTCCGCGCGGCCGCGGCGGCAAGCAGCGTCTCGGGCGACGAGCAGTGGGAGTATTCGTCCAGGAAATGGTGCTCGACCGCCCAGGCGTAGTCGATGCCCAGCCCGTCGGCGAGCGCGATCTGGTCGAGCGCCTCATGCACCAGCCGGTGCTCGTCGTCCTCGCTCCAGGGCTTCGGCAACTGCAACTCGTAGAAAACGCCAAACCGCATGATGAAATCTCCTGTCTCCCCGGAGCGGAATCCTACACGGCGTGATCCCGGGCACAAAGCGCCGACTGGACGTGTTGAGCAGGCGGAGGTTCCATGTCATCCCGCCCCATGTCCACCGAAGCAAAGCCCATGACCGCCCCTCCTCCAGGCTGGCGCCGCCGTCTGTGGCATGCCGGATTGCTGGGGGCGCTGGCGCTGATGTGGGGTTCGTCGTTCCTGATGGTGAAGATCGCGCTGCGCGACTTCTCGCCGGTCGAGGCGCTCACCGGCCGCATGGCCATCGCCGCCCTGTTCTTCACCGCCGCCCTGCTCATCCGGCAGAAGAAGCTGGAGCGCAGCCGCAAGGCCTGGGCGCTGATGGCGGCCATGGCGATCGTCGGCAACGTGGTCCCCTACCTGCTGATCAACTGGGGCCAGACCAGGGTCGAGACCGGCACCGCCGCCATCCTGATGGGGATCGTGCCGCTGGTGACGGCCGTGCTGGCGCAGGCGTTCGTGCGCGGCGAGCGATTCCACCGGTGGAAGGCCATCGGCATCGCCGTGGGGTTCGCCGGCGTGGTCGTGCTGTTCGGCGGGCCGCAGCTTTCCGGCGGCCAGGGCGTGGTCTGGGGCGCCGCCGCCATCCTGCTCGCGGCGCTGGGGCTGGCAAGCGGCACCATCCTGGCCGACAAGGCTGGCGACTATCACTCGATCCCGATCGGCTTCGGCGTGATGTGGATCGCTACGCTGCTATCCGTGCCGATCTGGCTGGCGGCCAGCGGCGGCGCCCTGCCCGATCATGTCTCCTGGCCGTCGGCCGCCGCCGTCGCCGGCCTCGCCATCTTCTCGACCGCGCTGCCGACGCTGCTGCTGATCTACCTGGTGCGCAGCGCCGGCCCATCCTTCGCCGGCTTCACCAACTACCTGGTGCCGGTGATCGGCGTCGCCCTGGGCATCGCCTTCCTCGACGAACCGCTGACCTGGTACGCCGTCGTCGCCCTGGCCCTGATCATCGGCGGCATCGTGGTCGGGCAGATCGGCGGGCGGAAGGGGAAGAAGAACTAGGCGCCGGTGCGGCGGTGAGATCGCCCCTCACCCTCCCACGCCCTTCGGCCGCGGGTCCCTCCCTCTCCCAAAGGGCGAGGGTAAGAGTGGCTTGGCGCATTCCCTCTCCCGTTGGGAGAGGGTCAGGGTGAGGGGCGATTTCTCGCGAGACTGCGGCTCGGGGAATAGCAACAAACGGTATCCCATTGTACTCTGCGTCCCATGAACCAACCCATCACCCTCACCCCCATCGGCACCGTCCGGAACGCCCGCAAGGAACCCATCGACGATGGCTGGGATGCCATCGAAAGCGTCATCGCGCTGGACACCGCCCGGTTCGGCCCGGAGGCGTTGGCCGCGCTCGACAGCTTCTCCCACGTCGAGGTGCTGTTCGCCTTCCACCTGGTGAACGACGACAAGGTCAACACCGGCGCCCGCCATCCGCGCGGCCGCGAGGACTGGCCGAAGGTCGGCATCTTCGCCCAGCGCGGCAAGGACCGTCCCAATAGGCTGGGCCTGTGCGTGTGTCCCTTGGTTGGAGTCAAGGGCACCATGATAACCGTGCGTGGCCTCGACGCCATCGACGGCACGCCCGTGCTCGACATCAAGCCCTACATGAAAGGCTTCGCCCCGCGCGGCGACATCCGCGAACCGGACTGGGCGGCGGAGATCATGCGGGAATACTGGTAGGCCACCCCTCCCTGGCCGTCATTGCGAGGAGCGTAGCGACGCGGCAACCCAGAACCGGCCGTGCCGCTGCACCAACCCCTGGGTTGCTTCGCTCCGCTCGCAATGACGGTTAGGGGGTAGAACTACTCCCCGGCCAGCAGCGCCTTGTTGCTTTCGGCCACCGCCTTCAGCTCGTCCAGCTCCTGATAGACGTCGCCGCCCGAGTTGCGGAACACCGCGGCCATGTCATCCATGCCCTTGGCGGCATAGTCGCGCACTTCCTGGGTGATCTTCATCGAGCAGAACTTGGGCCCGCACATGGAGCAGAAATGCGCCACCTTGTGGGCTTCCTTGGGCAGCGTCTGGTCGTGGAACAGGCGCGCCGTCTCAGGGTCCAGCGACA
>LNFM01006438.1_pt1 | contig 21312 bp, 22 predicted proteins | sample 596031 | NCBI WGS metagenome assembly LNFM01 (sample SAMN04254537, study PRJNA301005) | activated carbon metagenome | isolation source: dual media filters at the Ann Arbor, Michigan drinking water treatment plant | place: USA: Ann Arbor
CCTTGCCGTCGAAGACGTCGAAGACGAAGGCCAGCGGTGTCATGGCGGCCGACAGCAGAAAGTGCGTGAGCGAGCCGCTGGCCATGTACATCATGGCCAGGAACACCGACAACACGCCGCAGGTGGCATTGCCCAGTGTGATGAAGTCGGCCAGATGAAAGCCGCGGATCATCGTGAAGCGGCGTGGCGGGGGGGTAGAGGGCGTCATGCCAGAGTCTCCGTCGTTGACCATGATTAAACAAGGAACGCGACGTCGAGCGACGCTGCGGCACCAGCAACGCTCACGGGAGGCAGCATGTTGCCTGCCCGGTCCGGGTGGTACAGCTGCCATACCGACGGGGGCGATTGAACGGCTGGAGAGGAACGCTGCGGCTTTTCATGGTGATGTACCCCAACGACTCCACTCAGACTTCGGCAGACCTTGCTCTGTTGCAAAGTTTGGCGCGCAGACTCCACACCTTCGCGCGTCCACCGCCTGCACCGCTTTCACTTTCAGCCACCAGGAAAAGCGATGGAAATCAGTGTCAACAACAAAGACGTGGTGATACCCGCAGATTGGCAAGAGGAATGTTCCATGACCGGGCCCCGATCATCGACACAAGCTCATGGCGATCAAAAAGATTCCATGTCTGGAGCCAACGGTCAGCCGCAAGGCGGGCAGCTGATGGACACGGCGACCCGCAGCCTGCCCATTCGCACCGGGTGCTCACGTGTGCCATCGCACAGACCCATCCCGCATTTGTTTCTAACGTGGGTCCTTCAATGCCCTGCAACGAGGATCACCCATGCACATCGAAGCCCAGACCACCCCCGAACTCCAGCACATTGCCGAGCTGATTGAAGACATCAACATCTCGATGCTCACCACCGTCGAGGCCGACGGCTCGCTCGGCAGCAGGCCCATGTATGCGCTGGAGATGGACGCCAGCGGCGCGATCTGGTTTTTTACCGACACGCGTTCCTCCAAAGTGGAACGCTTGAACCATGTCAACCTGGCGTTCTCCCATGCAGACGACAGCACCTACGTGTCGCTCTCGGGCCACGGCGAGCTCGGGACCGACCGGGGTCATATCGAGCGGCTGTGGTCCCCCTTTGCGCGGCCCTGGTTCCCCGACGGGGTGGACTCACCCACATTGGCGTTGCTGAAGTTTGTGCCGCATTCGGCCGACTACTGGGACGCGCCCAACAGCAAGATGGTCCGACTCGTCAGCAACATCGTGTCGGCTGTGGCGGGCAAGCCCATCGGCATGGGTGAACACGGCTCGCACCAGGGTTTGTCGGGTGGGGCCCTGCCGGCCGGGGACCGCGCATGAACAAGCCCGGCCACCCGGACCAACCCGCCGTGCCCCACCAGCCGGTGGAGCCCGACACCCCTTTTGAACTGCCACCCGAAGAAGGCGACGCGCCTTTGAAGTTGCCGCACGAGCGCGACGAAGACACGGACATGACCGACGACCAGCCGGACCCGAAGATCCTGCAGGCTTACAACGATCTGAAACAGGGCCAGGTGGACACCGACATGCGCGCCACGCCGGGGCAAGACGCGGCGAAGCGCGGCCGAGATGTACCAGGCGCGGGTGGGCAACAGCTGCCCAAAGAAGAGAACAGCGTTCGCCGCACGTAGCGGAGGTCGTGGCGGGGGTGCCTGACCCGGGGTGCCACACAAGGGTGGCAGAATCCGCGCTCCCCATTGAGCCGGCGCTTCCGCTTGTGCCTCGGGGGCCAACTCCCTTCCGCTCCCCATGACTCCTCCGCTCCACGGCACGCTCGGCATCGATTTCGGTACTTCCAATTCGGCCATGGCGTGGGCCGACGTGCGGGGCACGGCGCGCTTGATCCCTCTGGAGGGCACAGCGGTCTCCATGCCCACGGCGGTGTTCTACAACTCGGAAGACAGCACGACCCACTTTGGCCGCGATGCGGTGGCGCAGTACCTCGCCGGCACCGAAGGCCGGCTCATGCGTTCGCTCAAGAGCCTGTTGGGCAGCCCGCTGCTGCTGGAGACCACGGTGGTCAACCACCAGCAGATCAGTTTTCAGGAGATCGTGGCCACCTTTCTGGCCGCGCTGCGCGAGCTGGGCGTGGCGCCCACCAAGGTCGTGATGGGCCGGCCGGTGCACTTTGTGGACGACGACCTGGAGCGCGACTCGCTCGCGCAAGACTCGCTGTTGCAGGCCGCGCAGGCGGTGGGGTTTCGCCAGGTGTCGTTCCAGCTGGAGCCCATAGCCGCGGCGCTGGACTACGAGCGCCGGCTGGAGCGAGAGAGCGTGGTGCTGGTGGTGGACCTGGGCGGTGGCACCTCCGACTTCACCGTGGTGCGTTTGGGCCCGCAGCGCATGAAGCTGTCCGAGCGCGCGGGTGATGTGTTGGCCACCACTGGTGTGCACATCGGCGGCACCGACTTCGACCACAAGCTCAGCCTGGAGCAGGTCATGCCCCTGCTGGGCTACAAGCACCTGGGGCCGCAGCAACGCGAGGTGCCCAGCCGCGTGTTTTTTGACCTCTCCACCTGGCACCTGATCCAGTGGCTTTACCAGCCGCGTGCGCTCAGCCAGGCGCAGCAGCTGCGCGTGAACTACAGCAATGTGGCGCTGCACGAGCGGCTGATGAAGGTGCTCAAGCACCGAGACGGCCACCGCATCGCCCATGAAGTGGAGCAGGCCAAGATCCGCTGCTCGGAACAAGACGCTGCCACACAAGTGGACTTGTCGGAAGTCGAACGTGGCCTGGGCGCCGACATGCACGCCGACGCCATGCGTGACCACTTGGGCACGTTGCTGGCGCGCACCGTGGCCTGTGCGCGCGAATGCGTGCAGCGCGCCGGTCTCACCGACAACACCCTGGACGCGATCTACCTCACGGGCGGCTCGTCGGCCCTGCGGCCGTTTCAGCGCGCCCTGCAGGCCGAGTTTCCGGGCGTATCCATGGTCGAGGGTGACCTGTTTGGCGGTGTGGCCTCGGGGCTGGCGTACAGCCGGTCTTGAACTTGCCTGCGAAGATGCTCTCCAACCGGCTCAAATCGTGAAGACCAAGTTGTGAATAGAGGAGATCCCAGCATGCCCACCGTGTTGTCCCGTCTGGCCACCGTGTCTGCGTTGGCCCTTGCTGTGGCAGGCCTGTCGGCCTGCGCTGGCTACGCACCCCCTTCAGATCTCACGGGACTGTCCCGCGACGAGGTGGTGGCTCGCATGGGGCCCCCCGAGATGCAGCGCCAGGTGGCGGGCGGCAGCCGGCTCGAATTTCCCCGCGGGCCGTACGGCGTTCACACCTGGTTTGTGTACCTCGATGCCAACGGCCGCGCCACCCGCTCCGAGCAGGTGCTCACCGAAACCAACTTCCTGCGCATCAACCCCGGCATGAGCCAGGAAGAAGCCCGTCAGGTGCTGGGCCGCGCGGGCGAGGTGGAGGGGTTGGGCCGCAACCGGGGGCAGGTGTGGAGTTACCGCTACGACAACCCGTTCTGCCGCTGGTTCCAGGTCGAGATTGCCGAAGACCGGACCGTGCGCTCGGCTGGCTACGGCGAGCCGCCCGAGTGCGCCAAACGGGACGACGCGACGCACCCCTGAGCAGAACCCGCTTCACATCACACCAAACCGGTACACCGTGGTGCCGTGGTAAGGCCGCCCCGGCGCCACCACGTTCTGTGGCAGCGTGGGGCAGTTGGGTGCGTTGGGAAACCACTGCGGCTCCAGGCACACGGCACAGCGCGGCCGGTGGCGCACCCCTCCTTTGCCCAGGTCGGGCTTTTCCGCCACGCCCAGCTGGCCCGCGGTGTACACCTGCAGCAAGGGCTCGGTGGTCCACACCTCGAGCGTGCGTCCGCTGGCCTCGCTGTGCAGGTTCGCGCACAGCCGGGCTTCGTTGCCGGGGTGGAATTCCAGCGGGTAACTCAGGTCGATATCGGGCAGGCTGCCCAGCAGGGTGGCGTTGCGCAGGTCGTGCACATGGCCGTTCAACGAAACACGTTCACCGGTGGCAATGCCGTCAGGCCTGGTGGCCAGCACGTCGTTCGCGTGCGGCACCTGCAACACATGGCCATCGATGGTCTTGCCCTCGGTCACGCCGTCCAGGTTGAAGTAGATGTGGCTGGTGAAGCTGGCCGGTCCGGGGTCGTCCAGCGCGGTGGCCTGGTGTTCGATCACCAGCGCGTTGTCGTCACTCAACCGGTAGGTGAGCTGCAGGTCGAGCGTGCCGGGGAAGTCGTCTTCAGCCGTCAGAAAGCGGTGGTGCAGTTGCAGCGTTTGTGCGTCGGTTTGTGCCGCGTCAAACGCGCGGTGTCGCGCGCCGCGTGGGCCGCCGTGGGTGCAATGGGGGCCTGAATTCGGCGTGAGCCAGTGCTCGCGCCCGTCCAGCGTGAAGCGCGCGCCGCCGATGCGCCCGGCGTAACGGCCCACAAACGCGCCCATCGACGGTGAGCCGCCAAGGACGGCGCCCACGTCGTCATAACCCAGGGCCACGTCGTCCAGCACACCGTGCCGGTCGGGCACCACGATCTGCAGCACCTTGGCGCCGAGGTTGGTGATGGCCACCACCATGCCGCGCGCGTTGCGCAGAAAGAAGAGGGCAGTGGGCCGACCGTCCACCTCACCGTGGAAGCGGGCCGGGTCGAGCAGGCGGGGAAAGGTGCTGGGGCTCATGGCCGGCAGGGTGGGGCGGGTGGGTGTGACTTCAGCGGCGCACCGTGAGCCGGGCGTAGAGCCAGCCGGCCAGCGTGGCGCCGGCCGCCATCACCAGCAGTCCGGGCAGGTGGCGGGTGGCATCAATGAACACCGGCATGGGCGCCATCGCGTCCACCGTGCGCACCGCCGCCACCATGCCGATGCCCGCAGCGGCTGCCAGCAGCGGACCGCGCCAGGCGGGCCAGCGGCGGCCCAGCCAGGCAGCCACCCCCAGCGCCGGCAGCCACCCGGCGGCCAGAATGCCGCCATACATCGGGCCGAAGCCAATCAGATCTTGCCAGGTGGTGCGCGCTCGCACGGCGGCGGGGATGTCCACACCCACGCCCACCAGGGCCTGCAGGTTCCACTGGGTCTGCACCACCGAGCCCCAGGCCGCTGCCAGCAGCCAGGCCAGCAACAGAGCGGAGAGATGGCGCGTCCAGCGTGGGTTTTGGGCGGGGTCGGGAGGGCTGGAACTCATAATCTTCATTATGAAATACGTGCTCATATTCCTTTGGGGTGCATGGGCTTGGGCAGCCGCTGCCCAGTCCACAGGCTACCGCGTCGAGACGGTGGCCAGCGGGCTGGAACATCCGTGGTCACTTGCCTTTTTGCCCGGTGGCCGCATGCTGGTGACCGAACGCCCGGGCCGACTGCGCCTGATCGAGCCCGGTCCCGATGGGCGGCCGCAGTTGCGTCCTGAGCCTGTGGCGGGTGTGCCGCCGGTGTTGGCGCGCGGGCAGGCCGGTTTGTTCGATGTGGTGGTGGATCCGGCTTTCGCCGTCAACGGCCGTGTGTTGCTGTCCTTTGCCCATGACCGGCCCGAGGCCAATCATTTACGCGTGGTCAGCGCGCGTTTTGATGGCCGGCAGTTGCAGGATGTGAACCCGATCTTCACCTCCATGCCGGCCAAGCGGGATGCGCAGCATTTCGGGGGCCGCATGGCCTGGCTGAGCGATGGCAGCGTGGTGTTCGGCATGGGCGACGGCAACCTCGAACGCACCGATGCCCAGCGCCTGCACACCCACCTGGGCAAGCTGCTGCGCATCCGGCCCGACGGCGCTGTGCCGACCGACAACCCCTTCGTCCAGCGAGCCGATGCGCGGCCCGAGATCTATTCCTTCGGCCACCGCAACCCGCAGGGCATGGTGGTGATCAACGGCGTGCCCTACGCCCACGAACACGGCGCGCGGGGCGGCGACGAGCTCAACCGCATCAGGCCCGGCGCCAACTACGGCTGGCCGGTGACCACGGGCGGCATCGATTACACCTACGCCCGCATCACGCCTTACCGCACGTTGCCCGGCATCGAGCAGCCGCTGGTGGAGTGGACGCCGTCGATCGGCCCGGCCGGCCTGGCCTGGTACGACGGTGCATTGTTTCCTGCGTGGCGCGGAAGCCTCTTGGTGGCGGCGCTGGTGGAACGCAGCGTGCGCCGTGTGCCCATGCTCAATGGCGTGCCGGGGTCACAGGAGGTGTTGTTTCGGGATCTGGGCGAACGCATCCGCGACGTTCGCGAAGGACCCGACGGCGCCATCTATCTGCTGACCGACAGTCCCAGCGGGCGCGTGCTGCGCGTGGTGCCTGCGGCTCGCTGAGCAAGGCGCGGACGGGGGGAATGCCCCGTCGATGCCCGGGCGGGCGACCAGCCGCTACAGTGGGCCCGTGCGCGAAGCTTGCCGGGTGGTCCGGCCCGCCCGTGCAGCAAAGGAAGCCACCATGTTGTTGTTGATCCTCGGTCTTGTGTTGTTCCTGGGCATTCACTCGGTGTCCATCGTGTCCGCCGACGGGCGCAACCGCTTGGCCCGCCAGATGGGTGAGGGACCGTGGAAGGGCCTGTATTCGCTGGTCTCGCTGGCGGGCTTCGTGCTCATCGTCATCGGCTACGGGGCTGCGCGTGAAGCGCCGGTGTTGCTCTACACCTTGCCCACGGGTTTCAGGCACCTCGCTGCGCTGCTGATGCTGCCGGTGTTTGTGTTGCTGCTGGCCACCTACCTGCCCGGGCGCATTCAGCGCACCGCCAAACACCCCATGCTGCTGGCGGTGAAACTGTGGGCGCTGGCGCACCTGCTGGCCAACGGCACGCTGGCCGATGTGCTGCTCTTTGGCGGCTTCCTGGCGTGGGCGGTGGCCGACCGCATTTCCGTGAAGAAGCGCGCCGCCAGAGGCTTGACGCGCGCGGCCCCGGCGCTGCCCGGCAGCAAGGCCAACGATGCGATTGCACTGGTGGGTGGCCTGGGCCTGTACGTGCTGTTCGTGGTGTGGGCGCACGCCTTCCTTTTCGGCGTGCGGCCTTTTGGTTGAGCGTCGTGGGAACCCTGAAATGCAAAAGTGCACCAACCGGGTCGATCCTTTGATACGACCACGGAGATGCCTTTGATGACACGCTCGATCGCCCTTTCATTCGCCCTTGCCGTGGGCGGCCTCGGCTCGACATGTGTGCAGGCCCAGACCACCGAGGTGGTGGCCAGTGGATTGCAAAACGCCTGGGGTGTGGCCTTCATTGGAGACGGTCGCATGCTCGTGACCGAACGACCCGGGCGCATGCGTGTGGTGGGCCCCGACGGCCGCCTGGGCGAGCCGCTGGCAGGCCTGCCCTCCATTGAAGCCGGTGGGCAGGGCGGCTTGCTCGACGTGATCACCGACCGCAACTTCGCCAGCAACCGCACGGTGTATTTCTGTTACTCGGAGCCGGCGGCCAGTGGCAGCAGCAACTCCACCGCCATGGCATCGGCCCAGCTGTCTGCCGATGCCACGCGGTTGAACGACGTGAAGGTGATCTTCAGCCAGCAGCCGAAGGTGAGCAGCCGTCTGCACTTTGGTTGCCGCATCGTTCAGGCCGGTGACGGCAGCCTGTTCCTGACCCTGGGTGACCGCTTCTCGCGCATGAACGACGCGCAGACGCTGGACAACCACCACGGCAAGGTGGTGCGGGTGAACGCCACCGGCGGCTCCCACCCGGACAACCCCTTTGTGGGCCGCGCTGGCGCGCTGCCCGAGATCTGGAGCGTTGGTCACCGCAACCTGCAGGGCGCCGCGCTTGCGCCCGACGGCCGACTCTGGACATCGGAGCACGGCCCGCAGGGCGGCGACGAGATCAACCGTGCCGATGCTGGAAAAAACTTCGGCTGGCCCGTGATCACCTTTGGCGAGAACTACGGTGGCGGCACCATTGGCGACGGCATCACGAGCAAGGCGGGGCTGGAGCAGCCGCTGCACCAGTGGACCCCGTCGATGGCACCGTCGGGCCTGGCCTTTGTCACCAGCGACCGTTACGGCCCGGCCTGGAAGGGCAGCCTGCTGGCGGGATCGCTCAAGTTCCGCTACCTGTCGCGTCTGGTCATCGAAGGCGACCGTGTGGTGCGCGAAGAGAAACTGCTGCCCAATCTCAACCAGCGCGTGCGCGACGTGCGCCAGGGCCCCGATGGCTTCATCTACCTGCTGACCGACGACCGCAACGGTCAGCTCTTGCGCCTGCTGCCCGGGCGCTGAAAGGCCCCCATGCGCCACCAGTCTCCACAATCCGCTGCGGGCATGCGTCTTGAGGCGGACCGCGCGGAACTGACCCGGCGCTACCGTGCGGTGCGCGATCAGACCCGCCTGCTGTCAGCACCGCTCTCGCCGGAAGACTGCCAGGCCCAGTCCATGCCGGACGCCAGTCCCGCCAAGTGGCACCTGGCCCACGTCACCTGGTTTTTCGAAACCTTTGTGCTGGAGCCCTTCGAGCCTGGTTTCAAGCCTTTCAACCCGGCCTTTCGGGTGCTCCACAACAGCTACTACAACGGCGTGGGCGAGCAGTTTGCGCGGCCCCAGCGCGGCCTGGTCACGCGGCCCGACCTGGCCGAGGTGTGGCGCTGGCGCGAGCAGGTGGACGAGCGCATCACGCATCTGATCGCACACACCGACAGCGCAGACGCGCTGCGCCTGATCGCCATGGGACTGCACCACGAGCAGCAGCACCAGGAGCTGCTGCTCACCGACATCAAGCACCTGCTCTCCATCAACCCGCTGCGCCCGGTGTACCGGCGCGCCTGGCCGCTGGTGTCGGTGTCGCCGGTGCCTGCACAGTGGGTCGAGCGCGAAGGTGGCTTGGTCGAGATTGGCCACGCCGGCGAAGGCTTTGCGTTCGACAACGAATCCCCGCGCCACCGCCAGTGGCTGGAGCCCCACGCGCTCATGAACCGCCTGGTGACGCACGGCGAGTGGCTGGCCTTCGTGCGCGACGGCGGCTACACCGACCCGCGCTGGTGGCTCGCCGCCGGCTGGGACTGGGTTCGCACGCAAGGCATCCGCGCACCGCTGTACTGGACACTCTCTCAGGACACCGAAGCCCTGCCCACCGTGTTCACCCTGCACGGCGAGGTGCCGCTGGACCCGCACACACCGGTGGTGCACGTGAGCTATTTCGAGGCCGATGCGTTTGCCCGCTGGACCGCGGCCCACCACGCCGACCAGGCCGGCGCCCGCCTGCCCACCGAAGCCGAGTGGGAGGCCTCCGCCGCCGCCCTGCCGGTGCAGGGCAACCTGCAGGACGCCAGCGCCCTGCACCCCATGCCCGCGCGCGCGGGAAACGGACTGCTGCAGATGTTCGGCGACGTGTGGGAATGGACCGCGAGCAGCTACAGCCCCTACCCGGGCTACCAGGTGGCCGAGGGCGCGGTGGGTGAGTACAACGGCAAGTTCATGGTCAACCAGACCGTGCTGCGCGGCGGCTCGTGCGCCACGCCGGCGTCGCACCTGCGCGCGAGCTACCGCAACTTCTTCCCGACCGATGTGCGCTGGCAGTTCAGCGGACTCAGGCTCGCCAAATCGTTGCCCCCACGCTCCGCCGCTGCGCGGGTCGCTGCCCCGGGACAGGGGAGGGCCCCGGTCCAAGCCGGTCCCGGGGGCTGATCCGGCTTGGGGCGGCCCGGCGCCGGATCGCTCACCGCGTGAGCAGACGCCGGGCCCCATGGCTGGACGCGTCCACCACCACCACCATGAGCAGCATCGCGCCGAGGATGGTGGCGGTCTTGTTCATCTGGAACAGGCCCATGTGAAAGGCCAGCAGCTGGCCCAGACCGCCCGCGCCCACGACGCCCAGCACCGCGGCGGCGCGGATGTTGTTTTCCCAGCGGTAGAGCGTGTAGCTCATGAGCTGCGGCAACACCTGGGGCAGCGTGGCGTACAGGAACACGCGCACGTTGCCCACACCCTGCACGCGCAATGCGTCGCCGGGGCCGGGCGGTGCGTTTTCGATGGCCTCCGCGAACAGGCGGCCCAGAACACCGGTGGTGTGAAAGGCCAGCGCCAGCGTGCCGGCGAACGGTCCCAGGCCGGCCGAGATGAGCAGCAGTGCCGCCCACACCAGCTCGGGGATGCTGCGTAGCGCGTTGAGCACCCAGCGCGTGGGGGTTCGGCTCCACGCGGCGTCGGCCGAGTGCAGGCGACTTGCCGGCAGAGCCAGCGCCAGACCGGCCGCCGCCGCCAGCGCGGTGCCGAGCGCCGACATGGCCAGCGTTTCCCAGGCGCCGATGGCGACCTTCTTCACAAACACGGGCGAGAGGTCGGGCGGGAAAAACTCGGCCACGAAGCGGCCCATGCTGCGCGCGGCCTCCAGCGAGAGGAATTGCGCCCACTGCAGGTCGAGAGAGACGAAACTGGCGATCACAAGCACGCTGAGTCCAACGACGAACCAGCAGGCCTTGCAGCGCGCGTCAAACAGGCGCGGCGGCAGCTTGTAGGGTGGGTTGGCCGCAGCGGTCTTTTTCATCGCTTTATCCCAACGATTTCCTGAGCCACGAACTCACCCGGTCTGCGAGCGCCACCAACATCACAAACACCAGCAGCATGGTGGCGACTTCACCGCCGTTGAACATCTTCATGGAGTTGTCGAGCTGCTGGCCCAGGCCGCCCGCACCCACAAAACCCAGCACCACCGACGAGCGGATCGCACATTCCCAGCGGTACACGGTGTAGCTGGTGAGCTCGGCCGCGTTGGTCGGCAGCAGGCCGTAAAAGAAAGCCTGCAGGCGGCCGCTGCCGTTGCGCAGGAGTGTTTCGGTGGCGTGCGATTCACCGCTCTCCAGGATCTCGCCGTACACCTTGCCCAGCATGCCGCCGTAGGTGAGCGCAATCGCCAGCACGCCGGCTGTGGGCCCCAGGCCGACCACCCGCACGAACACCAACGCCCACACCAGCTCGGGAATGCTGCGCAGCACGATGAGCAACCAGCGAACGAGCTGACGGAACCAGGACGGTCCGCGCGCCATGTGGCCCGAGAGTGCTGACACCGAGAGCAGGCGCACCGACATGAGCGCGAGCGGAATCGCCACCACCAGCGCCAGCGTGACGCCGGCGGTGGCCATGGCCACGGTGCGCCAGGTCTCGCGCGCCACCATGCCCATGAACTCCGCGTTGATCACCAGAGGCCAGAAGGTGGCCATGAACTGGCGGGTGATCTTGAGGTTGTCGGGCTCCAGAAAGATCCAGGGCTTGAATTCGGTAGCCACCATGAGCGGCCACAGCAGCACGGCGCCCAGGCCGAGCCAGAACACGCGGCCCGTCCACGCGGGGTCTCGCGCGGGGGCGCTGCGCAAGGCATGCATCGCTGCGCTCATGGTCAGCGGCAGTGCATCACCGCAGGTTGCGGCGTGGCCTGCGGCTCGGCCACCACCGCCACCGGCGCTTCGCCGCGCAACTCGTGTTCGAACTGGTCGTACAGCCGCACCAGACGGTCCTGGGTGACCTCGGCGGCCGGGAGGTCAAAGGCCAGCTGGCCGTCTCTCAAACCGACGATGCGCGGGAAGTGCGCGAGGGCCACGTCCACCTGGTGCAGCGTGGCCACCAGCGTCACGCCGCGCGCGCGTGCGCCGTCCTGCAGCGCGGACACGGCCTGTTTCGAGCGCGTGGGGTCCAGAGCCGACAAGGGCTCGTCGATCAGCCAGAGCCGGGCCGGCGCGAGCAGCGCACGCGCCAGGCCCACACGCTGGCGCTCGCCTCCTGAGAGCCGGTCGACCCGCTCGAAGAGTTTGTCGGCCAGGTCGAAGTGGTCCAGCGCGTCAAAGGCCGCTGGAATGTCATCGGGATAGAACAGCGAACGCAAGCTGGACAGCAAACCCATGGCGGGCAGCCTGGCCGCGAGCACCGAGGTGACCACACGCTGGCGCGGCGGCAGCGGCGGCACCTGCGGCGCCAGAAACAACTGGCCGCGCTGGCGCTGCAGTGCACCGCGCGGCAGCGTCCAGGGGTCACGGCCGTCGAGCGCGAAGCGGCCTTCGGTGGGTGGCAGGGCACAGGCCATGACCTGCAGCAGCGTGGTCTTGCCTGCGCCCGACGGACCGATCACCGCGACCTGCTCGCCCGTGGTGATCTGGAGGTCGAGCGAGCGCAACGCGGGCGCGTGGCCTATGCGTGCTGCCGGGTGGCGTGCCGAAACGCCTTCCAGTGTGATGTTCAACCGGGCTGCCTTGCGATCAGAGCAGGCCGGCGCTGCGTGCTGCGGCCTCCAGGCCCTTGTAGTTCTCGGGCTTGGTTTCGATGTAGCGCGTGGCTCGGTTGAGCTTGAGGATCTCGGCGTGCTCTGGGTTGGCCGGCGACAGGCCGATCAGCGCAGCCTTGATCTTCTGCTGCATGGCCACCGGCGTGTCGGCGTGTACCGACCAGTTGTAGTTGAAGTAGCCCGGCGTGGTGAAGAACACGTCGACCGCCTTGGTGTCGACCTTGTTCTCGGCGACGAATTTTTTCCACACAGTGATGTCCAGCGCGGCCGCGTCGACCTTGCCGCTGACCACCGACGCGATGGTGGCGTCGTGCGCGCCGCTGTAGGCGATCCGGCGGAAGTCTTTTTCGGGTTCGATGTTGGCGGCCAGCAGGAAGCTGCGCGGCATCAGGTGGCCCGAGGTGCTGCTCTGCGATCCGAACGACACCTGCTTGCCCTTCATGTCGGCCAGCGTCTTGATGCCCGAGTCGGTCTTGGCAATGAACACCGACTGGAACTTGGTGTCTTCCTCGCGCTGGGCCAGCGGCACGACCTTGCCACCCGAGCGGATGTTGGCCTGCACAAACGTGAAGCCGCCGAACCACACCAGATCAACCTTCTTGTTGACCAGCGCTTCCACGGCGGCGGGGTAGTCGCTGACCGGGGTGAACTCGACCTTCACACCCAGTTGCTTTTCGAGGTAGGTGGCCAGCGGCGTGAACTTGCGAATCTGCTCGGTGGCGGCTTCTTCGGGAATGGTGGTGACGCGAAACACGGCTTGAGCGTGAGCGGCTGCCGTGAGGCTGAGCACGGCGCAGGTGAAGAGTGCGCGCAGGGTGCGGTGGGTGGTTTTGAGCATGATGAATCCGGTCAAGAGGGATTGGGGAGGGCGTATTAGACCCGACCTGCTCCAGATGCGCGCCGCGCCGGGAGAGTGACCGTCAGCTTTGCAAGACCCTGTAAGAAAGTGGGTCAGCACACCGACTTTGAAAGAAGCCTCCGCTATAAAGACCCTTCCCGAAAGCGCCCATGCCCATCCAGACCCCCGCACCCCCCTTCATCCAGCTCCACCATGAAGACCGCGCCGCGTTGCGCGACGAACTCGTGGCCGGGTTGCTGGAGACGCCGGCCCACATCTCGCCCAAGTTTCTTTACGACGCGTTGGGCTCGCGGCTGTTCGACGCCATCACCGAACTGCCCGAGTACTACCCCACGCGAACCGAGGCGGCGATCTTTCGGCAGCACGGCCCCGACATGGCACAGGTGGTGCCCGGCGGCTCCATCCTGCTCGACCTCGGTGCGGGCAGCTGCGTCAAGGCCGCGCGCCTGTTCCCGGTGCTGCAGCCTGCCGCATATGTGGCCATCGACATCTCGGTGGACTACCTGCGCGACACCTTGCAGCAACTGCAGCAGCAACACCCCGCGCTGGCCATGCTGGGCCTGGGCATGGACTTTTCAAGCCGCTTTGCACTCGGTGCCGAAGTGGCCGACTGGCTGGCCGACGGACCGGCCGCGCAGGCGCCGCGTGTGGTGTTCTACCCCGGCTCCAGCATCGGCAACTTCAACCCGGCCGAGGCGCTGACGCTCCTCAAGCAGGCACACGCGGTGTGCCGCTCGGGTGGCGCTGGTGGCGGCCTGCTGATCGGAGTGGACCGCGTCAAACCACGGGCCGTGCTGGAGCCTGCCTACGACGATGCACTGGGTGTCACCGCTGCGTTCAACCGCAACCTGTTGCTCAATGTGAACCGGGTGTTGGGCGCCGACTTCGCGCCCGCCGCGTGGCGCCACGTGGGGCTGTTCAACACGGAGCGCTCGCGCATTGAAATGCATCTGGAAGCCAGCACGCAGCAGACCGTGCGCTGGGCCGGTGGCCAACGTGTTTTTGCTGCGGGCGAACGGCTGCACACCGAGAGCTCGTACAAATGGCAGCCCGAGGCCTTTGAAGCGGTGTTGCGAGACGCCGGCTTCGGCCCTGCGCGTCACTGGAGCGACGCACAGGGCTGGTTCAGCGTGTTCTGGGCACCGGCCTGAAGGCGCGCCACCACTGCGCGAAGACTTCGTGACCGCTCACCATCACCACGCCGGCGAGCACCAGCAGGGCGCCGGTGAGAAATCCGGACTCAACAGGTTCACTCAACAGCCAGGCACCCAGCACCACGCCGAACAAGGGCGTGAGGAAGGTCAGCACGCCCAGCCTTGACGCGAGGTAACGGCCCATGAGCCAGAACCAGACCAGGAAACTCACGAACGCCACCACCACCGACTGGAAGGCGAGACTCGCCCATATGAGCGGGCTGGGGTTGAAGGTGGTGTGCCCCATCAGCCAGGCTGCCGGCAGCAGCAGCACAAAGGCGCCGAGCAACTGGTAGAGCAGCGTCTGTGTGGCCGGCAGGCTGCTCAGGCGCGTGGTGCGGATGACCACCGTGGTGGCGCCCCAGGCCGCGCCGCCCAGCAGGCCCAGCAGGTCGCCCCAGAGCATGCGGGCCCAGTCCTGGTTGCCTTGTGTGTCGCGCAGCAGGAAGGCAACGGCAATGCCGGCAAAGGCCATGAAGATGCCCATCCACTGCAGCGGTGCCAGCCGCTCCGACGGCAGTTTCCACTGCAGGCCCAGCGCCGCGAAGATGGGCGCGGTGTAGAGAAACACCACCATGTGCGCCGCCGAGGTGTGGCCCAGCCCTTCGCCCACCAGCAGGAATTCGAGCCCGAACAAGCCGCCCGCCACCGCGCCGGGTTTCCAGGCGCCGTCGGCCAACAGCGAGCCTTCGCCGCGGCGCCACATGAGCAGGCCCACCAGCACGGCGGCGATGCCGGATCGCACGGCGATTTGCAGGATGGGCGAGAAGTCTTGTGCTGTGGCCTTCAGCGCGATCTGCTGCAGGCTCCAGGTGAGGCAGAGCACGACCATGAGGCCGAAGGCGCGGGGGTCGAGGGCTTGGCGGGTGTCCAAAACATGCATTCGTTGTCAGTTGGGGTGGCGATTGTCCCTTTGACCGATACGGAGTAGATAACGAAAATCAGACGAATCCATTCCCTGGACCGCCAACATGCCGCGCACCCCCGCCCGCCATCCCGTCAAACACCTCCAGACCGCGCCGTTCACCGACGCGCTGCCAGGCGACATCGTGTTCCGCGCGGCGCAGATGCCGGCCGACGCCGCCTACCCGCACCACCGCCACCATTGGGGCGAGTTCGTCTACGCCTTCAGCGGCGTGATGGAGGTGCAGCTCGCGACCGCGCACTACCTGATCCCGCCTCAATACGGGTTGTGGCTGCCACCTGATGTGGACCACACCGGCATGAACCGACAAGAGGTGTCTTTCTGCTCGGTGTATGTGGTGCCCGAGCGCGCCACGCGCATGCCGTTGCAGGTGTGCGCACTCACGGTGAGTCCCTTGCTGCACGGCTTGCTGGAGCACATGCGCCAGACACCTCCAGCGACGGCCAAGGGTGCAGCACACGATCGGCTGCTGCAGGTGGTGCTGGACCAGCTGGAGGCCGCGCCGGCCACCGGCAGCTATCTGCCCACGTCCAGCGACCCGCTGCTTGCGCCCGTGTTGCAGGCGCTGGAAGCCCAGCCCGGCGATGCGCGTTCGGTGGCCGAATGGGCTGCCGTGGTGCACACCACCGAGCGCACCCTCATGCGGCGTTGCCAGAGCCAGCTGGGCATGACGCTGGCCGAATGGCGGCAGCGGCTGCGCACGGTGAAGGCCATGGCCATGCTGGAGGCAGGCGAGAAGGTGGAGCACATCGCACACGACCTGGGCTACGCGTCCACCTCGGCCTTCATCGGCATGTTTCGCCGTCTGACCGGCACCACGCCCGACGCCCACCGCAAGGGTCGCTGAGGCCTGTTCAGATGCTCAGGCGCGCACGCTGCGAAAGCCGGCAAAGATGTCGGTGCGCGCCGCCGGGAAGTAGTTGCGGTAGCGGGGGTGGCGCATGCGCGGGTGGGTGGCGCTGCTCGCGCCCTTGAGCACCGGGCGGCCGTCGAACCACGGTTGGGAGTAGTCACGGTAGGGGTGAGGCGCAAAGCCGGGGAAGGGCGCGAAGGTGCTCGCGGTCCATTCCCAGACCTCGCCCCAGGTGAAGCCCGGCGCGCGGTGTGCCGCGACTTCCCACTCGGCCTCGGTCGGCAGTCGCCGGCCGGCCCAGCGGCACCAGGCCTGCGCTTCGGTGGCGCTCAGGTGGCAGGCCGGGGCTTGCAGGTCCAATGCCTGCCAGATGCCGAAGCGCTGTACCTCCCAGCCATCCGCTCTGCGCCGCAGATAGCGCGGCATTGCCGCGAGTCCAGCGTCCACCATCGGCAGGTAGCGCGCCCAGGTCACGGGGCCGGCGTCGATCTCGAAGGCGTTCACCTCGACGGTGTGGGCGCCGAGTTCGTTGTCGAAAGCGAAGCCGGCGCCGCTCCAGCCCAGGGTCCAGCGGGTGGCCGGCACGTGGACCTCGGCAGCTTCGGTGTGCACCAACGAAGACGGATGGCCCACGTCGATACCCAGCGCCTGCGCCATGTAAACCCCGGCTTCCGCATGCATGTCTTCGTGGAACAGGGCGAGGCGGAAAAAGTAGAGGCCGGTGTCGTCTTCGGGCGCCTCAGACAGCAGCGCCAGTGTCTGGTCCAGACTGGCCGACAGGTCGGTGCGGGTGGTCTCGGCATCGGGGAGGTCGAGCTGCCAGCGGCGGTCGTGCGCGATCGCGCTGGAGTCGTACAGCGCCTCGGCGTCAACGCCGCGAGCCGCCTGGCGTGCGGGGCCCCGGGCCACGAGCGGGTCCGCCTGCAGGCCCCGGCCAAGCTGCGGGTTGCGCGCAATCCACCAGTCGGCGAACCAGCCGATGTGACCCAGCTCCCACAGCGGCAGGTTGAGCTCGGGCGTGCAGGGCACGCGCAGACCTTGGCCGAGGGCGGACTCGAAGGCCGCGAACTGCCGCAGCGTGCGTTCTCGCGCATCCACCAGCCCGCTGGCCAGCGTTGCCCTGTCGGCGTGGCGGGCCATGTCGGCCGCAGACCACCCGCCAGAAGGCGCATCGCCCACAATCGCTGACCCGCTCACATCCATGAAAAAACCTTCGCTCTGTATCGTCACGCCGGCCCTGGCCGATGCCAACAACGGCAACTGGCAAACCGCCCGCCGGTGGGCGCGCATGCTCTCGGGCCATTATCGGGTGAGGGTGGCGCGCGAATGGGTGCCAGGGGAAGGGGGCGACCTGCTGCTGACTCTGCACGCGCGCCGCTCGGCGTCCTCGGTGGCTGCGTGGGCGAAAGCGCATCCGGACCGCCCGTTGGTGCTCGCCCTCACCGGCACCGACCTCTACCGCGACATCGCCACCGATGCGAGTGCCCAGAGCTCGCTGGCGCTTGCGCACCGCCTCATCGTGCTGCAGGAGCAGGGTCCGCTGGCCCTGCCTGAGGCGCTGCGCGACAAGTGCCGTGCGGTGTTCCAGTCGGGCACGCGTCGCCAGACGCTGGCCAAGACCAACACCCACCTGCGGGCGGTGATGGTGGGCCACCTACGCGACGAAAAATGGCCGCAGACCTTGTTTGAAGCCGCGCGCCTGCTGCGACCCGACGAGGGCATCCACATCGATCACATCGGTGCTGCACTCGACCCCGCGCTGGGCGAGGTCGCGCAAACCACCGCGCTGGCCTGTCCACACTACCGCTGGCTCGGCGGCCTCCCACATGCGGCCACGCGCGCGCGCACGCAGCGTGCCCATGTGCTGGTGCACACCAGCCGCATGGAGGGCGGCGCCCACGTGCTGATGGAAGCCGTGCTGAGCGGCACGCCGGTGCTGGCCTCCCGCATCGATGGCAATGTGGGCATGCTGGGCACCGAGTACGGCGGCTACTTCCCGCCCGGTGATGCAGCTGCGCTGGTGCAGGCCTTGCGCGAGTGCCGTGCGGACTTGGGCGAGCCCGCTGGCAGGCTGGTCACCCTGCAAGCACAATGTGAAGCCCGCGCGCCGCTGTTTGATCCGCGCACCGAGCGGGCCGCCTTGCTGGCCCTGTTGCACGAGCTGCGCTGAACCCGCGCCACCGAATTCATTTCTCACGGAGACCCCATGAACGCACCCAACCCCACCGCCGCCACCCAACCCCGCCTCACCAGCCTTTCGCACGGCGGCGGCTGCGGCTGCAAGATCGCGCCCGGCGTGCTCAGCGAAATCCTCAAAGGCACGGCCGCCATGCCGATCCCGAAGGAGCTGCTGGTCGGCATCGAGACGGCGGACGACGCGGCCGTGTACCAGCTCAACGACGAGCAGGCGTTGATCGCCACCACCGACTTTTTCATGCCCATCGTGGACGATCCGTACGACTTCGGTCGCATCGCCGCCACCAACGCCATCAGCGACGTGTACGCCATGGGTGGCACACCCATCATGGCGCTGGCCCTTGTGGGCATGCCCATCAACGTGTTGTCTACCGAGACCATCGGCAAGATCCTGCAAGGTGGCCAGGACGTGTGCCGCGCGGCCGGCATCCCCATCGCGGGTGGCCACACCATCGACTCGGTCGAGCCCATCTACGGCCTGGTGGCCCTGGGCCTGGTGCATCCCAAGCGCGTGAAGCGCAACGCCGACGCGAAGGTGGGCGACCGCCTGATCCTGGGCAAGCCGATCGGCGTGGGCGTGCTCTCGGCCGCGCTGAAGAAAGACGCGCTGAGCCCCGACGGCTACGCGCAGATGATCGCCAACACCACCAAGCTCAACACGCCCGGCCCCGATCTGGCGGCGCTGGACGGCGTGCATGCGCTGACCGACATCACCGGCTTTGGCCTGGCCGGCCACGTGATGGAAATGGCGCGCGGCGCCAACACCACCGTGCGCATCGACATGGCGCGCGTGCCGCTAATCGCCGGCGTGCGCGAACTCGCTGCGGCCGGCATGGTGACCGGTGCTTCGGGCCGCAACTGGGCGGCCTATGGCCACGAAGTTCGCCTGGCCAGCACCCTGCAGCCGGTGGACCAGGCCCTGCTGTCCGATCCACAAACCAGCGGCGGCCTGCTGGTGGCCTGCGCGCCCGACGCGGTGGACGCGGTGCTGGCCATCTTCGAGAAACACGGCTTTACCGGCGCGGCCGACATCGGCGAGATCGTGGCACCCGCCGCCGAAGGCGTGCGCCTGGAAGTGATCTGAGCCATGGAGCGCAGGCACATCAGCTCCGGCTCGCCGTTCGAGCGGCAGATTGGCTACTCGCGCGCCGTGGTCGCGGGCGACTGGGTGTTCGTCTCGGGCACCACCGGCTTTGACTACACCACCATGACGATTTCCGACAGCGTGGTGGAGCAGGCCGAACAGTGCATGCAGAACATCGCCGCCGCGCTCAAGCAGGCGGGTGCCAGCCTCGACGATGTGGTGCGCGTGAACTACGTGCTGCCCGATGGCGCCGACTTCGAAGCCTGCTGGCCGGTGCTGCGCCAGCACCTGGGCACCGCACGCCCGGCCGCCATGATGATCACCGCCGGCCTGCTCGATCCGCGCATGAAGATCGAGATCGAGGTCACGGCGCTCAAACAGCGCTGAACCCTTTTTTTGCAAATTCACGAAATTTTCGTGAATTTGCAAAAAACGATATATTGACGAGACCATGGTGCCTCGCCTCATTCAGCCTCTCTTCGAGCAACTCGCCCGGCAATACCCTGTTGTCACACTGACCGGGCCACGCCAGAGCGGCAAGACCACGTTGGCCCGATCGGTCTTTCCGGCCAAGCCCTATGTGACGCTGGAAGACCCCGATGTGCGCCGCTTTGCCATCGAAGACCCGCGCGGTTTTCTGGCGGGCTTCACCCAAGGCGCGATCCTTGACGAAATCCAGCGGGCACCCGAGCTGACGTCCTACCTGCAGGGCATGGTGGATGTCGACCCCACGCCGGGACGTTTTGTGTTGACCGGCAGCCATCAGTTCGAACTCATGCGCGGTGTGACGCAGTCGCTGGCTGGGCGCACCGCTGTGCTGAGGCTGCTCCCTTTCAGTGCCGCCGAGCTGGCGCAGTTGTCCCCTGCAGCGGTGTCGTTGCCATTGCCGCAATGGATTTATGCCGGTTTTTATCCGCGCATCCACGATCGCGGTCTTGATCCTTCCCAGGCTCTGGGCGACTACTTCGCCACCTATGTGGAGAGGGATCTGCGTGCGCTCACGGCCGTGCACGATCTGGGCCGCTTCGAGCGTTTTGTGCGCTTGTGTGCCGGGCGGGTTGGCCAGTTGCTCAACCTATCCAGTCTGGCGAACGACGCCGGGGTGTCGCACTCCACGGCCCAGGCCTGGATGGATCTGCTGCAGACCAGCTACATCGTGCACCTGCTGCCACCGTGGTTCACGAACACCGGCAAGCGGCTCGTCAAGAGTCCGAAGCTCTATTTCTACGACGTGGGCCTGGCATGCTGGCTGCTGGGTCTGCGCAGCGCGGAGCAGGTGTCTCGCGATCCGCTGTGGGGTGGTCTGTTCGAGAACTTCATCGTCATGGAGGCCCTGAAAGACCGTTTCAACCAAGGCGAACATGCACCGCTCTACTTCTATCGGGACTCCACGGGTCACGAAGTGGACTTGCTCGTGCCCACCCGGGGCCGGTTCAGGGCGCTGGAGATCAAGGCGGGCGCCACCGTCAACAGCGACTACTTCAAAGGATTGCAGCAGTTCGCCAAAGCCCACCCCGACCAGCTGGATAGCGGTGGTGTCGTGTTTGGCGGTTTACAAGGCCAGGGACGAAGCGACTGGCCGGTGTGGTCCTGGCGGTCGCTGTTGAGCCCGCCGCCGTATTCACAAACCCAGGGACCCGTATGAATCAAGCCCCCATCCTCGCCTTCGACATCTTCGGCACCGTGGTCGACTGGCACGGCAGCATCACACGCGAGGTGGCCGCGCTCTATCCGCAGGTGGATGCCGATGCGTTTGCCCTCGCCTGGCGCTCGGGGTACCAGCCCGCCATGCAGCGTGTGCGCTCGGGGGAACTGGGCTGGACGTTGATCGACGATCTGCACCGGATGATCCTTGACGAACTGCTGCCGAAGTTCGGAATGACGAATCTGACCGAAGCGCAGAAGCAGCACCTCAACAAGGTCTGGCACCGGCTCGACCCTTGGCCCGACACGGTGGCCGGGCTCACGCGGCTGAAGGCGAAGCACACCCTCTGCAGCCTGTCCAACGGCAACATCGGCCTGCTGACCAACATGGCCAAGCGTGCGGGCCTGCCCTGGGACTGT
>LNFM01005677.1_pt1 | contig 21302 bp, 18 predicted proteins | sample 596031 | NCBI WGS metagenome assembly LNFM01 (sample SAMN04254537, study PRJNA301005) | activated carbon metagenome | isolation source: dual media filters at the Ann Arbor, Michigan drinking water treatment plant | place: USA: Ann Arbor
TCGCCACGCCGCCGATGGACAACCCTGCCTCCGCGCACTTCGAAAGGGCTGAAGACCTCAGCCCGTAACCGTCCGCGAGAGGTAGTCAACTCCACTCTACTATCGGTTGAACCGCATCGGGCTGATCATCATGCTCGACGAAGGACCTGTTCCAGACTGTCGGCTGCGGCCGGTATCGGGCCTTCCACTCAACCACGCTAGGCCAGCGGTGGTTGAGTCGACGCCCAGGGCGCCGCGCCAAGCGAACACGTCGGCATCATCTTGCATAGCGGTGCAGCGATGAACGCGCAAGGCATCGGCAGCCCAGGATGCGTTGAGGGCGAGCTTGAAGTCACTCGGGCCTGGGAAGAGCGTATGCATCAGATCGAGCAGATCAAGGCCGAGCTGGATGCAAAGCGCTACTCCAAGTCGAAGCTGATAGAACTCTGTGCCATGAGTCTGATGGCTGGCGAAGCGCTGGCAGCGGACTTGAAGCAGGCGCGGGAGAGATCACGTGCAGCGTCAGCTTGCGACCACGGCGTGGCCGCCGTCGTGCACGCAGTGGCATCGAGTGTTGCAGAGGGCTGGGACCCCGCCGACCTGATCGCACGTGCACTAGAAGAACTTCAGCCAGATCATCCGACACTGCTGAACCTGCGAGCCATCACGCTGCAAGCCGCGGTCGCTGCCAGGCGCACCGTGGCGAAGAAGGCGGCATCTTCAAGACACAACAACGGCGACTCAGCCAAGTCCAAGGACTTCGTGCGCACGTGTTGGAGTCAATGGCGGCGAGATGGGGGCCATTACGTCAGCGCCATCGCTTTCGCCAGAGACATGCTGGACAAACAACTGCCCGGTGTCACGTCTGAGGTGGTGGTGTGCCGCTGGGTAAGAGCTTGGGACAAGACTGAGCAGACAGCACCGTGCAAGCAAGGTGCGCACCGTGCTCGCACAGACCTTTCGCCGTAGTCCAATCTGACAAGAATCGGAATCCATGCAAACACATGGATCCGATATGCAGACCAAGCACTCAGATGTCGACGGTACCCGCCGCCCGGGTCCGACATACCCATCCCTCGCCAGCGAGGTCCGCGTCGCAGTCGACACCGCATGTGCCGCTTGGCACCTCAATCGCAGGCCCCAGACGCTCAGGTGCTGGGCGGTCTATGAGGACGGCCCGCTCCGCCCCAGTAGGATCAATGGCAGGCTGGCGTGGAAGACCGATGACCTTCGCCGGGTGCTCGGGGTGCTCGCATGACGGCGACCGATGCCGCAGCGGCTTGGTACGTGACTGTGTCGAGTTCACATCCCGCGGCCATCCCGGCCAGTCTGCTGCGGTCACTGGTGGTAGGCAACGAAGCACCGCAGTCGAGTACGGCGACCAAAATCCAGGGCCGCGGCATCGAGCAAGAATCTGTGGCGAGTTGGAGGACCCGCAAGGGCAGCAGGAAGCCCTTGCAGGTGCACGAGGGCGACTACTCGGGGCCCACCCAGCTCGACCTGTTCAGGGACGGGCTGACAAGCCCGGGCATCCCTCAGACCGAGTCTGAGCCCTCAAGTGACGGCAACGTCGATCAAAGCTGCACGACTTCACACGACGACCTAGCAGCCCCGCCGGACCCCACGATTCGTCGCACGAGCGGAGTCGCTGATGACTGAGCGACTGCATGACAGCCCGCGCGACCCGGTAGAAGCCCTTCATTGCCTCAACCCCGGATGCGACCGGGGAGAGTGGGTGAAGATTGCTATGGCCTCGAAGGCCGCCGGCATCGACTTCGAAACCTTTGATGCCTGGAGCGCCCACGCAGCCAACTACACCGCCCGCAGCACCCGCGACACCTGGAAGTCGCTTGATGCGAGTGGGGGCATCGGCGCCGGCACCCTGTTCTGGATGGCAGGGAAAGAGGGGTGGCGTCCTTCTGCCGCAAACACGACTGGATTCCAGACGCGGTGCGAGCCACGACCCAAGTTGGATGTCCCAGCTGCGGGCCCGGTGCGGTCAGCAGAAGAGGTATGGACGCGGTGCGCTCCTGCCACGGCGTCGCACGGGTACATCGAGGCCAAGGGTGGGCGTCATGAGGGCCTGCGAGTCGTTCCCGAAGGCGACCCACTCACCATCGCTGGTGTGAGCATGGCTGGAGCCCTCGTGGTGCCGATCACTCCGCTCGGCGGCAACGAACTCATGTCGCTGCAATTCATCGCTCCGCCGGAGTTGGCCGTGGCTTGGAAGTCTGCCGGCATTCGCGGCAAGTTGAACTTGCCCGGCTCATCTGCCTCCGGTGTTTATGTGGTCGGAGAGATCGAACCGGGTAGCACGGCGTACCTGTGCGAAGGCATCGGGCAGGCGTGGACCTGCTGGAGGGCAAAGGGCCGGGGCGCCGTGGTGTGCTTCGGTTGGGCCAGGGTTCGAGCCATTGCCGCGCAGATGCGGTTGCGAGATCCCACCGCACAGCTCGTGCTCGTACCAGACGTCGGAAAGGAGACCGAGGCTGAAGAGATCGCCCGGTGTTCAGGCGCCCTTGTGGCCTACATGCCCTCCGGGTGGGAAACTAACTCAGACGTGAACGACCTCGGACTTCGCGATGGAAACGATGTGGTGGAAAACATGCTGGACCGCGCCAGGAAGCCTCCTGCGGCAGAAGAACGCTTCAGAGCAATGGGGAGCGCAGAGATCCACGAGTTGCCATCGCTGCAATGGCGCATTCGAGGTGTGCTGCCAGCCTCAGGGCTGGCCTGCGTGTATGGGCCAAGCGGATCGGGCAAGTCCTTCCTTACCTTCGACATGGCCGCCGCGATCGCCCAAGGTGGCGTCTGGTTCGGGCACCGCGTCACGCCCTCTCCGGTCGTCTACGTCTGCCAGGAGGGATCGGCGGGATTCCGGCAGCGCGTTCTGGCGTGGGAGCAACATCACGGACGTGAGTTGCCCAAGATCCTCCGGGTAGTGTTTGACCCCTTCAAGCTGAATCACCCGGACGATGTCACTCAGCTCGCCCACACGGTTCTCGACCTCGGTACGGGCGCAGTCACAGTCATCGACACCCTGAATGCAAGTGCGCCGGGGATCGACGAGAACTCCTCGCGGGACATGGGAATCGTCATCGAGGCTGCGAAGACAATGCAGCGCATGACCGCAGGCCTTGTCGTCCTCGTGCACCATACTGGCAAGGACCGTAGTGCTGGGATGCGAGGCCACAGCTCGCTGGTTGCAGCTCTGGATGCCGCCATCGAGGTCAGCAGGGATGGCAAGGTTCGCCAGTGGAAGGTCAACAAGTCGAAGGACGGCGCAGATGGTGGGCAACACCCGTTTTCGTTGGAGGTGATCAGCTTGCAGCCGGACTCGGACGGCGAGCCCGAGACATCGTGCGTGGTGAAAGGGGAGGCCTCTGCAGCGGAAGTCAAGCAGGCGGTGAACGACGTGAGGCTCCCGAGGGGGGGCAACCAACGCCTCGTATTCGGCGTCATTCGCGAACAGTTCACGGTGTGCATCAGCGCCCTGCCGGGCATCCCCGCGATGCGGCCTGTGCTCGATCTGGAGAACGCAGTGAGGACGGGTGCGGCGGCGCTCACATGCCCCAGCGACAAGCGAACGAGTCGAGCCCGTGCCGCGATCACCAGCATGGTGAAGAACGGAGTCCTCCGCCTCCACAATGAAACCCTGTGGCTTCCGTGACGCCGAAACCCTCCGTTTTTGCCAGAAGAAGAGAAGTTCGACGCCGAAATCCTCCTCTCCCCCTATACAAGGGGAGGGACCGGGCCGGCAGGGACAATCAGACCAAATCTCCCTCCTGGAGATCATTGACCCCGGATCCGGCCAACACGGCGCGACGGCTGAGGTATCGGACCTAGACCGGGTCGGAGAACGGCCGTTTAGCCGTCTTCGTCATGGAGGCGCATCAATGGCATGCGTTACGGCGGGCACTGGACTCAACCTTGAACCGCGATTCCGCTGGCTTCAAGTCGCGGTGCCATCAAGCACCATGAGATCGCTACGGGCCTCCTTGGTGAACGGCAACAGCCAGTCCTGGAGACGAAATGCAGCGGGACTACCTCCGAATACTGCACAACGCTGAGCGCAACTACCCCACCCACTCCTCCGTCCCCAGCGGCAACGCATTCAACTCCTTCCGCGACTCCCTCCACTGCGGCCAGTGCCGGGTCAGCAGCGCCACGAAGCGCTCGTTGTGCGTCGGCTCGATCAGGTGCAGCATCTCGTGCACCACGACGTACTCGACCAGGTCCTTGGGCTTCTTCACCAGCTCGGTGTTCAGGCGGATGTGGCCCGCGTTCGCGTTGCAGCTGCCCCACTTCGTTTTCATTCGCTGCAGAAAGTAGCCTGCCACATGCACGCCCAGTTGCGGCTCCCATCGCGCGATGATTTCGGGGACGACGGCGTGCAACAGGCGCTTGTGCCACGCATGCATCACCTCGGCACGTTTCAAAGCGTCGCTGCCGGGCCGTACCTGCAGCGTGATTCGCCGATGGCCGAGCTTGACCGCCGGTTTGGCGTCCAGCTCGACGACGGTCAGCAGGTGGTTGCGCCCCCACAGCCAGTGGCTCTCCCGCTCGACGTACCGCCGCTCAACCTCTCGCGCCTGATCGCGCAGCGCCTGCTGCTGCAGGCGGATCCAGCCGAGCTTGGAGATCGCGTAGGCCCGCGCCACCTCGGTACGGGTGCTGGTTGGCGCCACCAGCGTCACCCGCCCTTCCGGTGGGTGCACGGTGAGGTGGACGTGCTTGACGCCCTTGCGCGTCAGCTGAATCGTGATGTCACCCAGCTCGAACACTTCGCTCATCAGTAGCCCGGCTGGTTCTTGATGATCGCGAAGATGGCCAGCGTGGCGGCCTTGTTCTTCTTCATGATCGGGTAGATGGCGTTCAAGACCTGGGCCTCGCGGGCAGAGTCGCCCTTCCAGCCCGCCGGTGCCTTCTCGCGGACGGCCTTGTCCAGCTTCAAGGCCATGTCCAGGACTTCGTCGCCGAACGGCGCCGGCGGTTCGGCAGCGGTGTTGGGGGGTATCGAGCTGGCCAGGACGGCTGGCAGGTTGTTGTACAGGACGGTCGCTTCCTTGTTCCCGTGCAGCGCAGCCGGCACGTCTTTGTCGTCCTTGCCGGCGCTCAATCTCTTCGCAAGATCCTCCGCAGCCCTCAGGAACGCCTCATAGGACTCGGTGTCGTCCCGCTTCTGCTGGATCAGGTCTTCCAGCAGCTTCGACATCTCGTCGTAGAACATCGGGTCCGTCAACTGATCGCGGATGATGGTCTTGCGAACGTTGTTGATGATGCCTTCGGCGATGGCGTTGCGAGACAGCTTGCCCTTCTCGTTCAGCTTCCTTGCGATCGCGTCGTGGATGCCGGTCTGGATGATCAACTCGGTCAGTGACAGCGAACTCAGGTCGCCGAGCAGACCCGCAGGGTCCGCCAGCACATAGCTGTTGATGAGGTGGCGCATGTCTGCCTCGAACGGCTTGACGTCCAGCTCCTCACCCGAGTGGTTCTTGATCGCGGCACGCACCTCTGCATAGAACTGCGTCTCCTGCTCGAAGGCCGCGATCTGCGTCGGGCCGTAGCCTGCCTCTTCCAGGTGCTGCGCCAGTTCGGCATAGGCCCGCAGGTACGCAGCGACGGCCTTGTAGAACGAAATGCGCAGCGGCTCGGTGTCGTCCAGCGCCGATGGGTTGGCTGCATCTCCGCAGAAGTAGTGGATGTGCTGCTCAATGCCCTGCGGCTGCTTCACGGGCGCGCACAGGTAGATCAGGGCCTCGCGCGCCGCGTCCAGGCGGGCCCGGCCTTCCTCGCGCCAGTCCTTGACGATGACGTTCCCATTGGGGCCACAGGTCTCGGTGTCCAGCTCGTCCGACGTGTAGACCGCGACGGCGTCCTGCACGCTGCTGAACAGCGCCTTGTAGTCGACGACATGGCCGTAGTCCTTGTCGTGGCCATCCAGTCGGTTGGTGCGGCAGATCGCCTGGAACAGGTTGTGGTCGCGCAGCTGGTTGTCCAGATAGATATAGGTGCAGCTCGGCGCGTCGAAGCCCGTCAGCAGCTTGCTCACCACGATCAGCAGCTTCAGGTTCGCCGGTTCCTTGATGAAGCGCCGCTTCATCTCGGTCTCGTACTGCAAAGTGGTCTGGTCCTTCGCCAGCACGTGCTTGGTGTAAGTGTCGAACTTGTAGCGTTCGTCGCTGTCCTTGGGTTCCTGCGAGATCGCGTTGTGGTTGGGCTCGTACGAGGTGATCAACCCGCAGTAGGCGCCGAAGCTCGTGTTCTGGAACAGCCGGTGGTAGTGGCAGGCGTCGTAGATCGAAGCGGCCACCAGGATCGCCGTGCCGCGGTCGTTGTTCAGGCGTGGGCGCACGCCGAAGTCGTGAATGATGTCGGCGATGATGCGCTGCTTGCGCTCGCCCGAACTCATCAGCTCTTCCATCGTCGCCCACCGCTTGCGCAGGACCGACTTCTGGAAGTTATTCAGCCCCTTGGCGGCCTTCTCGAACCAGTCGTCCACCGCCCTCGGCGAGGTCAGCCGCTGCGGCACGTCGCGCGCCTCGTACTTCAGATCCAGCACCACCTTGTCGGCCACGGCTTCGTCGAACTTGTAGGTGTGGATGAAGGTGCCGAACACCTCGGCCGTGGTCTGCTTGTCGCGCCGCAGCAGCGGCGTGCCCGTGAAGCCGATGAAGACGGCGCTCGGCAGCCAGCGCTTCATCTGCTTGTTCATGTCGCCACCCTGGGTGCGGTGGCACTCGTCGACAAAGACGTAGAAGCGCCCGGCCACTTGGGGCGGGTCACCCTTCAGGTCCGACGTGTCGATCTTGTGAATCAGCGCGCACATCAGGCGCGGCGACGCGTACCCAAGCTTCTCCACCAGTTCCCGGCGTGACTGGATCCGTGGCGACGGTGCCTCGGCGCTGATCACACCGGCGTTCTTCATCACCCCTTCGATCTGCTTGTCCAGCTCGTCCCGGTCGGTCACCACCAAGATGCGGGCGTCGGCGTCGTGTTCCAGCAGCCACTTGGCGATCAACACCATCAGGATGCTCTTGCCGCTGCCCTGGGTGTGCCAGATCACACCGCCTTCCTGCTTCTTCAGGCGTTCCTGCGCCGCCCTGACACCCTCGTACTGATGCAGCCGCGGCACCTTCTTCTGCCCGGCGTCGAAGATGACAAAGTTGCGCACCAGGTCCAGCAAGGTGGCGGGCGCCAGCATCTGGCCCAGCGGCTTGTCGAGGAGTTCACCTTCCGCCGGCGGGGCGTCGTTGCTCGCAGCAAGCTGGTGCTTCCACTCCACGAAGAACTTCTCCGGCGTGCTCACCGTGCCGTATCGCAACCCTTGTGAATCGCTGCCGGCCAGCACCAGCTGCACGGTGCTGAAGAAGCCCTGGTTGAAGATCTCTTCCTGGTTGGTGATCAGCTGCCGGATGCCGTTGGCGATGTCTACCGAGCTGCGCTTGAGCTCGATCACCACCACCGCGATGCCGTTGACGAACAGCACGATGTCGGGCCGGCGCTCGTGCCCGCCCTTCAGCGTCACCTCCTCGGCCACGGCAAAGTGGTTGTTGGCCGGCGTTTCCCAGTCGATCAGGTGCACCGTCTCGTGCGGCGCACCGGCAGCCACCTGCACCGGCACGCCGTAGCGCAGTAGCTGATAGGTACGCAGATTGGCCTGGTACAGCGTGATGCCCGTGACGTCGGCCGCCGCCATCAGCTTCTGCAGTGCCTGCGAGATGTGGGCGTCGGTGTACCCGCGCTGTTGAAGGTTGGCCCGCAGGGCACTGGCTTCGATGCAGCGGTTCTCTGCCCGGCTGCCCCAGTCGCCCAGGTAGGCATAGCCCAGCGACGGCCCCTTAGGATGGCCCGTCAGGCGGGCAATCACCCGGTTCTGGGTCTGCCGTTCAGGACGCAGCGGTTTCACCATCGTTGACCCTCCCCTGGCTTGCCCGCGGCAGCACGGGCAGTTCGGTCAATTCGGTCAGTCACTCATCATGGATCGGTCCATGAAGGCACGGATCCGACGGTTGCTCCAGCGCCCAGCGACCTCGAGGACGTAGTGACGTGTCACGTAGGCAATGATGTCATCCTCGAAGACTGGGGGTTCTTCCCCGTCGTCGCCATGATGGATGTCCCAGTGCTCCCCATCGGGAGTCTGCAGCCACAGCGCCTGCCGGGTGTACTCAGGCAGTTCCGACACATCGCAGATGAGCGCGTCACGAATGGCGGCCTGGTAGGCCTCCCAGAAAGGGCGCTCGTCCCCCTGCACTTGCGCGCAGATCTCGTCCCAGGTCGTCTTCAGCTCGGAGTCGTCGGCCGACAACGTGTGGCGCATCTGGGTCAGCCGCTTCACCGCCCGACGGCTCAAGGTCTCGGCGGTGGCGCGCGCCAGCGCCCTCACGACCCGTTCGTTGGCGGACAGTGCCATGCCCGTGCCTCCTTCAAGCGCGACGGTGACCACACATGCTCGACCAGCGCCGCCACCAGGTCGCTCCGCGCCGACTGCTCGGTCTTGGTGAAGTCGGCGCAGGCCACGAACGGCAGCTGGTGCTGGGCCGCAAAGTGCAGGAACTGCGGCTGGTGCACATACGCGCTGCCATCCAGGCTGGCGGCGTAGAAGTTCTGCTTGGCGTAGTGCGAGCGCTTGTGAGCGAAGGGCTTGTCCTGCAGGCTGCGGTTCACGTCGGCTGGAAGCATCAGCAGCGACGCAACGTGATTGCGCAAGTCGATGAACTCCGCTTCGTCGGCGAAGATCGCCTTCACGGCTTCGAAGTTGTCGGCCCAGATGTGCTCGATGTCGAAGGGGTTCTTCACGTCCCGGTTCACCAGCTTGTCGAAGGACTCGGTGCGCCCCGCCCCGATCTCGGTCGCCTCGGTGATGCGCGCCAGCAGGTGGTAGATGTAGCGCCGGCTGAACTGGTTCAGGCCCAGCCCCTGGATGCCGGTGCGGCCCTTGGACGGGCTGCCCGCAAAGGTCACTTCGTCCTCGGCCAGCTTTTGTTCGAGGATGGCGACCAACTCGGCCAGGGGCTTGCGCCGGATGTCCCGGCACAGCAGCCACATGGCGTACGACACGCTGGAGTAGCCCACGCGGATGTAGTTCACCGCCCGCCGCATCAGCCAGATGTCGAGGTAGGTGGCGGTCACCGCCAGCTTGCCCCGCAGGGTCGCGTCGTCGTCGGTTTCCACCAGCGGCGCCAGCAGCACCGTGCTCTGCCAGGTGAAGTCGTTGTGGGCGTTGTAGTAGATCGCCTGCAGGCCCGGCGTGTAGTGACGGCTGGCATGAAGGACCTGCCGGTACGCCTTGGCGAAGAAGGGAAAGCTCTCCGCCATCAGCTTCTGGTTGGCGTCTGCTTTGCCCAGGCCCAGACGCGTGCTGTGGTCTCGTACCCAGCGGTGGAACACCGAGCCGATCAGCTCCCAGTCCTTGTCGACGGCACCGGCCTTGCGCTCGCGCGTGGTCTCGGCGTACTGCGCCCGCAGCCAGGCCTTGATGCAGTTGGCGTCGCGCTCGGGTTCGTGGCTGCCGCCCCACGAGATCAGTTCCAGCACCTGCTGCTTCCAGGTCTGGTTGACGAGGCTGCGGGCTTGCGGGTCTTCTATGGGCGCCAGCAGGTAGGCCTTGAGCATATCCACCGGGCTCAGTGGCTTGCCCCGGTCGTTCATGGTCTCGAAGATGGCGTAGGCGTAGCTGTCGTTGTCGGTGGAGATCTCGATCAGGCCCACCCGCGTCAGCAGCCAGTAGATGAAGTGCGGCAGCGCCGTGGTCAGCTCGGCCATCAGGTCGTTGGCCTCGATGTCGCCGTAGCGGGCGTACATGGTCTGGATCGATTCGTCCTTGCCGTCCGGGCTGAAGGGCTGGCCTTCGAACAGCGCCTTGATGACGGGCAGCCGCTCGGGGATGTCGAGGTTGAACTTGGGCTGTCCCAGGTTGTCGCTGAAGATCAGCGGCGCCAGGGTCTGTACCACCGGCAGGCCCTGCGCCTTCGCGGCGCGGTACAGGCAGATCAGCAGCAGGGTCAGCGAGGTCACCCGCTGCTGGCCGTCGATCAGGTAGCTCTTGCCATTGCGCTTGCTGACGATGATGGAGCCGAGGAAGTACTCACCATAGCCGCTGACCGCGGGCGTCTCGTCGCCGGGCTTGTAGTGGCTGAAGAACTTGGCCTGCAGGTCGGACAGCAGCTCGTCGATGTTCTCCTTCTCCCACTTGTACTCGCGCTGGTACTCGTCGATGGAGAACGACTGGCTTTGCAGCAGCTGCTGCACGTTGCGGTAGTGCGGAGTGATGGCGCTCATACCAGGCGTGTTCTTCCGGTCAGAAGTTCCTGCATCATCCCTTGCTTGAGCGCGCGGGTCTTGTCGCGGCGGGCTTCGAGGGCGGTGAGTTCGGTGTCCATGTCAGTAAGGACGGCGGCGATGGCGAACTGCTCCGCGGGCACTGGTGCCAAGACCTCGACGTTCTCGATCGTCCGCGCGTTCAGGCTCGGAACGCCTGACGCCTCGTTGTATTGCATCCAGTCGATCAGGCAGAAGCAGTAGTAGAGAAACTTGGCGTTGTGATCGCCCTTCATAGCGGAATAGAAGAGCGTGTCCACCGTCCAGAAGGGTGTATCCATGTATCGCGGCTGGTTGATCGTTCCCTTTCGACCGATCAGTACCGATGGCTTGTCGTAGAGCGCGCGATTAGCAGCGCCGATCTGGCCGCCTGTTGCGAGGATAGGATAGATGCCGCTGGAGTCCTCCACGTCGTGTTGGTTCCTACCGTGGCAGATGGTGAGCATGTCACCCAGCCGCTTCCGTTCCCACCCACCTCGAAACCCCGGAAGCCTGGCCTGGCCGGTGAGGAGTTGCTGCATGGCGGCCTGCTTGAGGTCGCGCTTCTTGGCGATGAGGCGGTCCAGCCCGGCCAGAAGCGCGTCCGTGTCGCACAACGCCGTCGCAATGGCCCTCTGTTCCTCAACAGGCGGCGACGGCAGAAGCAACAGCTTCATGTCGCCGACGTTGAGGTGCTTCATCGTTGAGCCAGTCTCTATCTCCTTGAGCTGGGCCCGGCCGCGTTCGGAGTTGAAGTATTGACAGTAGAAGTGCGGCTCGGAAACTCGACTGTTCAAGCGGGAGATGACCAGCGCATGGCAATTTGCTCCTGCCAGTGCGGGCGGCACGACAGTGGTCACTCCAATGTCACCGGTTTGGATGGTGAGCAAGTCGCCCGGTCGCAAGCAAGACTTCTGATTGCGAGCGTGAAATGCCTTGGAAACTCGCTTGATGCCGTGGAAGTTGAATCCGCCTTCTTGTACGTTGTAACCCTGCACGTAGAGCACTCCGTCGTCGCTATCGACGTAGGCGCTGGTTGCTGTTCCAACGAAGCCGTTGGTCATGAGGCTGGTGAGGGCGTCCATCGTTCTCAGTTCCCAGGCGTCGGGGATGACCCCCGCCTCGGTCTGCTTGAAGCCCGGCCTCACTTCCATGACGCACCCATCTTCGCTAGGTGTCCTTCCACGCGGGCAGCCAGCGTCGCGACCTCAATGGTGAGCTTCGGCAGCGGCGTCGCGTAGCGCTCGGCCAGCTCGCGAATACGGCCGGTCAGCGTCTGCGAGACGCGGTCGAGTTCTTCCTGCACGGTGCCAGCCAGCGTCGACATCCACTTGTCGTCGATCACCAGCGACTGATTGCCGGTCTGACTCAGCGCCGGGTACTTGTCATAGGCTAGCGTGTCCAGCGCCGCTTCGCCATCGCGAATCTGCCTCTTCAGCGCGGCGATGCGGCTGCCAAGCTCCCACCACTGCTTGAGCACCTTCAACTCGTCGGCGCCGTCGGAGTCGCGCCCAATTTCACCGATGCGCTCCTTGACCGCTATGGTCGTGATGCTCTCGTAGCCGTTGAAGATGCCGTCCTCGCCGCCTTGTTCTTCCTCCAGTTCGGTCTGGCTTGCCACCGCCGCGTCCAGCTCGGCCTGCAGCGCCTCGAGCGCAGCCTGCTCCTTGGCGAAGTAGCGTGCCACGATCAAGCGCTTGGGGATCAGCTCGCAGGTCCAGCCGCGGTCCTTGGTCTTGCCTTTCTTGTCGGTCTCCAGGATGCGGCTGGTCTTGGCCACCCAACCGTCGGCGGCGATCAGGTAGGCGTCGTCCTGCATCGTCGAGGCCCAGTAGTCCATCAGGTGCTGGTAGACGTCATAGGCGTCGATCAGCGGCACGTCGGCGAAGGCGGTCAGCAGCTCTTCGGCCAGCGTTTCGATCAGCACCTTGGGGTGGCCGCCAACGCCGAAGGCTTGAAGGCGCTTCGTGGCTGCCGCGTGCCAGTCGGCAAAGCATTGCGTGGCCTGGTGGTTGAACGCCTGGAACTCGGCATGGCCCAGGATGGCGGGCTTCAGCTCAGAAACGGGCAGCTTCAGCTGCACATAGCCGGCGTGGCCAGTCGACTCGAAGAAGCCACTGCGCACGCCGGGCATGACCTGCCAGTAGGGCGCCAGCCGGCTGGTGGCGTCATCGAGGTCGCGCACCGGGATGCCGCCGCGCAGGTGGGCGGTGATGTCATGCAGGTCCTCGGGTTCGCTGCTGTCGATGTAACGCGGCAGGTTGAGGTTGAAGTCGTTCTTCGGGTCGGCAATCTCGGCCAGCGGCACCATCCGGGCGTAACGCGGCACGTCGGCCTGGCGCTGGAAGGTGTCGACGATGCGGTGGAGGTCTTGCTCACGCAGGCGGTTCTTGTTGCCGTCCTTGATGTAGCCCTTGCTGGCGTCGACCATCATCACGCCCTTGCGGGCGGCGGCGTTCTCCTTGTCCAGCACCAGGATGCACGCAGGGATGCCGGTGCCGTAGAACAGGTTGGCCGGCAGGCCGATGATGCCCTTCAGGATGCCGGAGGTGACCAGCTGCCTGCGGATCACGGCCTCGGCATTGCCGCGGAAGAGCACGCCGTGGGGCAGGATGCACGCCGCCTTGCCGCTGGCCTTCATGCTGCGGACGATGTGCAGCAGGTAGGCGTAGTCACCCTGCTTGGCCGGCGGCACACCCCAGGCAAAGCGCTGGTAGGGGTCGGCGTCGGGGGTCATGCCCGTGCCCCAGGCCTTGTCGCTGAAGGGCGGGTTGGCCACGACGTAGTCGTAGGTGCGCAGCTGCTGCCCGTCCAGGAACTTGGGGCTGGCCAGGGTGCTGGAGCCGCCCACCACGTTGGCCGTCGGGAAGTCGTGCAGGATCATGTTCATCCGCGCAAGGCCCGCGGTGGTCACGTCCTTCTCTTGACCTTCGAGCGTGATGTGCTTGCCCGCCTCGGCGGCCACCTTCAGGAGCAGCGAGCCCGAGCCGCAGGTGGGGTCGTAGGCGGTGGTGCTGGCCTTGGTGTTGTGCGGCGAGATGCCGATGACCTTGGCGATCACGCGGCTGACTTCGGCCGGCGTGTAGAACTGGCCCTTGCTCTTGCCACTTTCGGTGGCGAAGTGGCGCATCAGGTATTCGTAGGCGTCGCCGAGGATGTCGTCGTGCTCGGCGCGGTTCTGCGAGAAGTCCAGCTCGGGCTTCTGGAAGATGCTGATGAGGTTGGTGAGCCGCTCCACCATCTCAGCACCGGTGCCCAGCTTCTCGGGGTCGTTGAAGTTGGGGAAGTCGCTGCGCGCCAGGCGTGCGTTGGCGTCGATCAGCGGCTGGATGATCTGATAGTTGATCTTGTCGCCGATGTCAGGCTTGCCCTTCAGCGCCACCATGTCACTGAAGCTGGCCCCCTTCGGGATGACCACCGGCGGGGCGAAGTCGTCGCTGTCGGCGTACTTGTCGGTGATGTACTTGATGAACAGCATGAACAGGACGTAGTCCTTGTACTGGCTGGCATCCATGCCGCCGCGCAGTTGGTCGCAGCTGGCCCAGATTGAGGAATAGAGATCGGACTTCTTGATGGCCATCGATGGGGCGTGTCAGGGCTTGGTGGGGTGACGGGGAAGGGGCGCCATGCCGCAGTGGCATAAGCGGAGAGTTCTGGGCATGTTCACGGGCCAGCCGCGGTGGCGGGAACCGGTTCGGCTCCTTCGTCCGGTGAGCCTGGCCGCACCGTCCAGTTTCCGCCGGGCTCCTGCCTCACGGTCAAGCGATCGTAGGTGCGCAGCATGTCCAGCAGGCCGGAATGCCCGTAGGTCTGCGGCGAGAAGGCCGGATCGGTGCGCTTGAGGTACTGACCCAGGGCGCCCAAATGCACCTGGCCTTCCGAGGTGTCGCTGGCCAGCAGCTTGACCGCTTCGACCACGAACAACGGCCGCCGCTTGGCCTGGGGGCGGGGCGGCTCGGGCTTGGCTGGCTCCTGCCTGACCTCGCCGGCCTTCAGCGGTGGTGCTGCGGCGCCGGTACTCGCTTCGGTGACGGCCGGCTTGATCCACTCGAAGAACTGATCGCTGGCGTTGCGGAGCGCGTCCGGCGTCTTGGCCTCGCCGACGATGTGGACGGTGGCACCCCGCTCGCGCAGCTTTCGGCAGAGGTAGGCGAAGTCGGAGTCGCTGGTGACCAGGCAGAAGGTGTCTGCCCGATGGTCGAACAAGGCTTCCATGGCGTCCAGCGCCAGGGCGATGTCGGACGTGTTCTTGCCTGAGGCGTACTGGTACTGCAGGCAGGGGGTGAAGGCCAGCCGCACCAGCGCTTCCTGCCACTTGTTGGCCAGCGTCGCGTGGTTGCCATAGCCGCGGCGCAGGACGACCCGGCCGAACTGGGCGACGACTCGCAGCGCGTGCTCCAGGACCTCGGGGCTGGTGTTGTCGCAGTCCACCAGGACAGCGACACGCGACTCGGCTTGCAGAGCATCAACGTTGGCCATCTTCATCCCCGACTCCCGGGGTAATGTTACGGGGTGACCGGGGGATCGGCGTCGTTCGTTGGTCGGGGAGGACGTCACTGGTGGCCAGGACCGCGCGCGCCTCTTCCGGCCAAGAAGGCCGTGCCCGCGTCTGGGCTTTAGCATGGCCCCGCTCCACCTCGACAGAACAGGCCTTCCAAGAATCGGCTACCGGGTGACGCGCCACCTCGCCACGAGCGTCGAGGCTTGGGCCAGCATTGCCGACTCGCGGCTGGTGGCCGTACCGGCGCTCTGCGCGTACAGGCGCCTCGACAGCACGAGCAAGGCTCTGACCACGTCAGCCCGCTGCACCGCGGGCCTGCGACCGAAATCGCTGGACGACGCGTTCGCGATGTAGGCCTTCAGCTGCTGCGCATCGGCGTCACGCCCGTTGGCCATACCGGGAGACGACGGGGGTGTGTGCCGCCGCCCGCTCCGGGAGACCGTCGGCGAGCGTGAATCGCGGTGCCATTCGTTGCCTTCCAGGGCGTCGAGCTGCCGAGCGATGTCGGCGCGGGATCCGATGCGGGGCAGATCGTCGCCGCAGTAGTCGCTCTGGACACGATTCAGATCGCTGCGCTGCCAATTCAGGTGGGTCACAGGTTTCTCCTAGAGGCGGGAGTGCCTGGAAAAAGTATCCTGAGGACCAAGCAACTACTTGCATAAGTCTTGGCACCGCATCGACCTCCGCTCGACCCCCTGGACGCCACCGTTCTGCGCCACTGGCGCGACGGCGCCGACTTCAGGCTGGCCCGGCGGGCCTGGCTGGTGCTGGAAGAAGCAGAGGGCCGGCTGGAGACCGACCTGGCCGGGGCTACGGGGATGAAGAGCAGCGCCGTTCAAGCCGTCGTACGTTCATATCGAAGGCTGGGTGTGATGGGATTGGTCGACGCGCCGCGAAGTGGTCGCCCAACGGAGGCCAACCGGCCGGAGATGCTGCGCGAGGCGCGACAGTCGTCGGCTCGCGCAGCCGGTGCGGCCCATGAGGTGTCTGCGGACACGGTTTGGCGTCGAGCGCGACTGGCCGGGCTGAGCATCGAGCGCAGCAACGGGCGGAATCGCCCAGTTCCGCCTTGCAAAGCCGCGCCAAGCGTCGTCGGCATCTACTCGGACGATTCCACCGCGGTGGTCTTGCTGGCCACCAGGGCGGCGATCGAGGAACACATGCGCCCGATGGGCAGTTGCCATTCCGCCGACGCGCGGAGGGAGCGTGCGGTGGAGGGCGCGGCGAGCCGTGACTGGCTACAAGCGCTGCAAGAACTGCGAGCCACGCCGGGGACTGCGCCGACCAGGGCGCGAAGCGAGACGCAACTGTGGTTTGCCCAGCGGGCGGAGAAGCTGGTGGACGGTGGAGCCGCGCTCACCGTGGTGTTGGGCGGCGATCCGACCGCCAGTGCGTTTGTCCGCTGGCTGGGCGTCTTCCGCCGTTTGCTTCAGCAGGAGCACACAGCGAAGCGCATGGTCCAGCTCATCTGCGCCGCGCAGCCGGCACAGTGGCACCAGGCGCTTGAGCGGCAAGGCGCGGCGCAAAGCCCGGGCCTGCTTGCCTGGCCAGGACCAGGAGCTCGGCCATTCGCGTGGTGCCGAAGTGTCCGCGGCAAGAGCGGTCTGGAAAGCTCGTGAGGTGATTCAGGGCCTTGAAGTGCAATCAGCTCTAACTGGGAAGGAGTTCTGGATTGAAGACAGGGGTACTGGAGACGAGCGGCTTTCACGTCGTGCAAGGCGGCACGGACAACGGCGACAAGGCTGCCCTGGAGAGAGCGTCCGCGCTCGGACGACGACTGAAGGGCTGGGTCCTGCCGAAGGCAACGCAGGCCGGCGACGAGGTGGTGATCTACGTTCGCGGCCACGGACTCTTCGCGACGGCCCGGGCCTGCCGAGATGCCCGCCCCCGACCCGACTGGCCCAATCGCTACGGCGCACCGCTAGAAGACGTGCGGCTGATCGAGCCCCCGATCTCGCTGGCAGCCTTGCAGGCCGCGGTGCCGGCGTTGAAGTGGACAAGGTACCCCAGAAGCATCACGACCCCGACGCCCGTTCTGGCGGGCCAGATGCGCAAGTTGATCAAGGAGCGCAAACGGCGAAGGCTTCCCGAGCGTCTGGACGAAGAGTTCCTGCGTCAGGCGAGCTTGGAGGAGCTGCGTGCCGTTGCGTTGTTGAGCTCCAAGCCCAGCCTGCCCGGGGTGGGGGTGAGAACGATCCAGCGTGCCAGGTCAGAGGCGATCCGCCGGTACGTTCTGACGAGGGCGGATGGGTACTGCGAGGGCTGCCAGGAGCCAGCGCCATTCAATGATCGGGAAGGAAAGCCTTTCCTCGAGCCGCATCACACGACGCGGGTTGCGGACGGTGGGCCGGACCATCCGCGGAACGTGATCGCGCTGTGTCCTAACTGCCACCGGAGGGTTCATCACTCGGCGGATGGGAAGGCGTTCAACGAGAGGCTGCGCAGCCGACTTCGGCGAATTGAGAGCCGTGACGCCTGACGACAACAAGCGCCAGAGCCTCAATGCGCTTGCCCAAAGAGGTTTCCCGATCTTGGCTAAAGATTTCCCGGACCACTTGGCGGATTTCCCGATTTTGCACTGCATAGGCCGGATTCCGGGGTGGACCGCCGTCGGGCTCGGAGCCGAAACTTTCAGTCATCGCAACCCTGACTGCCCCTCTCAATCATGACGTCTCAGCCCCACCTCACCCGTCACGCCAGCGTCCGTTCGCAGCAACGCAGCATCCCGCCCCTCATCGTTGATTGGCTTGTCCGCTACGGCACCCGTCAGGCCGCCCAGGACAGCGCGTCGATCCTCTTCTTCGACAAGGCGTCGCGCCGGAGGCTGGCCCACGACGTTGGGCTACCCATATTGCGGGCTCTCGCCCCGATGCTGGATGCATACATCGTGCAAGCGGCGGACGACGTCGTCATTACCGTGGGATGGAGGGCCAAGCGGGTGTTGAGGGACCGGAAGTACACGAGCGAGAAGCCTGCAGCACAGCTGTTGCGCCACATGCATTGACCGGAGGCGACATGGATCGATTCGAGCAATTCAAGTCCCGCCTCGGCCTTGCAAACACGGCTCGCCACCAAACGGAAAGGCGGAGCACCCAACATGCAGCCCGTGAAGCCAGCCAGAACCGTCACCTCTCGTCCAAGGAGGCAGAGACGCTTGCACGGCGGACCTACGAAATGGTGGAGGAACTGAAGCCCGAGCTTCGCAGCCGCGGGATCACCCAGACCGCCCTGTGTCGGCACGCCTTCTCGGATGTCCAAACCAGCTCCCGCGAACTGCACCGAGTCACGCTCCCTCCTGGCAAAGACCCGCAGACGCGCGATGTCAGAAAGCACCTCGAACCTTATCGCAGGATCGCCACAGCGCTGGAGCAACTGACGCAGCGCCGCAGCGGTCAACTGGTGCACCGGCTAGTCGAAGGCACTACATGCGACGATCTTCGAAACGCCTCTGAGCACTGGCTTGACCTGGATAGATTGATCACGGCCCTGGAGAGACGTATTGATGCGCTCGACCAAGAGTTTGCGTGGACCGCCGCCTACGGGCGTACGCTGGAGTTGCGCAAGAAAGGCGCAGAGTACGGCCGCCGGCTGTGTTGGCCGCTAACCGATCTGGAGCCGCCGACGGGTGACGAAGATCCGGCCACCCTGGAGGCTTATGCCAGGGAACTTGAAGACGACGCCAACGGTACTAGCGCCTTCTACAGGCCTCGCCCTCAGTACTACGGCAACGGGAATCGTCACACGGCTGCACAGTATCTCGACATGGGGGCGATCCAGGACGTTGAGTTCTTCTATGTCCCCCACGCGCCAGTTGGTCATCTGGGCCTTTGGGATCTGCCTCAGCGTCGATCCAACCCCGCCAGCTACGAGCAGGCGGTTGCTCGCGAGTGCGAAATGATGCGGGAGTCACCTAGGCGGCTGCTTCTGCCGAGTGATCGCTGGGACGAACCTGCACAACGCCCGACGGGCCAGCTCGACCCCAGAAACCACCCCACCTTGCAGTACCACGTTTGGCTGATCGTCTACCCACTTGCCTCCGTAGCCAGCGATGACACGCTGCGCATCGGACCCGCGCTCTACCAGGCAGGTGAGGAGGGGGGTGCTTGGATCATGCCGCTCAGTTCAGAGAACCTTGCCGCGATCGCAGACGCAGTCTGGATAGACGAAACCCGCTGCACGCCACTCGTCGACCGCCTGACGGAGCTGCTGCTGCTGGATGAAGCTGAGGAGGGCTCACTGACTGCCAACCTTCGCCGAACCGGCCCTTGGCTGCAGGACAACCCAGTTTTCAAAGCAGAGCGTCAACGCAGCCAGCGTCAGCAGCAGTTGCTTCGCATCGCGGGCCGCAATCCGCGTCCCTGATCGTTACCGCTATCGGAACCCTTCACCCATGTTGATCAAGCACTACTGGCGCATCGCCCCCACGCACTGCGCACCGCCGCTGCTCGACCAAGAGCACCTCAACTTCTCAGTACCAAGCGAGATCACCGCCCGATTCAGGGTAGGTCAGGGCCTCTTGCTAGCGAGCTGGAACAACGACGAAGAGCTGGGCCAAGTCAGTGCCCTGGGGATCTGCCACCGGGTGATGGGTCAGAAGGCCACAGTGCAGTGGCGCAACGCAGACATCACGCTTCGACCCAGCGCAGCCGGGCGGCTGCACTGGAGGACCAAGCCCTGCTTCGGCTTCGCATCCGAGGTTGTCGACCGCTATGGCCTCGCCGATCTCTTTTTCGAGCACTTCCCCGAGCTTGAGGCAAGCACTTTCGGGAATGCCCTGAGCTCTGCAGGCGCCGCTCGCTCGGGCGCGCAGTCTGCGGCTCCGACACCGGGCTATGTGTACCTGCTGAAATCACCCTACGGGTACAAGATTGGCAAGACAGTGAATATCAGAACGCGGACTCGACTGTTTGAAGTCAAGCTCCCTTTCAAGTTCACACTCGAGCACCATGCCCTCTTCGACGACTACTCGCTGGCAGAGCGGCAGCTGCATAAGCAGTTCGCCAAGAAGCGGCTGGAAGGCGAGTGGTTTGACTTGGACAGCGACGACGTGACTTCGATTAAGCGGCTGGGCCGGCGGGTCGAGCTCGAGGCGCCGTCTCATGCCCCGGTGTAGCCACCGCTACCGTGGCCCTCACCACGCTCGGCGAAAGCTTGTTAGCTTCGAACCAAGTTTGCTCCAGGATCATGACCCCCAAGACATTGCTGACTGCCCTGAGTAGCTGGCAGCCCACTGACGTTCTTCCCATCGCGGCACCGGGGATGCCGCAGTTCTGCGCCATGGCAGACTGCGGCTCTACTCGCTCAAGATCACTCGAATGACCCGTGCATTCACCATTTATTGGACTCCCAGGGGCTGGGCATCGCTCACCGAGGGTGAGCCGATCATGCTTGCTGCAGGTTCGCATTTCATTGGAAAGATCCAGCCTGGCAGCCGCGTCTACATCACCAATGTGCGCAACAAGAAGCTGTTTCTCGTCGGTGGGTTCACTGTTCGGGAGGTAGTCGATGCGAGGGCGAGCGGTAAGCCTGCGGGCGCGACCCGGGACGCACCCGAATACTTGCTAGCTGAGCCAGGAACTTCAGCCGAGCTAAGAGTAAGGAGTGTTCCGACATCCCTTGTGAAGGAGCTGCGGTTCGTAAACAACGGCTCCAAGGACGGGGAGGTCATGGTCGATGAGGACAACGCTGTCGACAAACAAGCGATGCGAGCCGTACGTGAGCTTCGTCCCTTCTCAGCGGCGGCGTTGGAGGGGCTGCTGACTGGAGCTGCCGAAACGGAGCGTGAAAAGGATTGGACCGAGGACGAGCTACGAGCTGCGGTCGTTGCCTACCTTCAGATGCTTGCCTTAGCGCAAAGCGGCAAATCAATCGTCAAGAAGCAGTACTACAGGGACCTAGGGGCCAGCTATGACAGAAGCGAAGGTGCGTTTGAGTACCGGATGCAGAACATCTCGTATGTCCTTAGCCTATTGGGGCGAGAGTGGATTCCAGGTCTTCCTCCGGCCAAGAATGTTGGCACCAATGTCGCGGCCCAGCTTGAGCATCTCATCAATGACGTCGAAGGTAAGCTATCGCCATCTCGCGTTGCCGAGGTGGTGGAAGTTGCGAAAGTTCGCAGAACCAAGCAGGATCGACCCGGCGGAAACAAGGCGCCAGCGAAATCCACAGCATCGGTAACGACCTACGTGCGAGACCCTCAGGTGAAGGCGTGGGTGTTAAACCGCGCAAAGGACACGTGCGAAGGTTGCTCCAACCCGGCACCGTTCACAGACACCAGTGGGTTTCCGTTCCTCGAGGTGCATCACGTGCGACACCTGGCCGACGGAGGAACTGACACCACTACGAACGCCATTGCTGTGTGCCCGAACTGTCACCGGCGCCTGCACTACTCAGCGGATGCGCGGGAATTTCGCGGGAGCCTGTTCGGCAGTAATAGTCCGACCAGCACCGTCATTGCGCCGCGATCGACGTCGCTGCAGCATCTGACCTGATGGAGTGGGCCCAGGCGATGGTGTCCACCAAC
>LNFM01005678.1_pt1 | contig 21301 bp, 12 predicted proteins | sample 596031 | NCBI WGS metagenome assembly LNFM01 (sample SAMN04254537, study PRJNA301005) | activated carbon metagenome | isolation source: dual media filters at the Ann Arbor, Michigan drinking water treatment plant | place: USA: Ann Arbor
AACACACAGAAAACAGCAATAGCATGCACTGTCTTCTTCTTTATAGTAGTCAGACATATTACCTTCGTCAAGAGGTAATCATCTCTTTGTGATAACAGCAAATGTTGCAATTAAATTAGCCGTTTTTCTAGGCAATAAATTGAAGATCATTTTTGGGCAATGCAAGCCATATTATAACCTGCATTTACTGTTGTTTTTTTCTCGTTCTGAATGCCACCCATATCGGCTGGCATGTCAAGCCCACGAACGGGTAGTTAAAAAATCAGCCCCTTCAGCAACAACTAATCAATGAACGGACAAAACAGTATCCAGAAACCTAGAAACCTATACCAACATAACCACCAGCAGTCAGGCCATCAACATTAACACTGGGATTTTACTTTCTCCAATTCATTCTGAGTCACTTGCAATCGACTCTCCAATTCTTTAACACGCTCCCCAGTTGTATCTTGCGCTAAAGCGTATGACGACATCATCCCATTCACACATAAAAGTGCACTTCCAGCAATCATCGTACTAACAAAATTTTTCATCAAACACTCCTTGAGTTGTAAACTTATTCCTACACATATGCGAACTCTTAAGTTCGACAGTCTCAAGGGAACATTAAGGAAGAACAGACTGATCTTTGTGGGGTATTTCACAACATCAGTATTTGATACCGAATCAAATTCATTTAATTTAGTATATAATACAACAGGATACTAGCCTATAACCCTAAAAGCAGTGACCAAAAAATAGGCGACTGCTTTTCGATTCTAATCACGATGGAGCGTATACCCATAGTTTATGGCACACATGAAGTGGAATTGTTTATAAACAAGTAACCAACCGATCGGATTATATTAAGCCTGGGTACTCTGCGATAAGGCGTCACTTAGCAATTTACCGATAAGCAATTTTGATCTATCAAACTTCAGAATAAGAACAAAAAAGCTGCAATGTTTATGTAATTTACCAGCTACCCATTATTCTAAAATTAGTTCTCAGAAAATAAGCTCATCAGTTTGTAAATTAAGCAAGGGAGAAAAATATGCCGAGTATTACGGATGATTACCGCATTGATGCGGTGCTCGCTGGCAGTGACATTCGCTGGGATCCTGCCGAAGCTGGCAAACCGGTAGGATTGACTTACAGTTTCATGTCAGCACTACCGGTTTACGCTGATCCGGCTCAGGACGGCAATCACTTCAGCACTATGACCGACGCGCAGAAGATTGCGGTTCGAGAGATTTTAACCACGCTTTCTTCCCAGTTCGACATTACTTTCACAGAAATAACCGATTCTACGCAATCCTATGGCCAGCTCCGGTTTGGCAATAATGCGCAAACTACAACGGCCGGCTATGCCTATTATCCAGACAAATCAATTGGTGATAACGCAGGAGATCTGTACATCAACAATGCACCGGAAGCCTCGCAGACAACCCATGTCGTCTATGGCACCAATGCTTATTCGACACTGATTCATGAAATTGGACATACCCTCGGACTTAAACATCCTGGCAATTACAATGCAGCAGCTTCAGGGGGAGATGCCAACGAAGGTCCCTTCCTAACGGGTGTAGAAGACTCTGAGTTGTATAGCATCATGTCTTACACACCGCAAAATCAAGGGCTTGAACGGATCAATCTGGCACCTTACGATTACGCTGCCTTATCCTATCTATACAATGCAAAACTGCTTAATACAGGCGACAATTCATACGCATTGACAGAAGAAAGTGGCCAAGTTGTCCAGACAATTTATGATGACGGGGGTAACGATACGCTTGATGCCTCTGAGATAAATACACCAGTAATCCTTAATCTCAATGTTGCTGCACCTGGTACACTCAGTTCCGTTGGTCTTACGCCAGATGGACAACCCGCAGAAAATAACTTATCGCTCGGATTGAATACGCTAATTGAACATGCGATTGGCGGCACTGGCAACGATAAATTAATTGGAAACAGTTCCAGCAACACGCTAATCGGTAACAATGGCGATGACACCTTAGTTGGACAACTGGGCACAGATACGATGATTGGTGGCGAAGGCTCGGATATTTTTGGTATATCCAATGTAGGTAATTACATTTTTCAAGATTTCATTCCAGGAGTGGATAAAATCGGATTCGATATTCAGCTAGGTATTCAGAATTTTGCACAACTATCTCCCTACATTAGTGGTATCAATACCCAAGGTGAGGATGTCGTGGTACATTTTATAGGCGATGTAGCCAGCATTACATTTGTCGGCGTATTACAGCAATCCACCGCATTATCAGTGGCTGATGTGATTTTCCAGGCTTTGTAATTTGTACTGACTCAGATCTGAGCCAGTACTTAATGGTCAATCCAGACTACCTGTTTAGATTCCTTCCCTATTGCCCAATCGGATCGACACGGAAAGTCTCTCCACAATTGGAGTTGCTCTGTGTCGGCGCATTGACAATCAGTTCCTCAAGATCAGCGCCCGGGGTTAGATCAGCAATCAAGCTCAATTGAATTTCCACCAACATCCCCTGATCGCAGTTAAGCTTAATCCCCTCCCGTGCGGCAGATCCCAGTACAGCAGCGACCCGGTTGAGAAAATCTTCGGTACGAACTTGCTGGCCAATCCTCCGATTCATAAAATAAGCCATACCGGAGTCATTAAATTGACGGGCCAAATCCACTGACACATCAAAAAATTCTTCTATCGACTTAGCGGCTTGACAGATACCATGTTTATGCCATTCATGGCGCTCAAGACAAGAACCTGCTGTCACACTAGGCATGACCTCCGCTAATGCAGTTTGCGAAGTTGGATTTAATTTAATCTCCGGATAATCACAGAAATTTTGTTTCTGAGCTTTGACATCGCCGCAAAAGGCATAATGTGTGCCACAACTTTTTTTGTTAGGCCACAAACCGTGCAAGGTAAAATGTTTGGCTTGATATACCTGCGGGTCGGTGATTTTACATTCAGGTTTTTGTGGTTTAATTTCACAGAAAGCGGGTTGCCATGACAGTGCGAGAACATGACTATCCGCCTCGCCAGCAATACTACAACTATTGTCATCGCTATTTCCATTGCCTCCTGTTCCCTGCCCGCCGCTCAACTGAGCATCACCACATTCAGCGCTAATCCAGCGCTCCTTGGGATTAGCACCAGGCAGAATAACCCGGTACCAGCTAGCATGGTCTGGTTTATTCGCTTCGATGATATCGTATTTTTTATCCGCCAGAATCTGCGTATTATCCGGATTGGTTAACTTATTCTTTGAAACATAGGCGAGACACGTTTGCTGCGCAGAGAAAATGCCTATGGTTTTGGCCGATGCCGAATGGGCATAACCGATTGCCAATATGACCAGAAAAACATGAAAAACAGTGCTCTTTCTTAGAAATATCATTTCCTTTTCTCCTCTGAAATTAGGCAAGGGCACCTCTATAAATTCAAAGCCCTAAACAATACAAGGCACGAGAAAAAATGGTCATGCAGCCTATGTATGATATGTAAGGAAACATTTTTTGAGTAACAAAATGTTGTGACGAAATTTGAATTTTTAGAGATGCCGCAAGAATAAAATGCAATAACAAGATTAGTGTAATCTCTCTCAGATCATCTGAGGAACACATCCTTGATTGATCTTGCACTACAATTTATCATTAGTCAGGCCTACCGGCGGATTAACTATGACATTTGTCACACTGAAATCTTCTCTTTCGCAAGATCAAACTATAATGCGGAACCAGAAAAACCCGGGCTGATCATCGATTCTTTTAGATTCACTTAAAAAGTACCGAACCGCTCGGGAGTATAGTGAACTATGTCTTGTTCCAGCAATTGCAGCTTTTCCTTCATCTGGCTTCCAACAAATAATTGAGGCTCTGAGGGTATCAGATTCTCAGATAGCTCACGTTGTGTGATTTTAGTGATGGCCCGATTAAAGCTCTCAATGAACTGATAGGGCTTATCCTCAATATTCTTAAAAAGCGCCTCACCAAAATAGGTGTATTCATTTTCATGGGAGCAGCCAAAAGAAGCTTTATCCGATGCTGCAGCGGTGAAAATCAAGCTATATTCATTCTGGAGCGCTTTAATAAACCCGCCTGAATAACACGCTGAAATCAGAATAATGCGCCAGCGTATGCCGGCATTGTCCAGATAAGTCTTGATATCTTCCGGACGGACAGCATTAAGATCAAGCGGCCACATTTGCACTGAAAGTTCATGATCCATCGATCCATGGCTGGTTAGATACAGAAAAACAACATCCTCATCACGATTCATTTTACTGCCTAAATGATTCAATGCGATTCTCAGATTTGTTGATGATGCCAGCGGCGTAGTATTGATCAGTTTCAGGTTATTAATTAATGCAACAGATCGCCCTGATGCACCAAGTTGTTCACTCATTACGCGCTGCACATGCCCAATCTCCCGCATAAACACATCCTGAGTGGCATCAGAACCAAATCCTATAAAAAAAAGATCGGTCACGCCTTCGATACCAGGTTGAATTGGATCTAAGGCATTGCTCAGAAGCACAGGCTGGTTATAATAAACTTGCTCCTGATTGACATCGTATAACGTAGTATCAGAAAACGCCGCCATCTCATGAGTATAATCATAATCTTCGTACCAGAAACTGAATGATAAATTCGCCAATGGATAAGATGCCCCAAGCCAAAGTAACACAATTAGAACCGCTTTAAGCCTTTGTTGACCGAGCAATTGCAGTGCGATATAAGAACAGATGCCCAAACCCCATAGTACAAAAATGGCGTAACCAGTCGCGAATAATGTTTCGGGCAAATCAGGTAGGACAGCAAAAGAAATCAGATAACGGAATGGCAGAATGCAGTAGGTTATGATCAGTAATTTTAGCAAGTCACTCTGTTTACCGGTCAATTTTGTCAGAACAAACCCCAACAGAAGCGTAATCAACAATTCAACACTGAAATATCCCAGTCCAAACAGATCAAAAACGGGATTGGGTGTCATGACATAAGAAGCAACAAATACGGTAAGACCATAAAAACCCAGAAGCAAAATGAACTGATCGTGAGAGACTGTCACCTGCTCAAGCACATTGCGACGGAAACCAAGCAATCTAATACCGCAATAAAGATTCAGAATTAAAGTCCGGAGCTCTGTAATTAGCCCAGACTGCTTCGATTCTTTGGGTATGCTTGCATACAGATCCATATTTATCTCCAGATTAAGATTGGCTGATACAGCATTGTATGAACGGCATTAATTTGCATGATTGAAGGAAATGTTTTAACTCTCGCCGCAATCTTTTTGGTAGGACTATCGCTGATACTTAATCAATTCCCCTCCCGGATGAAGGAGAAGAAATAATTATTGCTTAACGAGTCATTTATGGCGGCAAAGTCATGATTATCGACATGCCAGTCATTGGATAATTTTATAGACTAGCGCCTATGAGTAGTGTAGTGTTAAATTTCATGGTCTATCTGAGCTATTGGAGGCTTTATGTTTCGCTTAACACTTCTAGGGTTAATTAGTCTTTTTATTGCCTATCCGTTGACAGCAATTGCGGAAACAGTAACCGTTAATATCCAAGGCTTTGCATTTAATCCTAAAACTATTTCACTCAACGAAGGAGATTCAGTTACTTGGAACAATCAAGATGGCGCAGCACATAGTACAACTCAAGATGCTAACTTATGGAGCAGCGATCTAAATCCTGGCGGATCATTTAGTTTTATGTTTAATAAGGCTGGCACATATACCTATCATTGCCGATTCCATCCGTCAATGAAGGCTACCATCAGTGTTTCAAACTCAGGCGAAACCGACCCGACATCCTGTTTGTTTAAATGGGTTGAATCTAACTACACTGCATTCTTTGCGCCGGCGGGGAATTTAAGCTTATTGACTTTTCCGCCCTATACTTATCGTTATTATTCTGAAACAGATTCTTATCTAGCGGTATCCTCTGTAGATAATCATGTCTATTACATGTTTGGAGCGGATGGCATCATACACGATGCAGGCCCCCTCTCCGATTGGCTTGACATTGCAGGTTGCAACTAGAATCTAAGGAAGCCCTCATTAAATCCTTCGACAGGACTCAGGACGAACGGCAATATATTGACCACCTTCGCGGGGTATTGAAATGATCGGTGTGGACAGAGTAAATCTGGATCGAATCACGAAGATCACGGGACACCATGACTTTCAGGTGCAGAATCTAGCAACCGGCGCCAGCAACGCAAACATCACAAGGTCACAAAAAACAGACCAAATAACCCTCCCACTACTTAACCAAAATCATTGATATCATTAGCTATGCTATCTATCGGCGTACCCAGATCAGTTAAACTTAAGCCATTTATATCAGTGACAAACGCATGTCCAGGAAGATAACCGGAAAGAGAATCATAAGAGCCAGAAAATCCCACCACCTGCCCGGAATTGAAACTGCTAAAATTCCGGCAAGAAAGATGACAGTGTGTTTAAGTTTTACAAGTTAAATAGGCATGATTTTCTCATTGAGTGACTGATTAACTGGTGATAAGGCGGTTATCCATTTAGATGAATAGCGTATCGATTTCAATCTTCAGCAGATTATCAGCTTACACGGGATATTGACCGGACCGGTAGGCTCTGGCTACAGTCGGTTGCGGGAATAGTAATTGTCATTGCCTTAAACAATAAGGCAGAATAGCGGGCAATTTATCCGCTATTTCTGGAGATACTATCCACAGCTTTATCGATAGTTCGATGAGCAGCGCGCTAGTTTTATTCTTTGAAGAATTGTGGCAAATCCAGTGAACAAGGAATTCGAACGGAACCTAAACGAGATACTACCCGTTCTACCTGGCCAACGGCCAGCCGATTAACAATACTGTGATGGTGACAACACCGGCTATGATATTCATCGGGATCCCAGCACGCAGAAAATCAGTAAATCGATACTCGCCCGGACCATAAACCATCATATTCGTCTGATAACCCAGAGGTGTCGCGAAGCTGGCGGAAGCCGCCATCATGATGGCGAACACAAAAGGTTCATTATTTAAGCTGGCTTTCTCGGTAATTTCCAGCACAATCGGCAGCATTAAAAGCGCTGCGGCATTATTGGTAATGACTTCGGTTAATATTGAGATGGTTATATAGGTCAGAATCAGCAAAAGCCAAGGTGTCCCCCCACTCAAATCCACGATATTTGCCGCAAGATATTTAGCCACGCCGGTTTTTTCCAGGGCCATACCCAAGGCAAATGATGCGGCAATGGTAAGAATGACCGTTAAATCAAGACTTCTTTCTGCTTGATTGGCAGAGCAACAGCCCGAAATTATCATTAAACCGGCACCAATCAATGCTGCATTCAGCATGGTAATAACTTCAAAGCTGGCCGCCGTGATGACGCCGACAAGAATTGCCCAAGCGAGATATGCTCGTTCGTGACGCGGCGCCTCGGTGTTCAGATCATTAATCAGTAAAAAATCCTTGTTATAGCGCTGACGGCTGACAAAAGCCGGTCTAGCTTCCAGTAATAGCGTATCACCGGCTTGCAAGATGATGCTACCGAGATTGCCTTTGATGCGCTCGCCATTACGCGCCACAGCCAATACCGCTGCGCCATAGCGGGCACGAAAACGTGCATCGCGTATGGCATACCCCAATGTCGAACAATGCGGTGATACGACGGCTTCGATCAAACGCCGCTCGGCATGTTGCATGGTGAATGCTTGAGTTTGTTCTCCCTCAGTCGACGGAACAATGCCGTTAATGCGCATCAAATCTGAAATCGCATCGGTATCACCGGCAAACACCAACCGGTCGCCGCCTTGAAGCACTTCTTCGGGTGAGACCACGGTAATCGCGGTTCCATTCCGGTCAATCTCAATCAGGTAAACGCGTTGCAGGTGCCTTAATCCGGCTTGTTCAATTGTTTTGCCGACCAAAGGACCATTGGGCGCAATGGAGACTTCCAACGTAAATTCGCGCAGATTGGAAAAAACCTGACCTTGCACCCGGTCTGGCAGCAGTTTTGGAAAGGCTAGCCACATTAAAATAAAACCGGCAATGGCAACGGGTATACCGACAGCCGTTATCGAAAACAAGGAAAAGCCCGATTCACCGGTTAACGCCTGGTATTGCCCGTTGACGATTAGATTGGTACTGGTTCCAATCAATGTAATCGTACCCCCGAGAATGGCGATATAACTCAGCGGTATCATCAACTTAGATGGCGAAATCCCGATCTTGCGCGACCAGCTATAAATAGCCGGAATCATGGTGGCAACCACCGGAGTGTTATTCAGAAAGCTGCTGAGAAACACGACCGGAAAAAACATCCTGGAAATTGCGCCACGCACCGTTTTCGGTCTGCCTAACAAGGTGGTCACTAATAAATCGATCGCGCCTGAAGCGTGCATCCCTGCGGCAACTACAAACATGCCCGCAACGGTAATCAGCCCTGAGTTACTAAAACCGCTTAACGCATCGTTCGCGCTCAGAATTCCGGATACACTGAGTATCGTCAGCGCCCCAAGCATGACTAAATGCGGACCAATCCGGGTAAAAATAAGTGTTGCCAGCACAGCGATACATAAACTCAGCGCAAACCAGCCTTGCCATTCCATAGTGTTACATCCCCGACAAATTTTTTGAAATATACAGCAGTTAGTAGTGCGGCTATAAATAATTAATAATTATAATGATATGTCTACAAATTATATGCAGCGATGCCCATTGATTTAAATTTCAGGAGATTTCGCCAGTAATCCGCTAAACTTGCTTAAACTCGAAAAATACCTTTGATCGAACGAGTGTTTAATTGACGGCGCGATTTCGATTAACTTTTGCCCAATTGGACTTTTCTGAAAACGAAATGCGGAAACCCTAATGTATAAAACCATTATTTCATTTCTACTCGGCCTGTGTTTAACACTGGCAACTTCCAGTTTCGCGCATCAACACATCCGCCCCGGACTCTGGGAAATCACCACGAAATCGGATTTATTGGCGCTAGTGCCGCACATTCCCTCGGAACAGATGCAACAGCTCAGCGACCTCGCCCGGCGCTATGGCCTCCAACTGCCCCAAATAGAAAATGGCGCAGCCACGTCAAAAATCTGCATTACCCAAGAAATGGCCAAACAGGAAATCCCCGCCTATTTTTATGAAGACCGTTCCGGCTGCACCGTGCAGAATGCAAAACGTACCGGCAACAGTTATGAATTGGATTTGGTCTGTACAAACCAGCATTTCCAGGGAAATGGAACCGCAAGAGGCAGTTTCAGCAGCCCGGAAAGCTTCTCGGGAAATACCGAATTCGACAGCACCGTCGGCGGGACGCCGGTTCATGCATTGGCTGAAACATACGGCCGCTGGGTTGGTGAACGCTGCACCGCAGTCAATCCGCTGCAATGACACTGGATTTTGCCACGCTGGAAAGCCTGCGCACGCGCCATCCCGCCTGGCGGTTGCTGCGGCCGATTTGGTTGAAGCACTGGAAGATGAGCTGTACGCGCTGCGCGAGCAATTGGGTGAAGATGCTTTCCCCAAAAGCGCGCAGGAATATCTGAACGATTGGGCCAGTATCGAGAAAGGCTGGTTGCGAAAATTCTATCAGCAAGGTTCGGACGAACCGCAATTCGATCTGACGCCGGCAACCGAGAAAGCCATCGCCTGGCTGTCGGCATTGACGGAACGCAGTTTTGTCGGCACCGGGTCGCGCCTGTTGACGTTGTTCGATCTACTCAAGCAGATGAGCGAAGGCAGCGAATCCGATCCGGCCAAACGCCTCGCGGAACTGCACAAACGGCGCGCTGAAACTGACGCCGAAATCGCACGCATTCAAGCGGGCGATATCGCATTACTCGATGATTCGGCATTGAAAGACCGCTTCCAGCAATTTATGCAACTGGCACGGGAATTACTGACGGATTTTCGCGAAGTCGAGTACAACTTCCGCCAGTTGGATCGTAAAGTGCGCGAACAAATCGCCTTGTGGGAAGGTGCCAAAGGTGCGCTATTGGAAGAAATCATGGGCGAGCGCGACGCCATCGGCGATTCCGATCAGGGCAAGAGTTTCCGCGCCTTCTGCGATTTCCTGATGTCCAGCCGCAGGCAGGAGGAATTGACCGGATTGCTCGAGCATGTGCTGGCGTTGCCGCCGGTCATCGAGCTCCGGCCGGATGCCCGCACGCGCCGCGTGCATTACGACTGGCTGGAAGCCGGTGAGCATACGCTGCGCACCGTGGCGCAATTATCGCAACAGTTGCGCCGCTTTCTCGACGATCAAGCCTGGCTGGAAAATAAGCGCATCATGGACATTCTGCACAGCATCGAAAGCAAAGCGCTGGCCTTGCGGCAATCACCGCCCGCCGGTGATATCATGCGCATCGCGCAGCCCGGAGCGGCCATCGAACTGGCCATGGAACGCCCGTTATTCACACCCGCATTCAAGCCTTTAATTGCGGATATCGAACTGCAAGCAGGCGACAGCGACGCCGATCCGGCGGCACTCTATACCCAGATCGTCGTGGACAAGGCGCGCTTGACCCGGCACATCCGCCAGGCACTGCAAACACGCGGACAAATCATGCTGTCTGAATTGATTGACACACAGCCGCTGCAACAGGGTTTGGCGGAGCTGGTCACCTACCTGCAACTGGGCAGCGACTCATTCAAGGCGGTGGTGGACGAAAACACCGAGGATTTGATCACATGGAGCGCCGCAACCCATGATGGCGCCATTGTCAGCAAGCAAGCACGGCTGCCGCGTGTTATTTTCGTGCGCTGATTATTAATGGATATGACCGATATGGACGAAGAAGAACAACCGGCAGACGTTGCAATATCCCCTGCCCCGCCTGCGGATCTATCGGTACTGCTCATCACCTTGCTCAAGGGTGTCATCTACCGCGACGACGATGAACGGCTGTGGGGCATGCTGCTGAATCTGCAAACCCGCGTACGCGATTATGTAACGGTGCTGGGGCTGGATCTGGTGCTTGACGAAGCGGAAGGCTACGCATTCCTCAAAAGCCGGGCCGAATCCGCGGACGATGAAGCCACCCCCAAACTGCCCCGGCTGGTTGCACGCAGACCGCTGTCGTTTCCGGTCAGCTTGCTGCTGGCACTGCTGCGCAAAAAACTGGCCGAATTTGACGCCAGCGGCAGCGATACCCGTCTGATTCTGACGCGCGATGACATCGTTGAACTGGTGCGCGTGTTTCTGCCGGATAGCAGTAACGAAACCCGCCTGATCGATCAGATCGAAACCCACATCAACAAAATCGTTGAATTAGGTTTTCTGCGCCGCCTCAAGCCGCTCAGCGGCAGCGCTGCCGCACTGCCAGGTTTCGAGGTGCGGCGTATCCTCAAGGCATTTGTCGACGCCCAGTGGCTGGCGGATTTCGATGCCCGGCTGGCGGCCTATCAGGCGCAACTGCCGGGCGCAGTATCTGAAACATCAAAGGAAAGTGCAAACGATGCTTGAACCACAGCCGCTGAGCCTTGATTTCACAGCGGATAACAAACTATCCGGCTTCCGGCTGAAACGGCTGGAAGTATTCAATTGGGGCACGTTCGATCAGCGCGTCTGGACACTGCAACTCGATGGCAAAAACGGTTTATTGACCGGTGACATCGGTTCCGGAAAATCGACGCTGGTCGACGCCATCACCACCTTGCTGGTTCCGGCGCAGCGCATCGCCTATAACAAGGCCGCGGGCGCCAGCAGCAAAGAAAGAACATTGCGCTCCTACGTGCTCGGCTACTACAAATCCGAGCGCAGCGCCATCACCGGCACCGCCAAACCGGTGTCGCTGCGCGACCCTAACAGCTTTTCGGTAATTTTGGGCGTGTTTCACAATGCCGGTTACGATCAGACGATTACGCTGGCACAGGTCTTCTGGATCAAGGAAGCACAGGGACAGCCGATGCGTTTCTTTGTCGCGGCCGAGCGTGATTTGACCATCACCGCGGATTTTGCGCATTTCGGTTCCGATATCACACAATTGCGCAAAAAACTGCGCGCAACCGGCGCGGAAATCGAGGACAGCTTCCCGGCGTACGGCGCATGGTTCCGCCGCCGCTTTGGCATCGACAATGAACAGGCGCTGGAATTGTTCCATCAGACGGTGTCGATGAAATCCGTCGGCAATCTGACCGATTTTGTGCGTGGCCACATGCTGGAGCCATTCGATGTCGCGCCACGTATCCAGGCGCTGATTACCCATTTCGACGATCTCAACCGCGCGCATCAGGCGGTGCTGAAAGCGCAACGTCAGGTGGAGATGCTGACGCCGCTGATGGAAAACTGCGACAAACACGCGGCATTGGCCATCGAGATTGACGATTTGCGCCACAATCGCGAAGCATTACGCGGATATTTTGCGGCTTTGAAACTTGATCTGCTGGGCCAGCGTTTAACGGATCTGGAACAAGACTGGAACCGGTCTGACGGTCAAATCAGACATTTGCAGGCCCGCCTGCAAGAACAGCGCATTCAAGCTGACGAATTGAAGCAAGCCATCAACGACAATGGCGGCGACCGGCTGGAACGGCTGGGCGCCGAAATCAAGAAAAAAGAAGCGCTGCGCGATGCGCGCCGGGCCAAAGCGCAACGTTACCAGGAGTTGACCGTCATACTGGAAGAACCGGCCGCCACGGACAACAGCGGCTTCCTGAATCAGCGCCATCAATTCAAGCTATTGCGTGACGAACTGCGCGACCGCGATGCGGAGTTGCAAAACGCCTTGACCGAGCACAGTGTCACCTTGCGGCAAGGAAAACAGGAGCATGGCGCGTTACAGACTGAAATCGACAGCTTGAAACGGCGGCGCAGCAATATCGATGATCAGCAGATTCAAATCCGCGCTGCCTTGTGCGCCGCATTGAACATGGCGGAAGACGACATGCCGTTCGCCGGGGAACTGATCCAGGTGCGCGACGAGGAACGCGAATGGGAAGGCGCCGCCGAGCGCCTGCTGCGCAGTTTCGGGTTGTCGCTTTTGGTGCCGGATGCGCATTACAAGGCAGTGGCGGATTGGGTCGACCGCCAACACTTGCGCGCACGGCTGGTCTATTTCCACGTCCGTACGCGCCGTCAGGCAAACGTACCGGAGCTGCATGCCGATTCGCTGGCCAGAAAGCTCGCGATCAAACCCGATTCGCCGTTTTACGACTGGCTGGAACGCGAACTGGCACATCGCTTCGATGTCGCGTGCTGCGCCACGCACGAGCAATTCTGGCGCGAAACCCGCGCCATCACACGCGCCGGTCAAATCAAGGATCCCACCGGACGGCACGAAAAAGACGACCGGCACGCGATTTCCGACCGCAGCCGCTACGTGCTGGGCTGGTCGAACAACGCCAAGATTGCCGCACTCGAAACCAGGCAGCGCCAGCTTGAAACACGCTTGAGCGAAGTGGCCGCCCTCATCGGCAAAATTCAGTCCGTCCGCGCCATGCTGGAAAACCGCCTCAATGCGCTGACGCGCCTGGAGGAATTCACGGATTTTGAGGAACTGGATTGGCCCGGCGTGGCGGCGGAAATTGCAGCGCTGACGATTGAACGCGATCAGTTGGAAGCCGCTTCCGATGTGCTGAAGCAACTGAATGAACGGTTGCGTGGCGTCATCGATGCGCAAAACACTCTGGATAAGAAACTGGAAGCCGCGAAGGACGAGCGCTCCAAAATCGAGCAGCGCCGCAGCGATACGCAAACGCTGCAACAACAAACAGCCGCATTATTACCCGCAACGCCGCTGGATGCTGTTTTGCTGCAACAATTGGAAACCCTCCGCGCACAAGCGCCCGGCGAACATTCATTGACACTGGCATCGTGCGACAGCCGCGAGCAGGATGTGCGCGCCTGGCTGCAGAACCGCATCGATTCCAAGGATAAAAGCTTGAAAGACCGGCGCGACAAGATCATCCAGGCGATGATGGCGTTCAAGGAGCAATTCAAGCTGGAAACCGCCGAGATCGATGCCAGCATCGAGGCAGCCTTTGAGTACCGCAACTTGCTCGAGCAACTCAACCGTGACGACCTGCCGCGTTTTGTCACGCGCTTCAAGGAATTATTGAACGTCAACACCATCAACGAAATCGCCAACTTCAACGGGCAACTGGCGCAGCAGCGCGAGACCATCAAGGAACGCATCGCGCGCATCAACGAATCGCTCACGCAGATCGACTACAATCCGGGGCGCTATATCGCACTCGAAACGCAATTGAGCCAGGATGCCGAAATCCGCGACTTCCAGACCGAATTGCGCGCCTGCACGGAAGGCACCACCACCGGTTTGGAGGACGCGCAGTACTCGGAAGCAAAGTTTCTGCAAGTCAAAGCCATCATCGACCGTTTCCGCGGGCGCGAAGGCTTGTCGGAGCAGGACCGGCGCTGGACCGCCAAGGTCACCGACGTGCGCAACTGGTTTCTGTTTGCCGCCAGCGAGCGCTGGCGCGAGGATCATACCGAACACGAACACTATTCCGATTCCGGCGGCAAATCCGGCGGGCAAAAGGAAAAACTGGCCTATACCATACTCGCCGCCAGTCTGGCGTATCAATTCGGCCTGGAATGGGGTGCCGTGCGCTCGCGCTCGTTCCGTTTCGTGGTCATCGACGAGGCATTCGGCCGCGGTTCGGATGAATCGGCGCAGTACGGCTTACGGCTTTTTCAGCAACTCAATTTGCAGTTGCTGATCGTCACGCCACTGCAGAAAATTCACATCATCGAACCGTATGTCTCCAGTGTCGGGTTCGTGCACAACGAAGATGGCCGCGCGTCAAAATTGCGCAATCTTTCGATCGAAGAATACCGCGAACACAAAGCCGCAATGACCGCACGAACAATTTAGGGCGCTTCTAAAAATTCAAAGTTCCAAACAAAACGGGGCACGAGCAAAAAATGGTGACGCAGCATATAACTGATATGTAAGGAAACATTTTTTGTGAGCAACAAAGTGTTGTGACGAAATTTGGATTTTTAGAGATGCCCTTTAGACAAAATACCGCAATGAACTGGACTACGCCGCACGACCTGAAAGTACAGCTTTCCCGTCTCTGGGAACGGGGCGAACTATTGCAACCGCTGATTACAAACCAGCCGGTTTTTCCTTTGCAACTGAAATTGAAAGGCCCCGGCTCGGCAGATCTGACCGGACGCTTCGAAGCAGTGCGTGCATGGATCGCCGGGCTGACCGCCATGCCGCAGATCCGGATCGAGTGGTGCGAAATCCGTCATCGCGTGCAAGGATTGCAACGCCTGCCCCAATCCATGTGGATCGACGCGCCGGATAGCGCGTTTGCGCTGCTGGCGAAACAGCGCGAGGTCAGGTGCTTCGAACAAATCGTGAGCGCCACGCGCAACGCGCAGCCCGCTTTGCTGCCCTGGCTGGCACGGCGGCCGCTGCAGGCGATCGAGCTGGCCGATCAATGGCCGCAACTGCTCACCATCGTTTGCTGGCTTGCCGGTCACCCGCGCCCCGGCATTTATCTGCGCCAAGTGGACATCCCGGGCATACACAGCAAATTTATCGAAGCGCATCGCGCGGTGCTCACCGAACTGCTGGACCATGCGCTGCCTGCCGCGGCAATTACTTCCGGGCGCGCCGGCGTTAACCAATTTGCCGCGCGCTATGGTTTTCTGGAAAAACCGGCGCGCATTCATTTCCGCGTGCTCGATGCGCAAATCAAACTGCTGCCGGGGCCGGAACTACCCATCGTGTCACTGGATGACCGCAGCTTTGCGCAACTGGAAATTCCAGTACGGCGCGTGTTCATTACCGAGAACGAGGTCAATTTTCTGGCCTTTCCGCCGGTAAGCGGCGCCATCGCCATCTTCGGCAGCGGCTACGGCTGGGAAGCGCTGGCACGCGCGCAGTGGCTGATGCAGTGCCCTATTTACTATTGGGGTGACATCGATACGCACGGCTTTGCCATCCTGAATCAACTGCGCACCCGCTTTGCGCATGTGACTTCATTGCTGATGGATCGCACCACCTTGATGGCGCACCGGGAGCTATGGGGCGAAGAACCCGATCCGGTGACGCATGACTTACCCCGGTTGACCGCAGCAGAGCGCGCCTTATTCGATGAATTAAGGGACAACCGCATCCGCAAAGGATTGCGGCTGGAACAGGAACGCGTCGGTTTTCATTGGGTGACGGCGGCGGTGCAAGCGGTGGAAGCCACTGCAACCCCAAATGACAATGAAAATTTATAAAGAAGCCTCTGAATAATTGTCATTTCGAGCGTAGCGAGAAATCTATCGTGTTGATTCTCAAAGATTCCTCACTGCGTTCGGAATGACACCAAACCCCAAAAGTAGGGTGCATTAAGCAAAGCGAAATGCACCAAGAACAGCGGCGAACGAAACTACAGTAATGACGGATTACGCTGCGCTAATCCATCCTACAAAAGCTACAAAAACACAAATCACAAAGAATCAAAGTACAAAGAACAAAACATCAAAAAGCCCTGGCAATACGAAAACCCTGGTCGTCGAAGGCTACATCGGTGTAGACCCCGTCACGGAAAGCCGATCGCAAGTACTGAGGAAGGTTGTACCAAGAACCGCCCCGAACCACCCGACGACCACAATCCCCGCGATTGGCTTCTTTCCACGCCGAGCCATCCGTTGGCGCACTTTGATAATTCTCATGCCAGCAATCTTCAGTCCATTCCCAGACATTACCCAGCATATCAAACAAGCCGAACTGATTTTCCCCAAAACTGGCGACCGGTGCGGTATATACATGCCCATCCGAACATTCCGCCAGCGTCCAGCTAGCGCGAGCAATCGATTTTGCTTCTTGACCCAGACCATTGGCATAATCGCATTGCTTGTCGTCCTGATAATAACGCGCCGTTTTCGTTCCCGCCCGCGCCACATATTCCCATTCCGCTTCGGTTGGCAACCGGTAAACCGCGCCGGTACGCAGTGACAGCCATTTCACATAGGCTTGGGCATCATCCCAAGAAACGCAGACCACCGGATGGGCGTCAGTTTGAGCAAATCCAGGATTCTTCCAGTTGCGCTCCGGTTGTTGCTCCCAATTTGGCTTTTCAGTATTCCATCTGTAGCAACCATTGCCGTTCTTTTCAGCATTCGTTTGGTAATTAGCATCCTGAACAAATTGTTTGAACTGCCCTACGGTAATTTCACAGCGGCTGATGGCAAATGGGATCGGAATCGTAACAGCATGCTGTGGGCTTTCAGAATCAAAACGCCCTTTTGCATCTATCGGTGATCTCATTGAGAATTGATCGGGACGAATCGCTACCATCGCAGGCGCCAGTTTGGCATCGGTGGCATAGCAAGTTTGCGCTAATTGCTTAGTAACCGCTTTTTCTTTAGCGCTTGGATTAACTCGTGGCAAAACATCCTCACTGGCATGGATTCCATGAGAAAAAATCAAACTCAGCAACAGCAATAAAAAGCGGCAGCTTCGTAACACCAAGCTTCCCCTTGCCGAACACAGCACCCGCTTGGATTGGTAAGCATCGTAGGGTGCATTCAGCGAAGCGCATTGCACCGTTTCTCTGTTCAATATCATAAAAACGCCCTATCGCTTGAAACGCAACCAACAAAGTATACAAAAATGGTTATGACGGATGACGCTGCGCTTATCCGTCCTACATAAAGCTAAAAAAACCGCAAACATCAAAAGATCCCATTGTGTCATTTCGACCAAAGGGAGAAATCTTGTATCACTGCAAAAGATTCCTCTCTGCGTTCGGAATGACAGCAAACCGAGACAGGTAGGGTGCATTAAGCGTAGCGCAATGCACCGGGCGGCGGTGCACGAAACCAAATCTATGACGGATTACGCTGCGCTAACCCATCCTCCAAAAACCATAAAACCATAAAAGCACAAAGAACAAACCATCAAAAAGCCCTGGCGATACGAAAACCCACGTCGCCGTAGGCCTCAACGGTGCCGCCCCTGCTACGGCCAGTCGATCGCAAGTCCTGTGGAATGAGGTTCCACGAACCGCCCCGAAACACCCGGCGATCGCAATCCCCGCCATCCTTTTCCAGCCATGCAGAGCCGTCTTTTGGAGCATTGTTATAATTCTCATGCCAGCAATCCTCAAGCCTCTCCCACACGTTGCCAGCGGTATCATGAAGCCCAAAGCGATTCGGTTTGAACGAGCCAACCGGAGCGGTTTGTTTATTATCCCATTCACTGCCGCAGCCACTACATACCGCATTATTTTTGCCAATATCAGCGCCCCACCAGTATTCGGTTTCGCTTCCAGCCCGTGCGGCGTATTCCCATTCGGCTTCCGTTGGCAGACGATATTGCTTGCCGGTTTTATCCGACAACCATGTGACATACGCTTGCGCATCTTTAAACGACACATTGATCACCGGCCGTTTGCTGCGCCCCCAGCCACGGTCATCCGGTAGATTGCGGCCGGGAGTATCCTTGACAAAAGCATCGTATTCATCGAACGTGACCTCGTATTTACTGATTTCAAAGGCGTAGCCTATCGTGACTTCACGTTGCGGGCGCTCATCATCAAAACCATCTGGCGAACCCATTAGGAATTTGCCGGGCGGGATGGCTACCATTTCGGGTTCGAATGGAAGCCGGGATTCTTGTGCAGCGCGCAATTCATCATTAAATCCTGCCCCATGTTGATACGTGCGGTTAAGCTGTACTTGAATAGCGCCCGCAGATAGGTCCGTTGACTCCATCACGTTGATTGCTGCGCCATACGTCAGCCAAGCCAAACTGCGTGCAATCCGTTCGGCAGCAGCCTGCCCGCCGCGCGCAAAATGGATGGTGTTGATCGTCGTGGCATTGAGGGTGTCCGGTTCGATGGATATGGGAAACTGAGCAGTTTTCAGCTTGCTTTGCAAGGCTTCCATCAGTGCTTGCGTGTCTTCGCGGTGGTTGAGCGTGACGTGCCACTGGGTATTTTCCTGTGTTATTTGGTTGCGCTGATAGTCGACGAATGCATGCTGACCAACGTAATGCCAGGCCGCGTATAACGTACCGGTGCCGAGCAGCGCCCAAAACAACATGATTAAAACCGGGCGCAGAATCAGCGACTGATTGGTTTTGGGCAGCAGCTTAGCCAGCACTTGCGGGATGCGGAAATCCAGCAAGCCCAATTTCCCGCCCAGCAGAATATTGGCAAAAATCGGATCGTTGATCGCATCGTCCTGAGAGAGTGCACGCAAATCATCGAGTTTTAGTTTGAGTTGCAGCTTAGGTGGTGTTCTGACTTCAAGGCTCAGCGAATTGGGGCTGCCCTTATCGGTCAGCCGTTTGAACAAGCGCTGCCAGGCAGCGGCTACCTGTTGCCTTTCGTCACGGTCCATGCCGAGCAAGAGGTATTCCCGCAGCCAATCCGGTAAATGCGCGTGCGTCAACCAGGGCAAGCGGCTCAAGCGCGCCAGCCGCTGTTCTCGCTGCGGTAACAGATCGGCGGTATTTAAGCGCTCAAATAACAAATAATCCAATGCGCGCGTCAGCGCCCAGTGCGGTTTTGGAAATACCGCCACTGCACGCAACAGGCGCAAACCATCGGTATCCAGAAACTGTTCCAACTGCGCTACCAACAAGGCAAGATTCGCGCCATAAGGCGGGCGCTCACCGAGCCAGGCATCGGGTTCGGCAGCGATCATCGCGGGCAGCGGCGATGGGTCGGTTTTTTGTAGCATCAGCTTGTGCGGTTGCGGCGTGGTCAGGTGTTTGACCAGTTGCGGCAGGTTGTCTTGCGCCAGCGGCAGCATCATAAAATGGTGCTGCGCCAATAACGCTGCGTGCGCGGTATCGGCATCGCGCGGGTGCAGCCAAACTTTGTCCTGCCAAGGCGACAAATCATCGAGCCAGGTGCGAATCTCCCCGCTGTACGGATGAAACAGAATCGCTGTTTCGCTGATAATCAGCAAACGTGCAGCTTCATGCCGAGCCACCAGTTGCTGCAGTTGGTAGTAGCTTGCTTTGCTGTCGTCGTCATGCCAGCGCACCAGCCAGCGCGGATCGTCGCGAAAGCGATAGGTGTTGATTGTCAGTCCGAGTGCTTTAAAACGCTTCTCCAATTCTTCCGCCAATGCCGCCTGCTGATCGTTGCGATGCTGGCTGCGCACCAGCAATAAATGTTCGGGGGAAACCCGGCGGTTGCGGTACACCGGTTGGAAATAACCGCCGCTGCGCGCGATGGCTTCGATGGTGGCGTTGATATGCAGGCGGCTCGTCGGCACCAGCCGCGCTGCATGCAATTCGCGTAATGCCTGCTCGGCCTTGGCACCACCAAAAAAGGGTTGCAGTATGCGATCAAAGCGAAAATGATGCAGCAGGTCGTCAACCGAAGCGGTTTGTTTGCGCAAAACCGCATTGCGTTGATAACGCCAAGCCAAAATCAACAGCACCGGCAACCACGGCAGTGCGAACAACGCCCAGCCGATATTGCGCACGGTATTTTTCCACTCTAGCAGCACATAGTCCGGCTCCGGTTGCAGCCGTGGCGCGATGTGATCGACGATGGCAACGGATGCAGTGTCCGGTTGCGGTTTGCGCCGGGGAATCGGTTGTGACGGTTTATCTCCGAATGGCTCTATGATCGGCCCCGGCGGTAGTTTTGTCTGAAGCCGATCCGGTACTTTGACCAGCAACACGACGATCACACAGACGATCAGTGCGATGCCGCCCATAATCCAGATTTTTTGCGGTTTTTGCGCGGCCTCTTGCGCTGCAACGAAGGCACTGCGGCCTGGTGAGCTGATGCGGTTTTCCGTTGCCAGCATGGATTGCGTTTCTTTTTTCAGCCATTGTCTGAACAATACCGGAAACCGCGTTTGTTCTTCCGGGTTGCGGCAAAACAACGGCCCCAGCAGCGGAGCCAATTCGCTGGCTTTTTCTGGCAGCTTATTTTGCTGTTGCAACTGATTAAGTAAGCGAGCGACCGACAACCAGACATCAACTCCGTGCGCCATGCCTTCGGCACGCAACAACGCACCCAATTCATCGATACGGAAATAAAGATCGCGGCTATCCACGGAATTCGGTCAGCTAAGGTTAGATTAGGCGACTGGCCGCTCTTTCCAGCGGCCGATTAATTGATGGAGGTGTTCTTGATCTTCCTTGCGCTTCAATAAAGTCACACAGGCGCTGGCAGTAAAGACTTCCAGCCATGCCGCATTGGTCAGGTACGGCGTTTCGGTCAGCCGTTGGCTGCGTTTCTGCAGCAATTGCATCCAATTCAGCAATTCCGCAATCGACGGCTGTTTTTCCAATTGTCCTTCACTACGTAGATAACGGAAAAAAGAAATCCCCGCCGCCCACACGCTTTTCTGCGCATTCGGCACAGTCTCTT
>LNFM01012269.1_pt1 | contig 21299 bp, 19 predicted proteins | sample 596031 | NCBI WGS metagenome assembly LNFM01 (sample SAMN04254537, study PRJNA301005) | activated carbon metagenome | isolation source: dual media filters at the Ann Arbor, Michigan drinking water treatment plant | place: USA: Ann Arbor
GGCAGCCAGGTCGTCAGCGGCGGCCAGAGCGTGATCGCGACCAGCACCGCCAGCAGCGGCATCAGCCAGGGCACGATCGCCCGCGACATCGATTCGAAGCTGATATTGGCGACCTTCGCCGTGACGAAGAGGACGACGCCGACCGGCGGCGTGATCGTGCCGATCATCAGGTTGAGCACGAAGATCAGCCCGAACTGGATCGGATCGATCCCGAACTGCGCCGCCGCCGGCGTCAGGATCGGGATCAGGATCAGCATGGCGGCGAGCGCCTCCATGAAGCAGCCGACGAAGAGCAGGAGCAGGTTGACGATCAGCAGGAAGATCAGCGGGTTGCCGGCGAGATCGACCAGCATCGGGCCGACCACCTGCGGGATGCGCGAGATCGACAGGCACCAGCCGAGCGCGGCCGCCGTCATCACCAGCGCCAGCACGACGCCGGTGGTCTCGACGGTCTGGACGACGAGTTCCGGCAGATCGTCGAGATCGAAGCTGCGATAGACGAAGAGCCCGAGCACCAGCGCATAGGCCGTGGCGACTGCGGCCGCCTCGGTGGGCGTGAAGATGCCCGCCATCATCCCGCCGAACAGGATCACCGGCGTCATCAGCGCCCAATGCGCCTCCTTGTAGGCGACCCAGAGTTGCGCCGCGCCCGGGAAGGGATGGCGCGGCAGGTCGCGCCTTTTCGCGACCTGCACCACCATCGCCATCAGCCCGCCGGCCATCAGCAGGCCAGGGATGACGCCGGCCAGGAACAGCCCGCCGATCGAGACATCCGCCGAGACGCCGTAGATCACCATCGGCAGCGAGGGCGGAATGATCGGGCCGATCGTCGCCGACGCCGCCGTGATCGCGGCCGCCGTCTCGGCGTCGTAGCCCTCGTCCTTCATCGCCTTGATCTCGAGCGTGCCGACGCCGCCGGCATCGGCCACCGCCGAGCCCGACATGCCCGCGAAGATCACGCTGGCGAGGATGTTGGCGTGGCACAGGCCCCCGCGCAGCCAGCCGACACAGGCTGTGGCGAAGGCAAAGATTCGGTCGGTGATGCCGGCCGAGTTCATGATGTTGCCCATCAGGATGAACAGCGGCGCCGCCAGCAGCGGGAAGGAATTGGCCGATTGCGCGATCTTCTGCGGCACGATGCCGAGCGGGAAGCCGCCGAGGAAGGCAAACGCGATCGCCGCCAGCCCCATCGAGACGAAGAGCGGCACGCCGATCAGCAGCGCGGCGAACCAGACCGGCAGGATCTGCAGCATCAGCGTCGTCACAGCGGCTGGCTCCCCGGCTCGGCCGCGACATGGCGGCGGCCCGCCACGACATCGGCGATCTCGGCCAGCGCCTGCAGGATCAGCGCGAGCCCCGCCAGCGGCATGACGATGTAGAGCGCCGCCCCCGAGATCGGCAGCGCGATCGACTCGACGTCCCAGTTGCGCTCGATCAGCGCGAAGGAATAGCGGATCAGCACGGCCGCGAAGACGATGATGGCCAGTTGCGTGACGATCTCCAGCACCCGGCGGGCGCCCGCGGGCAGCTTGTCGGCGAAGACGGTGATGCGGATATGCGAGCGCCGCCGCGCCGCGATGATCCAGCCGACGAAGCCCGTCCAGACCAGCAGGTATTGCGCGAGTTCGTCGGTCCAGGCCAGCGGAGCGTTGAGCTGCCGCGACAGCACGCCGAGCAGGACCGCGACCAGCAGCGACAGGAGCAGCGCGACGGCCGCCATGCGCACGATCCGGTCGGAGAGGTGGAGGAGGGATTTCAAAACATCGGCCTCATTGACGATGACGTCAAAAAAACACGCGGGTCATCCCGGGCGCAGCGAAGCGGAGACCCGGGATCCATGCCGGAACGGTTCAGGCATGGATCCCGGATCAGCGCCGCTCCGCGGCTTGTCCGGGATGACCCGGAGGTGGTGGAACAGCTTCAGCTCACAGCGCCGCCAGCGCGTCCCAGGTGCCCTTGCCCCATTTGCTCTCGAACTGCTTGGGCAGGCTCGCCAGCACCGGCTTGGAGAAGCTTTCGAGATCCGGCTCGGTCACGCTCATGCCGGCAGCCTTCAGCGTCGCCACGAGGCTGCCCTCCTGACTGGCGAGTTCGGCGTCCTGCCAGGCGACGCCCTCGGCGATGGCCGCCTCCAGCAGGCTGCGGTCGGCGTCCTTGAGGCCCTTCCAGAAATCGCCGTTCACGATGACCAGGCGCGGCGTGATGATGTGGCCGGTCAGGATCAGATGCTTCTGCACCTCCTGCAGCTTGGCGCTGTGGATCGTCGGCAGCGGGTTTTCCTGGCCGTCGACCGCACCCTGGCTCAGCGCCAGGTAGAGCTCGTTGAAGTTCACCGGCGTCGCCTTGGCGCCCCAGGCTTCGACCATGGCGCGGAAGGTGTCGACCGGCGGCACCCGCAGCTTGAGGCCAGCGACGTCAGCGACGCTCTTCACCGGCTTGGAGCCCGTGGTGAGGTGGCGCTTGCCGTAATAGGTCACGGCGGCCATGCGCATGCCGCGCTTCTTCTCCAGCTCGGCATTCATCTGCGTGAAGACCGGGGCCTTGGCGACCTTCGCCATATGGGCGGCGTCACGCCAGAGATAGGGCGCCTCGACCACCGAGAGCTGCGGCAGGAAGGAGCCGAGCGCGGCCGCCCCGTCCGTGGTCATGGTCAGCGCGCCCGAGGCGACCGACTCCATCATGTCCTTGCCGGAGCCGAGCTGGCCGGCCGGGAAGGTCTGGATGTCGATACGCCCGGAGCTCTTCTCCTTCACCTGCTTGGCGATGCGCTCGACCATCTGCACCTGCGGGTGCGTCACGGGGAGCATCTCGCCCCAGCGCAGCACCGTCGCCTGCGCGCGCAGGACGCTGGGCATGGCGATGGCGCCGCCCGCCAGGGCGGCGGAGCCGGCGAGGAAGTCGCGTTTGGTGATCTTGGTCATGATGGTTCCTTCCCTGTGCGGACCGTCGCCTCGATTCACAGCCCTCATCCTGAGGAGCGCTCCGCAGGGGCGCGTCTCGAAGGACGCTCCAGATGGTTCCGGAGCCTCCCGGAGCATCCTTCGAGACGCCGCTTCGCGGCTCCTCAGGATGAGGGCTGTGGGATCTCGACGCTGGTCCCTCCCGAATGACGGCCGGTTCGCCCGGCTCGCCTGCTTGACGTCCTCAGTAGCTCATCGCCCGCGTGCGGGCGTTGCCGATATGGATGCTCATCTCCTCCGCGGCGCGGACCGGGTCGCGCGCCTCGATGGCGGTGATGATCTTGAGGTGGTCGCGCATCACCGGCACCAGGATGTGGTTCTGGATGCGCGTCTCGTATTGCCGGATCAGCCTGATCTTCAGCCAGGTGACGCGGAAGGCCTTGGAGACGATGTCGTTGTCGAGATGGTCGATGATCGCCTCGTGCATCAGCCGGTCGACATCCTCCGCATCCTCGATCAGCTGCGGGTCGCCGCCGGCCTCGGCCCGGGCGATGATCGCCTCGTGCCGGGCGCGCTGCTCTGCGATCTCGTCATCGGTCGCATTCACCGCGTAGAGCGCGGTCGCCTCCTTCTCGAGGAAGAGCCGGAACTGGAAAGCGTTGCGGATCAGGTTGAGGTCGACATGGGCGACCTGCATGCCCCGCTGCGGCACGGTCTTGATCAGCCCTTCGGCCTCCAGACGCGGGATCAGCTCGCGGATGGCGCCCAGCGGCAGGCCGGTCAGCGCCACCAGCTCGCGCTGGGTCACGAACTGTCCGGGCTTGATCTCGCGCGCCAGCAGCCGCTCGGTGAAGGAGGCATAGGCGCGCTCCCTCAGCTTCAGCGGCTCGCCCTCGCGCGGATCCTGCTCGGACTGGTTCAAGACACCCTCCTTCAGGCCGCCCTGGCCTGGATGATCCGGTCATAGGCCGCAAACAGCCGCTGGCGCCTGGCCTCGTCCAGCGCCTCCAGCGGCGCGCGCATCGCGCCATAGCCGGCGTCGCCGTGCAAGTGGCCGACCAGCGCCTTCACCGCCGCCAGCACCGGATGCGAGCAGATCTCGTCGACCAGCGCGTTGACGGTCGGGTCGTCCTTGCCCTCATAGACGATCGGGCGCAGCAGATGCGGAACGAGATTGGCGACGCCGCAGATCGAGCCCTGCGCGCCGTTGCGCACCGCCTTGGCCAGCAGGCGCTCGTCGCCGACGAGGATGGCGAGTTCGCCATGCGCCTTCAGATAGGCCTCGGTGTTGGCATAGTCGCCCGACGAATCCTTCACGCCGGTGACCACGCCGGGAAAGGCCTTCTTCAGCCGGTCGATCAGCCCGACGCTCAGGCCCACCGCCGTCACCGAGGGGATATGGTAGAGGATGACGTTGCGCACGGAGGGGCCGAGCTTCTCGAAGAGCTGCGAGAACCAGCGAAAGAGCCCCTCGTCGCTGACGCCCTTGAAGTAGAAGGGCGGCGCGACCAGCAGCCCCTTGGCGCCGGCATCGAGCGCGAGGCGCCCCTGCTCGACAGCCTCGTTCAGCGAGGCAGCCGCGACACCGGCATAGATTTGGCCCGCCGGATCGACCCCCGCCCCCATCAGGGCGCCCATCATCGCCGCCCGCGCCGGCAGGCCGAGCGCGGCCCCCTCGCCCGTCGTGCCGAACAGCGTGACGCTGTCGCAGCCCTGGGCGAGGACATGCCGGGCATGGGTGACGAGACGCGGCAGGTCGACGCTGCCGCCCTCCCGCATCGGGGTGGTGATGGCGCAGGAGAGGCCGAAGCGGTTGGGATCGATGGACATGGAAAACCGTCTTTCAGAGCGAGAGATCAGTGAGTGTGTTGGGGAGCAATACCGCGGGCACGCATGTCGCCGTCATTGCGAGCGCAGCGAAGCAATCCAGGGGGACGTAGAACGAGCGGCTCTGGATTGCTTCGCGGAGCCTGTCCTTGGGCTTGCCGGAGGCAAGACCCGAGGGCTCGCAATGACGGAAAGGCGCCTCAGCCATCCTTGAGCCCTCCGGCCGAGAGCCCGGCGACGATCTGGCGCTGGGCGAGCACCGTCACCAGCAGCACCGGCAGCGTCACCAGAAGCGCGGCCGCCGCCAGCGGGCCCCAGGAAATCTGCTCGAAGGTCAGCGAGTTGTAGACCGCCGAGGGCAGCGTACGGCTGTTCTTGCCGCCGAGCACGACCGAGAAGATGAAGTTGTTCCAGGAGAAGATGAAGGCGAGGATGCCGCCGACCGTGACACCCGGCATCGCCAGCGGCAGCGCGACATGGCGGAAGGCCTGCCAGCTCGAGGCGCCGTCGATGCGCGCCGCATCCTCCAGCTCCATCGGGATGTTCTCGAAATAGCCGATCATGATCCAGACGATGATCGGGATGGTGATGACGAGATGGGTGATGACGAGCGCCGTGATCGTCCCCACCAGCCCAGTCATCTGGAACAGCAGGAACAGCGGGATCAGGTAGGACAGCGCCGGCGTCATCCGCGCGACCAGGATCAGGATGGCGAACTTCGTCGCCTTGCCGCGCGCGATGCCGTAGCCGGCGGGCACGCCGACCGCGAGACCGATCAGCACCGCCCCGCCCGTGACCAGGATCGAGTTCCACAGATAGAGCGCGAAATTGTTCTGCGCGAAGACGTCGATGTAGTTCTTCAGCGTCGGCGGATCGGGAATGAAGACCGGCGGGAAGGCGGTGTTGTCGAGCTCGTTCTTCAGCGACAGCGAGATCATCCAGAGGAAGACCAGCACCGCCGGCGAGACCAGCACGAAGACCGAGGCGTAGAAGCCGAGTTTCTTGGCGAGGCGGGTCATGGGAGAAGCCCCCCTTGCCCCTCGGCCCTCATCCTGAGGAGCCGCGCAGCGGCGTCTCGAAGGATGCTCCAGATGTCTCCGGAGAACGCGGGACCATCCTTCGAGACGCGCTCCTGCGGAGCGCTCCTCAGGATGAGGGCTGTGGATGGGATGGCCGCCATCACGCGTTCCACTTCGACTTCTGCCGCGCGTAGAGCAGCAGCAGCGAGAGCATGATCACGATGACGAAGAAGATCACCACCACGGCCGAGGCGTAGCCGATCTTGTAGAACTGGAACGCCTGCAGATAGAGGAAGATGTTCAGCGTCTCCGACGCGGTGCCCGGCCCGCCCTGGGTGATCACGAAGATCGTGTCGAAGGCCTTCAGCGCGTCGATCGTGCGGATCACGATCGCCACCATGATGAAGGGCCAGACCAGCGGCAGCGTGATGTGGCGGAACATGTGCCAGTCATTGGCGCCGTCGATCAGCGCGGATTCGTAAGGCTCGCGCGGCAGGCCGGCGAGGCCGCCCAGCACGATCAGCATGACCAGCGGCGTCCAGTGCCAGACCTCGACGAGGATCAGCGTCGGGATCACCGTGTCGGGCGAATAGACCCAGGCCTGCGGCCCGATGCCGAGAAGGGACAGCAGATAGTTCAGCACGCCGAGCTGCGGGTGGAACATCATCGTCCAGACCAGCGCGACCGCCACCGGCGTCGCCATCATCGGCATCACGAAGACCGTGCGCAGCAGGCCCCGGAACGGGAATTCGCGGTGGAAGACCAAGGCTGCCGCCGTGCCGAACAGGATCGGCAGCACGACCGCCAGCACGGTGAAATACAGCGTGTGCCCCATCGACTCGATGAAGCGCGCATCGCGGAACAGCTCGGCGAAGTTCTGCAGGCCAACGAACTCCGGCCCGCCGCCGATCTTCCAGTCATGGCCGGACATGTAGAGCGTGAACAGCCAGGGGAAGACGATCACCGTCCCGACCACGAGCACGGCCGGCGCCGCAAACAGCCAGTAGCGCGGCGTGAAATCGGCCGAGTGGACGAAGGGCGCGGGCTGCGCCGGCTCGGTCCGTTCTGCGGGAAGGGTCGTCGTGGTCATGCTCATTTGGTCATCGGCGATTTTGTGCAAGCTCGACGTCTCTTCCCTTCTCCCGGATGGGAGAAGGTGGCGCGGAGCGCCGGATGAGGGCCTGCCGCTGTAGCAAACAGGCGCAACGGCTCCGTCGCACCTCAGCAATCAGCGGCAGGCCCTCATCCCTGCCCTTCTCCCACCCGGGAGAAGGGTTCCCCGCGCTCTTCCTTCCAACGAAACCAGTTACCCCTGCTCGCTCTTGGCGAGCACCGGCGCGAAGGCTTCCGTCGCCTTCTTCAGCTCGGCGACGACATCCGACCCGCCGATCATGTTGGTCAGCGCCACGCCGAAGACGTCGCGGAACTCGGTGACCGGCACGATCTGCGGCAGCGCCGCCCGGGCGATCTTGGCCGAGGCGAGCAGGCAGTCGAAATACTGCTTGCCGAACTTCGACGCCTGGATCGTCGCGGTGTCGAGATAGGCCGAGGAGCGCGCGGGCGCGCCCGCGCCGGCCTTGAGCATGGCGAGCTGCTGGGCCTTGTTGGTCATGTGCTGGATGTAGAGCCAGGCCGCCTGCTTCTTCTGCGAGCCGCGCGAGATGCCGATGCCGTCGCCGAACATGCCGGCATGATGCGCCTTCGGCCCCGGCGGCGTCACGCCATAGCCGACCTTGCCGACGATGCGCGACTTGGACGGGTCCTCCAGCGGCGTGGCGAAGCCGATGCCGTCGAGCCACATCGCGGCGCGGCCCTGCATGAAGGTGGTCTGGCACTCGTTCCAGTTGAAGCCGACGGAGCCGACCGGGCCGGTCTCCTTGTTGAGCTTGCGGTAGAGATCGGCCGCCCAGATCGCCTCGGGCGTATCGGTCTGCAGCTTGCCGTCCGCCGAGGTCGCCTCCATGCCCTGGCCGAGCATCAGGCAGGACCAGACCGGGACGTTGGCGTTCTTGAGGCCACGCGAGACGAAGCCGGCGACGCCCTTGGCGGGATCGTGCAGCTTCTGCGCCGCGGTGAACATCTCTTCCATCGTCTTGGGGAAGGCGACGCCCTTCGCGTCGAAGAGCTCCTTGTTGTAGTAGACCATCCAGTAGTCGACGAAGAAGGGCAGCGTATCGAGCGACCCGTCGGCCTGCCGCGCATAGGCGACCGGGCCGGCGCCGAAATCCTCGAAGGCGAAGTCCGGCGAGGTCAGCGAGGCGTCCTTGATGTAGGGGTTCAGATCCTCGAACCACTTGCCCTTGGCGGCCATGCGCTTCTGCACATGCAGCGAGATGCCCGACACGTCGAAGCTCGGCTTGCCCGAGGCGAACTCGATCACCGCCTTCTGGCGCTGCTGCTGCTCCGGCACCTGCTCGGAGGAGACCTTGATGCCGGTGAGCTCGGTGAACTCCTTCTCCGCCGCCTGGAACATCTCCGAGCGCGGATTCTTCACCAGCAGCACGTCGATGCTGGTGCCCGCGAAGCGCTTCCAGTTGAAGGCCGCCTGGGCGCGCGCCTCGCGCAGCACCAGCGGCGAGCCGATCGCGCCCGCGGCGGCGAAGGCGGCGGTGCCGCGCATCAGCGCGCGGCGGCTCGGCTTGATCGGGGTCTGGCTCATCTCTCGTCCTCCCTGGACTGCTCCGGCGCGGGACCTCGTCCCTGATCGCCGAGCACCATCTTGGGGCGGACGCTAATCCCGATCGAAGACGGTTGCAAGCTAACATGTCGGTGTGCACATACTCCGCGCAACACAAACGGAAACGCCCGATGCCGCCCGCCTCCGCCCTCGCGCCGCGCCCGCTCGGCCGCAGCCGCCTGCCCGTCTCGACGCTCGGATTCGGCGGCGCGCCGCTGGGCGATCTCTATGCCCATCTCGACGAGGCGCGGGCCGTCGCCACCGTCGAGGCCGCGATCACGGGCGGCGTCACGCTGTTCGACACCTCCCCGCTCTATGGCCACGGCCTGTCCGAGCACCGCATCGGCGCGGCGCTCCGGCGGGTGCCGCGCGACGGGCTCGTCCTCTCGACCAAGGTCGGCCGCGTCGCCGAGCCCTTTGCCGGGCGCGGCGACGGCTCGGGCTATCGCGGCGGCCTGCCGCACGGGATGCGCTTCGACTACTCCTATGACGGCGCGATGCGCTCCCTCGAGCAGTCGGCGCTGCGGCTCGGCGTCGACCACATCGACATCGTCCTGATCCACGATGTCGATGTCTGGACGCATGGCGCGGCGCTGATCGAGCAGCGCTTTTCCGAGGCGATGGACGGCGCCTATCGCGCGCTGGAGGCCCTGCGCGCGGCCGGCGCCGTCAAGGCGATCGGCGTCGGCGTCAACGAGGCCGATATGTGCGAGCGCTTCGCCCGCGCGGGTGATTTCGACACCATGCTGCTCGCCGGGCGCTACTCGCTGCTGGAACAGCCGGCGCTCGCCTCCTTCATGCCGCTCGCGCTGGAAAAGGGCATCGGCCTGATGCTCGGCGGCGTCTTCAACTCCGGCATCCTCGCCACCGGCCCGGTCCCCGGCGCGCGCTACAACTACAACCCCGCACCGCCGGAGATCCTCGCCCGCGTCGCCGCGATCGAGGCTGTCTGCACCCGCCATGGCGTTCCCTTGCGCCGCGCCGCGCTGCAGTTCCCGCTCGGCCACGCCGCGGTGGCGAGCCTCGTCATGGGCGCGGTCGCGCCCGCCGAGGTGGCCGACCAGATCGCCGAACTGTCGCAGCCCGTCCCGGCCGCGCTCTGGGCGGAGCTGAAGGCGGACGGGCTGCTCGCCGCCGATGTCCCGGTGCCCCAATGAGCACGTTGCGCATCGATGCCCACCAGCATCTCTGGCAGATCGCGCGCGGCGACTATGGCTGGCTGACGCCGGCGCTCGGGCCGATCCACCGCGACTTCACGCCCGAGGAGCTGGCCCCCCTGCTCGCCCGCCACGGCATCGACCGGACGATCCTCGTCCAGGCCGCGCCGACCGAGGCCGAGACGCGCTTCCTGCTCGACACCGCCGCGCGCACGCCGCTTATTGCCGGCGTCGTCGGCTGGGTGGATGTCGAGGCGCCCGACGCCCCCGCCCGCATCGCGGCGCTGGCGGCCGATCCGCTGCTGGTGGGCCTGCGCCCCATGGTGCAGGACATCCCCGACCTCGGCTTTCTCGCGCGCCCTTCGCTCGCCCCGGCTCTTGCCGCGATGGTCGCCCACGGCCTCGTCTTCGACGCCCTGATCAAGACGCCACATGTCCCCGCCACGCTCGCGCTGCTCGCCCGCGAGCCGGAGCTGACCGTCGTCATCGACCACGGCGCCAAGCCCGATCTCGTCGCCGGCGATCTCGGGCCCTGGCGCGAGGGCATAGCCGCGCTCGCCGCCCATCCCGGCACATTCTGCAAGCTCTCCGGCCTCGTCACCGAAGCCGGGCGCGACTGGAGCCTCGAGACGCTGCGCCCGGTCGTCGACCATCTGCTGTTGACCTTCGGCCCCGACCGCCTGATCTTCGGCAGCGACTGGCCGGTGGTGACACTGCGCGCGCCCTACGAGCGCTGGTTCGACGCGGCGCAGACGCTGCTCGACGGCTGCAACGAGGACGAGCGAGCGGCGATCTTCGGCGGCACTGCGCAACGCGTCTATTGCGCCCGGCGGGGGCGGCTGTGACCCGCCTTTCGCCGGAGAGGACGACCCCGCCATGCTGAAGACCCTCGACCCCGTCCTCTCCGCCGATCTGCTTTGGATCCTCGCCGCCATGGGCCATGGCGACGATCTCGCGCTGGTCGATGCCAACCACCCTGCCGAGACGATCGCGCGGGCCACCACCAGCGGCCGGCTCGTGCGCCTGCCGGGGCTCACCATGGAGCGGGCGGCCCGCGCCATCCTCTCCGTGCTGCCGATCGACGACTTCGAGCCCGACGCGGTGCGCCGCATGTATGTCGTCGACGAGCCCAAGACGATTCCCGCCGTGCAGGCCGCCGTGCAGCGCGAGGTCGAAGCCGCGCTGGGCGCGCCCCACCCGCTCGCCGGCATGGAGCGCTTTGCCTTCTACGAGACCGCTCGGCACGCCTTCGCCGTGGTCCAGGTCGGCGACCCCCGCCCCTATGGCTGCTTCCTGCTGCGCAAGGGCGTCATCGCCGGCGAGCCGGGGTGAGGCTCCACAACCCTCAATCCTCTCCCTTCGCCACCGCCTGGCGCAGACGCGCCAGCGCTTCCCTGGCGCCGGCGGCGAGCGTCGTGTCCTTCGACTCGGCGTCCTTCGTCAGCAGTTCGGTCAGCGCCGCGACCGTGATCTCCTCGCGCGCCGCAGTCAGCTTCAGCACCGCATTGGCGAGGATGTTCGGCCAGAAGGCGGCGGCGCCCTTGGCCAGCCCCTTGGCCTTGCGCCCCTCGAATTCACGGGCGAGCTGTTCGGGCGTCTTCTGGGCCATGGTCCGTTTCCCTTGCACTGGGGTCGCCCTAGCACGATCGCCGCAGGGATGCTGCCCCGAAGGCGCACCCATCCCAGCAGGAGAGGTGCCTGCGTCGCGACGCCTCTTCCCTTCTCCCGGATGGGAGAAGGTGGCGCGGAGCGCCGGATGAGGGCCTGCCGTCGCCCCAAGCAGGCGCGACGGCTCCGTTTCGTCTAAGCGATCAATGGCGGTCCCTCACCCCTGCCCCTCTCCCATCCGGGAGAGGGGTTCCCCGCGTCCTTCGCCGCAACCGCGGTTCGCCTCCGGCGTCACGCGCTCGCCTGCAATCTCCGCAACGTCCTGCGCAGGCGGGCGACGTCGGCACGGCCTTGTCAAACATCACAAAACCGGGCAGAAGTCGCCCGAATCCAGCGCTCATCTGGGGAATGCTGGTTGAAGGTCATCAGAAATGGAAAAACTACTGTCCTGGGTCGGCTCTCTGCTCTACGGCATGAGATTCACCATGATGTTCTTCTACGTGGGCCTGGTGGCGATCATCCTCGGCATCCTCGGCAAGTTCCTCGTCGAAGCCTACAAGCTGATGACCACCTTGATGTTCGGCGACCTCAGCAAGATCGACCTGATCATCAAGGTGCTCGAACTGGTCGACATGACGATGGTGGCGCAGCTGGTCTGGGTCGTGGCGCTGGCAGGCGTGTCGCTCTTCGTGACCACGGGACATTTTGACGACGAGGTCGCGAAAAAGCCGGACTGGCTGGACCACGTCAACACCTACAACCTCAAGCTGAAGCTCGCCTTCGCCATCATCTCCATTTCCGGCGTTCATGCGCTGAAGACGTACCTGGGCAGCGGCCTGAGTTTCGAAAACATCCAGATCGTCGCGGTGGTGGCCGTGATCCACTTCACCTTCGTCCTGTCCGCCATCGGCATCTCCTTCGCCGAGCGGTTGACGCGGGAACACGCGTAAAGCGCCCCGCGCCGCAGCCGCGGCGCCCTTTCCCTTCTCCCCTCGCGGGAGAGGCTCCGGAACCGCAACGCGATACCCCTCCCGCGAAACCGCACAGCCAAAATCCCCGCCCGCCTTCCGGCGTCGGTTGATGACGAGGGGCAGCGGAGCGCCGCGAGGCGCGTGGGTCTCAGATCCGCATCCGTTGAGCCAGGATGCGGCGCGGGCAGATTGAGCCACTGCCCGCACGCCCCGTGGCGCTCCGCTTGTCGGCGATTTTGTACTCCGGGCCGCGCTTATCGGGTCGAAGGCCAGCCTCCGCCGCGAGCCCTGGACGCCAGTTCCCCTCATCGGGTTGTCGCGCCGTCAGGCATGGGACGAAGGCGTGATGCCTAAAACCTTTCCAGCGAGCTCCTCGCACAGGGGCCGTAGTGCCCCCATGCAGACAAGCTTGCGCAGTCTGCATCACTTTTGGTGAAAGACGCCGCCGCAGGCGGCGGCTTTCGGCGGTGCCCCGAAGCCTCCCGGGACCGGGGTGCAAACCCAGCCGCAGGCGCCGCGCCCACCCCCACCAACGGCGTGCCTTCCGGATGGCTGCCCCTCGGGGATGAGGTGGGGGCAGAGTAAGGTGCGAACGAAGGAGCGGGGATAAGATATTGGCTCCTCCCCCTGGACGATGAAGCGCGGGGAACCCCTCTCCCGGATGGGAGAGGGGCAGGGGTGAGGGCCTGCCCTCGCCGCCTGAGGCTTGCGCTAACCGCCGGCCGCCGCGCGGATCGCCGCCAGAACGGCATCCCGATCATCGATGATCTCGGCATTCCGAAACCGGATCACGGTGAAGCCAAAGCGCTCGATCTCGGCCGTCCGCTCGGTGTCATACTCGGCTTGCCAGCCATGCTGGCGTCCATCGATTTCGACGATCAGCCTGCGGTCGATGCAGACGAAATCGAGGGTGTAGCCGAGCAGCGGAACCTGCCGGCGGAACTTGAGTCCATCGAGGCGGCGGTTGCGCAGCAGCGACCAGAGGATGTCCTCGGGCTCGGTGGCTTGCCGCCGGAGCCGTCTCGCGAATTGGCGCTGTTCGGACGTCATGCGCCGTGATGCTGCCGCCGATCGCATCGACGATCAACGGCGGTCCCTCATCCCTGCCCCTCTCCCATCCGGGAGAGGGGTTCCCCGCGCCCCTCGTCGCAGCGCACGGAACCCCGACGGAGAACCCTCCCTTGTAAGGAGGAGGGTGTCGGCCGTTCTCCGCATGAGGCTCGACATCGGCAGCGGTGAGGCCTGCGCCCCGCTGGTCCAGGGGCCGACACCTCTCCCCTGCCCCTCTCCTTACAGGAGAGGGGTTCCCCGCACGTGATCCGGTGAGGCGGTGCCCCGAAGCCTCCCGGGACCGGGGCGCAAACCCGGCCGCAGACGCCGAGCCCATCCCTACCAATGGCACAACACCAAATGACCGCTGCTCGAACGACAGCTATCGCCGGTTGGTTAAATGTCGGCTATTTGGAAATAGATCGCCGACGTTCATCGTTCGCGATTTTTTGCCACAATCAACCGTCGAGTCGAAAGGGCCAGCGGTGTCAAAAAAAGGTTTCTCCGAGGATTCAGCAAAGGAAGCACTGTCCTCTTTTCTGGAACGAAATATAGGTTCAACAGTTTCAGCCATAACAGATCCAGAAAAGTGTATTGCCGTAAAAAATCCTTGGGGAGATGATTCTCTTGTCCTACGAATAGATGAAAATGACAATAATATCATTGATAGTCTCAATAACGTCGTTTTGCCAGAACGATTTTCAGCTATTTGGCACGCTGACACAAATAAGTTAGAAATAATTTTTACTGCACTAGCTCTACCAAAAAGAATGAAAGGAATATCAGAACGAAAATTTGATATTAATTATGAAGGAAGATTGTATCATTGCAATTTTTCAAAATCGAGCGATAGATTATTGTGTATTTATAATAGTTTTAGACCTCTTGGGCCATCTTCAACATCTTATAGAAACTTATTCTCGTATCACACATATTTACGATCAAACGGGAAAGGAAACTTCCCAAAAGACGCAACACCTATCTCTTTTTGGATTTCTGGAATCGAATGGGACGATGATCTCGTATTGAGACTAATGATGCACATCAATTTCTATATGTCATACTATGATTCATTTTCACCAATAATTCTAATACACTCTCCAAAATCAGAGAACGTGATAAATCAACCTCAAATTCGATTTACAGAAGGTGATTTTCCGTCAGAGATAAATGCACTTCCTATAGACGATCACCTTCTGCATTTCTGGGATGCGTCTCGATCTGGAGACCCGATCCGTAGATTTCTTTATTGCTATCAGATATTAGAGTATAGCGCCTTCTACGTGCTTGAGGACACAATAAAATCAGCGATACGGAAACTACTAGTTGCCCCGCACGCTCGCTCTAATATCGAACGCGTGGCAGCTGGCGTGATAGAGGCAATGTCTGAAAGCAAAATTTCAGACCCCCAGAAAATTGAGAGTCTTTTCAGGCAATGCGTAGATTACAATAAAGTCTGGACAGAGATACACAATAATGCAGATTTTTTCAATAAAACCCTTGAATTCGACGGTGGATTCGTAATTAAACCGATCATCAAATCCGGCTGGACAGCGACTGATTTTTCAGTTAATTGGCTTCCTGCATTTCCAAACGCTCTCAGAACCATTCGTAATGCGCTGTCTCATGGGCGAGAGATGCGCCAAACCGCTGTCATAACACCTACCACGGCGAATTTTGAACGGCTGCAATCCTGGGTAAGTCCTATTGCTGCCGCCGCGAAGGAGGTTATGATCTATCGGGGAATTTAGCGCTTGACAGGACGCTCCCTCTATCGCTCTCGTAGCGACGAAGGCCCTTGCGGGTTAACAAATTTTACATACATGCGTCATAGCGTGTGGTCACGTCTGAGGGAGTTCAGCACATGGAAATCATCGGCTAAGTCCCCTTGATAAGGGCAAATCAAGAGGCGCTGCTCAAGGCAGCGCCTTTTTGTTGGCTGGTGCTGGTGAGCCCAAGGGGCGCTGCCAGCATGATTGACGTCCACGTGCCCGCGCCGATGCTAGAAATCGGCGCTTTACGAAAACAGAAAAATTCCGGAGCCACTAGCCTGGGCTCAAGTGTACGCCATCCCGATTCCAGAACTTGACCACCTGAACCTGCGCCCAAAAAGCGACGCGCATGCGCTAAATGCGCACCCATCTTCACCGAAAATCGTTCTGATCTGGGTTTGGCGTGCAACCCCATCACAACAAGCTTTTTGGTTGACTCCCCCTGCCCTCCCCCCTTACCCCCATCGACGGGACACGCCGCCCCAACGCGGCGCGCCCATCTGTAAGGATGGAGACATCGATGGCGAATACCGTTCCGGCCGCGCGTCCGCGCGTGCCGCATTTCTCGTCCGGCCCCTGCGCCAAGCGCCCCGGCTGGAACCTCAAGGCACTGGGTGACGCAGCGCTCGGCCGCTCGCACCGCGCCAAGATCGGCAAGGACAAGCTCAAGCTCGCGATCGACCTGACGCGCGAGGTGCTGCAGGTGCCCGCTGATTACCGCATCGGCATCGTGCCCGCCTCCGACACCGGCGCCGTCGAGATGGCGATGTGGTCGCTCTTAGGCGCCCGCGGCGTCGACATGGTCTCCTGGGAGAGTTTTGGCGCCGGCTGGGTCACCGATGTCGTCAAGCAGCTCAAGCTGGCCGATGTCCGCACCTTCGAGGCCGGTTATGGCGAGCTGCCGAACCTGAAGAAGGTCGACACCAGGAACCGCGACGTCGTCTTCACCTGGAACGGCACGACCTCCGGCGTGCGCGTGCCCGATGCGAGCTGGATCGCGGAGGACCGCGAGGGTCTGACGATCTGCGACGCGACCTCGGCCGCGTTTGCCCAGAAGCTCGACTGGCCCAAGCTCGATGTCACCACCTTCTCCTGGCAGAAGGTGCTGGGCGGCGAGGCGGCCCATGGCATGATCATCCTCTCGCCGCGCGCGGTCGAGCGGCTGACGACCTACAAGCCGGCCTGGCCGCTGCCGAAGATCTTCCGCATGACGAGCGGAGGCAAGCTGATCGAGGGCATCTTCTCGGGCGAGACGATCAACACGCCCTCCATGCTCGCGGTCGAGGATTATCTCGATGCGCTGCACTGGGCGAAGAAGGTCGGCGGTCTCGACGGGCTGGTGAAGCGCGCCGACGGGAACCTGCGCGTCATCGCGAAATTCGTGAAAGAGAACGACTGGATCGATTTCCTCGCCGTGAAGCCGAAGACGCGCTCGAACACGAGCGTGTGCCTGACCTTCACCGACCCGGCGGTGACCGCGCTGGCTCCCGACGCGCAGGCGGCGTTCGCCAAGCAGGTCGTCTCGATCATCGAGAAGGCCGGCGCCGGCTACGATCTCGGCCATTACCGCGACGCCCCTCCCGGCCTGCGCATCTGGTGCGGCGCGACCGTCCAGTCGCGCGATCTCAAGGCGCTGCTGCCGTGGATCGCCTATGCCTTCGCCGAGGCGAAGGCGGGCCTGGGCCAGAAGGCGGCGTAGGCAGCCACCTTGTCATTCCGGGGCGCGCCACAGGCGCGAACCCGGAACCCATGACCGGGCGAGCCCTTCGCCGCCGCCATCCATGCCGTTGCACCCCGTCATGGGTTCCGGGTTCGGCGCGTTGCGCCGCCCCGGAATGACAGGCGGGGAGCGCCTTTCCCCTGTCCCGCGCAGAGCGCCGACGCGCCGCGCCAGCCGAAAGCCATCCTCATGACAGCGCCCAAGGTTCTGATTTCCGACGCCCTCTCCCCCGCCGCCGTCCAGATCTTTCGGGATCGCGGCATCGACGTGACCTTCGATCCCAATCTCGGCAAGGACAAGGACAAGCTCAGCCAGCTGATCGGCGACTATGACGGCCTCGCCATCCGCTCGGCGACCAAGGCCACCGCCAAGCTGCTGGAGGCCGCGACCCGGCTGAAGGTCATCGGCCGCGCCGGCATCGGCGTCGACAATGTCGAGATTCCCGCCGCCACGGCGCGCGGCGTGATCGTGATGAACACGCCCTTCGGCAACTCGATCACCACCGCCGAGCACGCCATCGCGATGATGTTCGCGCTCGCCCGCCAGATCCCGGCGGCGGACGCGTCCACGCAAGCCGGCAAGTGGGAGAAGAACCGCTTCATGGGCGTCGAGATCACGGCTAAGACGCTCGGGCTGATCGGCGCCGGCAATATCGGCTCGATCGTCGCCGACCGCGCGATCGGCCTGAAGATGCGCGTCATCGCCTATGACCCCTATCTCTCGCCTGAGCGCGCGGTCGCGCTCGGCGTCGAGAAGGTCGAGCTCGAGGATCTGCTCAAGCGCGCCGACTTCATCACGCTGCATGTGCCGATGACGGAGAAGACCAAGAACATCCTCTCGGCCGAGGCGCTGGCGAAGACCAGGAAGGGCGTGCGCATCATCAACTGCGCCCGCGGCGGGCTCGTCGACGAGGCGGCGCTGGCCGAACTCCTCAAGTCCGGCCATGTCGCGGGCGCAGCCTTCGACGTGTTCTCGGTCGAGCCGGCGGAAACGAACCCGCTCTTTGGCCTCGACAATGTCGTCTGCACGCCCCATCTCGGCGCCGCCACCAATGAGGCGCAGGAGAATGTCGCCCTCCAGGTCGCCGAGCAGATGAGCGACTATCTGCTGAAGGGCGCCATCACCAACGCCGTGAACTTCCCCTCGATCACGGCGGAAGAGGCACCGCGGGTGAAGCCCTTCGTCGATCTCGCCGAGAAGCTCGGCTCCTTCCTCGGCCAGCTCACCGAGGCCCCGGTCAAGGGCATCCGCATCGAATACGAGGGCGCGGTCGCCAGCCTGAACCTGAAGGCGATCTCGGCCGCCGCCATCACCGGCGTGCTCCGGCCCTTCCTGCCCGAGATCAACATGGTCAACTCAGCCATGGTGGCCAAGGAGAAGGGCATCGTCGTCGAGGAGCTGACCCGCGAGGTCGCCGGCAATCTCGAAAGCCGCATCAAGATCGTCGTCGATGCCGAGGACATGCCGCGCCACGCCGCCGGAACGGTGTTCCAGGACGGCAAGCCGCGCATCGTCGAGATCCGCGACATCCAGGTCGATGCCGAGTTCGCCCCGCACATGCTCTATGTCCGCAACGCCGACAAGGCGGGCTTCATCGGCCAGTTCGGCTCGCTCTTGGGCGCCGCCGGCGTCAATGTCGCGACCTTCTCGCTCGGCCGCGACAAGCCGGGCGGCGACGCGATCTGCTATGTCGCGGTGGACGAGGCGATCTCCGACGCGCTGCTCGACCAGATCCACGAAATCCCGATGGTCAAGCGCGCCCGGCGGCTGAAGTTCTGACCATCGCGCGAGGACTGGCTACTTCACCAGGAGCCAGTCCTCGATCACCAGCGCGTCGAGCCCGCTGGTGTAGAACATCAGGATGGCGTCCTCGGCCGTGTGCAGGATCGGCTTGCCCATGATGTTGAAGGAGGTGTTGAGGATCACCGGCACCCCGGTCAGCGCGTGGAAGGCCGAGATCAGCGCGTGATAGCGCGGGTTGCGCGCCGCCGTGACGCTCTGCAGCCGGCCCGTGCCGTCCTCATGCACCACGGCCGGGACGCGGGCGCGCACCGCCGCCTTCCAGGTGAGCGTGCGCTCCATATAGGGCGCGTCCTGATAATGCTCGAACCAGTCGGGCGCCTGCTCGGCCAGGATCGAGGGTGCGAAGGGCCGGAACGCCTCGCGGTACTTCACCTTGGCGTTGAGGATGTCCTTGGCGTCCGCCGGCCGCGGATCGGCGATGATCGAGCGGTTGCCGAGCGCGCGCGGCCCGAACTCGGCGCGCCCCTGCACCCAGCCGATCAGCTTGCCTTCGGTCAGGAGCCTGGCCGTCACCGGCGCGACCTCATCCGGCGCGAGCTTGCGCAGCCGCGGCTCCCAGGCCTGCATCCGCTCCAGCGGTTCGGTCGAGACGGTGGAGCCGAGATAGGGCGAAGCCGGGCCCCTCAGTGCGCGCCAGTTGGGATTCCGCTGCGCGTGGCTGAGCCAGGCGGCGCCGATCGCATTGCCGTCATCGGCCGGCGCCGAGGGCACGAAGACTTCGGCGAAGCCATGCCGGCCGGCGATCCTGCCGTTGAAGGAGGAGTTGAGCGCGCAGCCGCCGGCCAGCACGAGGTTGGGCGACGGCACAAGCGCCGCGGTCTCCCCCAGCAGCGCCTCCATCATCTCCGCGAAGACATCCTGCCCGCAGCGGGCGAGATCGGCCCAGCCGCTGTCGAGCGCGTCCGCCGGGCGCAGGCTCAGGATCTCGGCGGCCACTGCCTGCACGACATCGGCCTTGGCGAAGGAGAGCCTGTGGCCCTCGATCGTATAGAGCCGGCGCAGCAGCGCCATCAGCCGCTCGTCGGTCCGGCCATAGGGCGCGAGCCCCATGATCTTCCACTCCTCGCCCTTGGCCTGGTCGAAGCCGGCGAGATCGGTGACGAGGGCGCTTGACCTCGCGGATGCGCCCGCCCTCCAGCGCGAAGATGGCGGACGCCCCGGTCTCGCCCATGCCGTCGACGACGAGGCAGGCGGCGTCGGTGAAGGGCGAGGACCAGCAGGCATAGGCCGCATGGCTGAGATGATGGCCGAAGCGGGTAAGCCCGGTGACGTTGGCGCGGCCGAAGGCGCGGTCGAGCCCGAGCAGCGTGCCGATGCCGGCGCGCTGCTGGCCCTGATGCAGCGAGGCGATCAGCGCGCGCTCGGTGCGCTCGGGCACCAGCGAACGGTTCAGCTCCGGCGAGAGCTTGAGCAGCGCGTCCAGCGTGAAGGAGCCGGCGCGGCTCATCTGGTCGAGGAAGCCGGTGAAGTCTTCGCCCCAGCTCGTCGCGATCGCGACCTGCGCATCGGCGGGGATGTAGCGCTTCAGCAGCGCCTCCATCCGCGGCGCGGTGTCAGGCTCGCAGTTCGGCGCGCGCTTGAACTGGAGATAGCGCTCGGTCGCCTCGGCGAAGAGGACGCTGCCGTCGGGGCCGATGATCGCGATGGCGGTCATGCTGGCAGGTCGGGCATCCGGTGAGCACCGCCCTCCCTAGCATGAAATCGGCGGGGATCACCCCGAGAGCTGGTCGCGGCGCAGATCGTCGAGGATCGAGAGCCGCCCGAGCGCCTGCTTCAGCGCCGCCGTCCTGGCCTTGCCGATCGTGCCGGGCGCCACCCGGTTGGACGGGCTCAGCCCCTCGGCGATGTCGGCGAGCTGCTGGCTCAGGATGCAGTCGAGCAACAGCGCATGGTCGCGGTCGATCTCGGCGAGATCGCTCGCACCGCCCGCGCCGAGTTCCGCCACCGCCTCCAGCCGCGCCTGCGTCGCGTGGCGCGGCAGGCCGTGATGCAGCGCCAGCAGCCGCGCCGTGGTGACGATGTCCTTCAGCCCCGTCCGCTTCAGGTCGATGCGGCCGTCATCCTCGGTGCGCAAGCCCCCGAACAGGGTCAGCCCCGCCGCCGGCTGGCCAGCATTCTCCGCCAGCAGCTTGAGGAAGGGGATCTGCCCCTTGGCCGCCGCCCAGGCATCGCGCCAGAGCCGCTCCGCCATCGCCTTGTCGCCATGCACGGCCTTGAAGTCGAAGACGATGTCCATTGCGCGATGCGCTGGCGCCAGGTCGTCAGCGAGCCGCGGAAGGCGGGCTCGGAGGCCATCACCCCGCCCTTGCACAGGGGCACACCGACCTCGTCGAGGATCGCAGCCATGCGCCGGCCGAGCCGAGCGAACCAGCGGTCGGCCTCACCCTCCGGCTCGCCCTCCGCGAAGACCAGCGCATTGTCCTGGTCCATCGCCAGCAGGCTCTCGCCGCGCCCCGCCGAGCCGAGGACCAGCACCGCATAGGCGCAGGGCGCCGGCCCCGCGCCCTCAGCCACGAGCTCCGCCTCGGCCAGAATGGCGGCGCGCCGCGTCAGCGCGCCGACCTCGCGCGCGATCACCGCGGCGATCAGGCGGGCCGGTACGTCCTCGGCCAGCAGCGCGCGCGCCATCAGCGGCAGGCGCGACCAGATCTGCCCGAGCGCGGGCGCGTCGGGAGCGGCGTCGATGTCGTCGCCAAGTGCCACCGCCGTGCCGGCGCGCAGCTGCAGCAGCTTGAGCGGCGTCACCACCCCGACGATCCGGTCCTCGTCGTCGGTCACGGCGAGATGGCGGATGT
>LNFM01008193.1_pt1 | contig 21295 bp, 21 predicted proteins | sample 596031 | NCBI WGS metagenome assembly LNFM01 (sample SAMN04254537, study PRJNA301005) | activated carbon metagenome | isolation source: dual media filters at the Ann Arbor, Michigan drinking water treatment plant | place: USA: Ann Arbor
TCGCCATCACACCCACATAGTCATAATCCGACCGTCCTGCCTGGAGCAGTTTGACCGGCCATAAGTGGAGCAGTTTGGGGTGGCCATCGGGGTCTTTGGTTCTCAAAAACCGGGCAAATCCCCCAGGTTGGGGATGGTGGAACCGTCCACGACACAGCACAATCACGCCTGTTGCTGTCACAACAAGCCCAGAAGAACAGGCTCGGCAAACTCCACACGTCGCTCAGCGCGTTTGAAACCGGTCTCCCAACGACGTCCCTTCAAGGACTTTCAAAAGCCACCGTAAGGTGGCTTTTTTTTGTTCAACGCGAAGGATGCGATCCGGCGGGCCCGGTCACGCCACTTTCCGCCACGTGTACCCAGTCCACCACCTCCCCCGTGGGTTGGTAGCCTTGCACGCAGCGCTGCAGCAAGACCCGCGCTGCGGGAATGTCCTGGGCGGTGAGCGCCGCGCTCAGCGCTTCCAGGGTGTGCTGAAACGCGCTCCAGGGTTGAAATTCTTCACGTGCGCGCAGGATGCGCGGGTGCTGCGTGGGCTGCGGATCGTCGCCAATCAACAGTTCTTCGTACAGCTTTTCGCCCGGGCGCAAACCCGTGGTCTGGATCTCGATGTCGCCCGTGGGGTTGAGGGCGGTCTTCACCTGCAGGCCCGAGAGCTCCACCATGCGCTGCGCCAGATCCATGATGCGCACCGGCTGGCCCATGTCGAGCACGAACACGTCGCCGCCCTGCGCCATGGCACCGGCCTGGATCACGAGCTGGGCGGCCTCGGGGATGGTCATGAAATAGCGGGTGATGTCCGGGTGGGTGAGCGTGATGGGCCCGCCGTCCTTGATCTGCTGGCGGAACAGCGGCACCACCGAGCCGCTGGAGCCCAGCACGTTGCCAAAGCGGACCATCGAGAACGTCGTGGGACCTGGGTCGGCCGCGAGAGCTTGCAGCACCAGCTCGGCCATGCGTTTGCTGGCGCCCATGATGTTGGTGGGGCGCACGGCCTTGTCGGTGCTGATCAGCACGAAGTGGCCCACGCCAGCGGCTCGTGCACTGCGCGCACAGACCAGCGTGCCCCACACGTTGTTGCGCAGGCCTTGGGCTGGGTTGTGTTCCACCAGCGGCACGTGTTTGTAGGCGGCGGCGTGGTACACCGCGTTCGGTCGCCAGGTCTGCATGATCTGGGTCATGCGCTCTTCGTCCTGCACCGAAGCGAGCAGCGGCACCAGCGTGACGACCATGGGCACATCATCAGCACCTTCCCCATCCAGCGGATCGGTCTGGCTGCCCACCAGCGCGGTGAGTTCGTGGTGGATCTGGTAAAGCGCGAACTCGGAGTTCTCCACCAGCAGCAGCGTGCGCGGCCGGCAGGCAGCGATCTGGCGGCAGAGTTCGCTGCCGATGCTGCCGCCAGCACCGGTGATGAGCACCACCTTGTCGTGCACGAGCCGCTGCAGCAGCATGGCATCGGGCGTGACGGGCTCGCGGCCGAGCAGGTCTTCAATCTCCAGCTCGCGCACGTCGCTCAGGCTCACGCGCCCCGCGGCGAGGTCCGACATGCCGGGCATGGTGCGCACACGCACCGGCAAATGGCGCAGAGACTCCAGCACCTGCATGCGCCGCTGGTGGGTGGTGGAAGGCAATGCCAGCAGCAGATCGGTCACACCCAGCTCGGGGATGAGGTCGGGCAATGCCGCGGGTGGGTGCACCGTGCGCCCATCCAGGCTGTTGCCGTGCAGCCGGCTGTCGTCGTCCAGGAAGCCCAGCAGCCGGTGCTCGGTGCCACGCGCCAGCGCCGCGGCCAGCTGTCGGCCCGCTGCGCCCGCGCCGTAGATCAAAACACCGGGAAGGTCTTTGCGCTTCAACGCCGAGCGGTACAGACCCCCGAGCCAGTAACGCACCACCACCCGGCTGAAACCCACGAAGGCCATCAGCAGCAAAGGCTGGATCACGCCCACCGTGCGCGGGATGCCCGGCACGCTGATGACCGTGAACACGGAGGCGTAAAACAGCCCGTACAGGGCCATGGCCTGCACCAGGCTGACCATGGCGTTCCAGCCGGCGTAGCGGAAGATGGCGCGGTACAGGCCAAAGCGCACGAAGAGCGGCAAGGCCAGCAGCACCGACCCCAGCATGGCCCAGCCGTGCACGGGTTCCAGCCTTACCCAGTGCTCGAGCCGCAGACACAAGGCCAGCCATACGGCCAGCACGCACAACGACACGTCCACCGCCACCGCGACCACTCGTTTGGCCAGGCGTGGCATGTCCAGCAGCGCGGCCGCTGCAAACGTCTCCGAATCCCTGTTGTTCATTGTTTTAGTGGGTCACACCGTCGCGGCGCAACACCTTCACAAACGTCATCCACAGAATGCGAATATCAAAAATCAGAGTTTGACGGCGCATGTACTCGGCGTCCAGCGCCACCTTCTGGGGAATCGGCAATTCATCCCGGCCGTTCACTTGCGCCCAACCCGTCAATCCGGGCACCAATTCGTGCACGCCAAGTTCGGTGCGCAAGGCCATCAAATCGTGCTGGTTGAACAGCGCAGGACGTGGGCCGACGAAGCTCATGTCGCCTTTGATGATGCTCCACAACTGGGGCAGTTCGTCCAGGCTGCTCTTGCGCAGAAAGGAGCCGATGGGCGTGAGGTACTTCGCCGGGTCGACCAGAAGGTGGGTGGCCACCGCCGGCGTATCGATCCGCATGCTGCGGAACTTGGGCATCTTGAAAATTTTGTTGTGGCGGCCCACGCGGTCGCTCCAGTACAGCGCGGGGCCAGGCGATGTGAGCCGAACCGCCAGCGCAACGCTGGCGACCGGCATCAACAACACGAGCGCCGCAGGGATGGCCAGGGCCAGGTCAAAGAGACGCTTGATCACGGCGCGAGCCCTGCCACCGCGCGTCGCAGCCCTTCATCCACCGAGACGGGCGGGGTCCAGCCCAGGGTTTGGCGGGTGTGGCTGATGTCGACCTGAAGGTTGCCGAGCAGGCGCTGCGCCATGTCGCCTTTGCCCAGCAGATTGGCGCCCAATTGAAGCAGCGAAGGTGGGACGGGGATGAGGCGCGCCGGCTTGTTCATGGCTTGGCCCAAGCGGCGCAGCAGGTCGGTCGTTGACAAGTCTTCGCCGTCGCTGACCAGAAATGTCTGGTTGGCGGCGGCGGGGTGATCGATGCAGGTGATGAGCAGATCGACTAGGTTGTCCAGCGCAACGAAGCTGCGGCGGTTGTGGGTGACGCTGGCCAGCGGCAGGGGAACGCCGCGTTGCACGGCGCGCATCAGGGCGGCAAAGTTGGCTTTCACGCCGGGTCCGTAAACCAGGGGTGGGCGGACGATGACGACTTCCATGCCCGTTTCTGCAGCGATCCGGCGCAGGCCTTGTTCGGCTTCCATCTTGGAGATGCCGTAGGGGTCTTGCGGTGCGGGAATGTCGGCGGCGTTGAAGGCGTGGTCTGCTGCTGTGGACTCGCCATTGACCTTGACCGAACTGACGAAGACGAAGCGGCGCACGCCGGCGGCGGCGGCTTGTCTCCCCAGGTTGAGTGTGCCGTCCACATTGACGCGACGGAACTCAACGAGCGGGTTGCTGGCACGCTCGGCCATCACGTGAACACGGGCGGCAAGATGCATCACGGTGGCACATCCATTCAGCGCAGGTGCCCAGTCGGTTGCTCCGTCGATAGCGCCAACCGCCATTTCGTTGGCTGCACCAGATGATTTCTTCATCGCGGTTCGCACGCATGCGCGCAAAGGCAACCCTTCGGCTGTGGCGCGCGAGCACAACGCACTGCCCAGGTATCCGTTTGCTCCCGTGACCAAGGTACTCACTGCTTGCGCCACACCGTGCGATTCACATAGTCTGTGTAGCTCATGACCACCCTCAGCACTTGCTGAGACACGTTCAGCGCCTCGTAGTCTGCGACAGGCCGCTTCGAAGCAAGACCGCGCTCGTGCTGCGCCAGCACGACCTTGACGGCATCCAGTACCTGTTTCGGTTGGAGCCCACTCATGATCAAGGTACCGACATCCATGCCTTCAGGGCGCTCGTGGGCGTTGCGGATGGTGATGGCAGGAAGGTTCAACAGCGAGGCTTCCTCGGTGATGGTTCCACTGTCCGAAACCACGCAGGCCGCTTCCATCTGGAGCTTGTTGTAGTCCAGAAAGCCAAACGGTTTCACGAATTGCACCAATGGATGGGGTGTGCCACGGTCGAGCGCCTCCAGCCGGTTCCGGGTGCGTGGATGGGTCGAAACGATCACAGGGTACCCATAGGCAGTCGCCAGTGCGTTCAGGCTGTCGAGCAGATGACTTAGATGTTCAGGCACATCGACGTTCTCCTCGCGGTGCATGCTCACCAGAAAATAGCGACCGCTGCTCAGTCCCATGCGGCTCAACACATCGGAGGTCACGATCTTCGGCATGTAGTGATTGAGCACCTCACGCATGTGGGATCCGGTCTTGATGATCGTCTCGGGCCGAACGCCTTCGGCGATCAGGTAGCGCCGCGCGTGTTCGGAAAGCACTAGGTTGATATCGCTCAGGTGATCCAGCACCTTGCGGTTCAACTCCTCCGGCACTCGCTGGTCGAAACAACGGTTGCCAGCCTCCATGTGGAAAACCGGAATCTTGCGCCGCTTGGCCGACAGCACCGCCAGACACGAGTTGGTGTCGCCATAGAGCATCACGGCATCGGGCTTCTCCCGGGCCAACACCTCATCGGCCTTGATGATCACCTGCCCGATGGTCTGTGCCGCATTCTCACCAACGGCCGCCAGGAAGTGGTCTGGCTTGCGAATCTCCAGATCATCAAAAAAGACCTGGTTGAGTTCGTAGTCGTAGTTTTGTCCCGTGTGCACCAACACATGTTGAGTGTGTCGATCAAACTCGGCAATGACCCGGCTCATCTTGATCAGTTCGGGCCGTGTGCCAACGATGGTCATCACCTTAAGCATGAAGCGCACCCTGGATGAAATCGAGCTTCTTGAGCAGCTGCCGGACTTGATCGACGTTGAGCCGCTCCGTGTTGTGCGACGTGTAGTCCTCAAGTGCTGACACGCGCGTCTCACCTTCGACGAAATACTTGTTGTAGTTGAGATCACGGTCGTCCGCTGGAACCCGGTAGTAGCGGCCCATGTCATCGGCGCGCGCCATCTCTTCTCGCGACAGCAGCGATTCGTACAGTTTCTCGCCGTGCCGCGTGCCGATCACACGCATGGCGCTCCCGCTCTGGAACAGCTCGATGAGCGCCTGCGCCAGATCGCCCACCGTCGAGGCCGGGGCCTTCTGCACGAAAATGTCACCCTGTACCGCGTGCTCGAACGCATGCAGCACCAGATCGACCGAATCCTCCAGCGACATCAGGAAGCGCGTCATGTTCGGGTCGGTCACGGTCAGGGGCTTGCCGGCGCGCATCTGGTCGACAAACAAGGGAATGACCGAGCCACGAGAGGCCATCACGTTGCCATAGCGGGTGGCGCAGAAGACGGTCTCACCGTCCAGACGCGAGCGAGCCTTCGCCACCATCAGCTTCTCCATCATGGCCTTGGAGATGCCCATACGACCCGTTTCACGCCCGACGCGATGGCCGCATTCATGACGTTCTCGGTGCCCAGCACGTTGGTGCGCACGGCTTCCATGGGATAGAACTCGCACGACGGCACCTGCTTGAGCGCGGCAGCGTGAAACACATAGTCAACGCCGTGCATGGCTTGCGCCACGCTGTCGAGGTCGCGAACGTCACCGATGTGGAACTTGAGCTTGTCGTTGTTCAGGGCAATGCGCATGTCCTCCTGCTTCTTTTCGTCCCGGCTGAAGATCCGAATTTCGCGCACGTCTGTGTCGAGAAAACGGCTCAACACCGCATTGCCGAAGGAGCCGGTGCCTCCGGTGATCAACAAGGTCTTCCCTGCAAACATCCCAATGTCCTTTAGTGAAAGTCGCGCATCCGCGCGATGAGTTCAGGCCAAGGCGCGGCAACGTATCCGGTGGCCTCTCGGAAGCGCTCGGCGTTCAACGACCGATCGATGGCGACGCGATCGTCGGGCTCGATATCGGTCGTCTTGCCGTAGGCGTCGCGCACCAGTTTCAATAGGTCGTATTTGGCGATGGGCTGTGCCGCTACATGGTAAAGGCCCGACAGCTCAGGGTTGGGCATTACGACATCGCGCACGACTCGCGAGAGCTCCACCGTGGTCAGGCCCGAGAAGATGGCCTTCCGATAGCCCTTGACCGTACCCTCTTGGGCGAGAAACCAGCCAACCAGTCCGTGTGCGCTGCTCAGTTCGTGGCCGATGATTGAAGTGCGCAGCGTGATGGCATGCGGATACGCCACTTCTCCCAAGTATTTGGAGCGGCCGTACAGGTCTTCCGCGTCTGACGGGTCGGACTCGCGGTAATCGCCCTTTTTGCCATTGAAGACGCAGTCTGTGCTGATATGCACGAAGCGCGAACCCACCAAACTACACAGACGGGCCAGTCGATGTGGAAGCAAGGCGTTGATGGGCAATGCGGAAAGCGGATCGTCCGCTTGCGCCAGTTGTTTTACCAGCCCGATGCAGTTGATCACGACCGACGGCCGCACGTCGGCCAGCAGGGCGGTCAGTGAGTCGATGTTCTCGACATCAATGCCCGTGATGATGCGCTTCGCCAAGACGGCATCGAAGTTTTTCAACACACCGTTCGACCGGGCTGTTCCCCATGCCTCGTATTCGTCTGACTGCGCCAGGATGCGCAGCATGGCGTTACCCAGCATGCCCGAGGCACCCAACACCAAAACTCTCACCGTGATTTCTCCTGTTTTTGAATGGCGTATGTGGACACGAGTTCTTCGAACTGTCCCACCAAATCACTAGCTAACCGGTCCAGAGAGAAATGAGCAAGCGCATATCGGCGCGCATTTTCGCCCATTTCGGCGCGTGAACGGTCGTGCATCCCCGCCAGAACCTGCACCGCTTCGGCGAGCGCCCGCGCATCTCCGGCGGCACATGCCACACCCGCTTTGGCCTCCTTGATCACCCGGGCACCTTCGCCGTTGAGCGAGGCAATGATCGGCCGCCCCGCGGCCAAATAGCCTTGGACCTTGCTCGGAATGGTGAGGGCGAAGATCGGTTCGTCGCGCAGCGATACCAGCAATGCAGACGCTGCCTCGTACAGTCGATGCATCGTGTCAGGTGCAAACCGACCGGGCAGCAATACGTTGCGAAGCTTGCGGCGGTGGATCTCGTCGCTCAGCCACAAAGATAGGCTTCCACTGCCGATCAGAAAGAACCGGGCTTGCGACCCGACCGATTGGAGCCGCTCAGCTGCATCCAGGATGGTGTCCAGGGATTGAGCGGCGCCCAGGTTGCCAGCGAAGACTACTGAGAATCCCGAGGCGATGTCTTTGGCCAATGCCGCCACATCGGCCGTGGTCTCGGCCACCGGTTCTTCGATCCATGCGTTGGGGTAGTAGTGGATGTCGGCCGCACCCTCGGTCAGCGCCAGAATGGGGGCACGAAACGCCGCGGAGGGCACCAGAACTCTGTCAGTGTGTCGATATGTGAAGCGAACCGCGTGAGCTACCAGATCCAGCGCGCGCTGGTTCTTGATGAAGCCAGTGGCGGACAGGCTCTCGGGCCAGAGGTCCTGCACCCACAATGCCAAAGGTGCACGCTTGAGTCGGGCGAGCCAGATGGCGGGAAGTGCCTGCAGCAACGGGGATGGGGCGTAAACGAAGACAGCGTCGAATGAGCGCCGGCGCAACATCCAGGGTCCGACGACCGCGCCGGCCACGATGAACGACAGGTAGTTCAGCAGCAGCCGCACCGGCGACTGTTTGCCGCGCGGGAAGAGCGGCACACGGAGGACCTCAATGCCGTCGTAGCTATCGCGGGCAGTGCCCCATGCGGAATGACCAGCGAACACCTTGCCTTCGGGGTAGTTGGGCTTGCCGGTCATGACGGTGACCTCAATGCCTTGGTCACGCAGCTTTCTCGTCAATGCGTTGATACCGAAGGTTTCGGGCCAGAAGTACTGGCTGACCAGCAACACCTTCATGGGCGTTGTTTCAGAACTTCGTTGCACAGCGCGGCGTAGCGCGCGGCCTGGACTTGCCAAAGGTAGCCCTCGGCAACAGTACTAGCCAGTTTCTCGGCGCGCAAGCGTTGTTCCGCAGGCGCGCCAAGAGCTTGCACCAAGCCACTGGCCAGCGCTTCAGTGTCGACAGACACCATCAGGCCGGCGCCGCTATGGGCGAGGTCCGAGAGCCCGCAGGTGTCGGTGAACAGCACTGGGCAGCCGCAGGCGCCGGCCTCAAGCACGACGATGGACATGGCCTCGCGACGCGAGGGAATGGCAAGCAGGCTCGCGCGGCGCAGCGCCGCAGCCTTATGAGTTCCACTAATGAAGCCCGGGAAGTGCACTCGCGATGCGAGTCCAAGTGCCTGAGTGGTGGCGCGCAAGCTGTCAAGCAGGCCGCCGTCCGGCCCGGCTAACACGAGGTGATGGTCCGGGAAACGGCTGGCCACGGCTGCGAAGGCGTCTAGCAGCAGGTCCGGGCCCTTAATCGCGTTCAGCCTTCCAAGAAACAGCACGTAGGGCGCGCCGTCCGGACCGGGCGGTAATGTGGTGACTACGTCCGTGGACGACTCATACTGCGCTGGATCGATGCCATTGGGAATAACGCGGACGCGGGCAGCTGGCACACCGAAAGCCGTGAAGTCGGCGCGTTCATCGTTCGTGATGGCTACGCACATGGCCGCAGAACGCGCGATACGCCGTCCGATCAAAGCGTTGTACAGCCGCTTGATCGCCAGCGAACGGCCGAAGGGCCGCAGCGCGCCCGCTGGGTTAAATAGAAAGGGTTTACCGAGGCGTCGGCAGGCGAGGTAAACGCGCGCGTTCAATGCTGTCCAATGGCCGGACAGGTGCACGATGTCGGCGTCGGCCACCAATGCACGCAGCTCGGCCGTCGACAGGCTGGGCATGAAGAAGCGCGGGTACAGGCAGGGCGACGCGACTACTCGAACGCCATCCAGTGCCTGTTGCCGTTCCCCGACTTCTCCAATTGCCAGTGTGAGAATGGTGCATGAGACTCCCTGGCGCTGTAGAAACTGCGCAATCTGGAAAGTGCGCTCGGCGGTACCGCCACCAGTGACAGCGTCCAGCAGATGATTAACAAGCAGCACTTTCATTGGCGAAGAAACTCTTTGAGATAACGCTGGCCAACTGCTCTTACAGCAGGTACGAGTGCAGCAGGCGGTGTAAATCCCCATTCACGCAACCTGGCAGATGAGTAGATGCACCACGGATCAATTTCGCTTCGACCGCGTGCCTGTAAAAGGGTTCGTAAAATCAGTCTGGGCATGGGAATGGGTGGCAATAGGTAATCTGCCACCTTAAGTTCGTCCATAAGAACCCGTTCGACGCTGCGAAAATTGTTTTCAGGGTCCAAATCTTCCGACACGATGAAAATCCGCCCCTGCAAGGGCCGATCGATATCGCAAAGAAAATTCAAAGCGGCCACCACGTTCTCCACAGGAACCAAATGCATTTTGCGCTGTCCGAAAAGCGAAGAGCGGACATAGTTGCTGACAACTGAGTCGCTGATGAGTCCCCTGCACAAGGACTGAAGTGCCCGTCCGCCTGCACCAAACACCGCAGAAGGGCGTAATATCCCAAAGTCAAATCGGTTGTTGACAGAGTCTTGAAGCACGCGCTCTAATGCAAGCTTGTCCTTCCCATAGCTATCAATCGGATTGCACGCAGTCTGCTCATCAATCACGCCTCCAGCAGTCCGCCCGAAAACCGAAATGGTGCTGCAGTGAATCAGCCGTTTGACACCTTTCGCCGCACATGTATCCGCCATGATTCTCATCGATGCAATGGCAGTCGTTGGGTCTTTGGGCGGTGCATAGGCCAAATTTATGACCGTACAGTCGGGCGTGAGTAGCGTACTCCATACGCTGGGGACATTGATATCACCGCTTACCCACTCGACGTTATTGGCGGCAGGTAGATGATTTGTGTCTCTGCGGGAAAGTGCACGCAGCGATCCATGTGGTCTGGATATAAGAAAGTGGCGTCCCACAAAGCCGCTGGCGCCCGTCAAGACCAGTTCACTCACGATCACTCCGAGCTGCACGAGCAGAAAAAAAAATGGTTCTCTCTGGGAGATCTAAGGTTATATCCATACGTGCTTCATCCTGCCGCGTAAAGAGATGTTCCGCCAAAGTGCAACACAAGGCGATAGGAAAGCGATGAGAAAAAGCCAGACGGGGAATACCTGATGGCGCATGAAAATCCCCGCACCAATTGTGAAGCCGACCATGCCCAATGCATGGGCGGTATATACGGAGCGTTGCAAAAAATAACTGCGAATCGCGAAGTAAACAATGGAGATCCAGAATAGCGCCAAGCCAATCGCACCTACGAGTCCGGCATCATCGAATGCTGTCAATAGAGTGGAATCTCGCCCTTCTCCACGGAACCGCCCATCGAAGGCGATGACTGTTTCCGGCCGCAAAGAAAGGCCGAGGTGGTCACTGAGCTCAGGGAAAAGCCTCAAGATGGCTGCTATCAGTTGCACAGGTGCATCAATCATTCTGTTAGCAAGGACGACCATAGCTTGTGTGCCAGTGTCTTGGTATCCAAGTAATAATCTTAAATGAATAAAACCGACAGCAAAAAAAATGGAAAAAGTGTATACAAGCAAAGGTTGCCAACGCTTTGAATGGCCGGTGGGAAGTAGTATGGCTATTCCTGCAAGCAACAAAAGGAGCAAATAACCCTGACTTCGCGAGGAGGACAGAAAAATACCCAATCCTGCTAAAAATACTCCCACCAAGGTTAACCAACTCCTCTTTGATGACAATTCTGCCTGCCAGACAAAAGAAAAAAACGCTCCCGTGACACAGCACCATAGCGCAAAAAGATTTGGATTGAACATAAAAGCACTGGCACGTTTGATAACCTCTCCATCACTCGCAATGAAGCGTGCCCAAGCCAAATCTTCCATAATTTCAATGTAACCAAGCAATACCGCTGCAAAGGTGAGAAATAAGAGGGCAATTATCAAAGGGTCTATATTGCTCATTTGGTCTTTCGCACTCAATTTCTCCCACGCATTCGCCGCGAGAGGAACGCCAAGAAGCATAAGAATCAATCCCGACATATTGATGATCTGGATCCTATCGATTTCCTGCACATGTATACATAGCCCGGCAATCAAAAGTAAGGCTGGTATCCAGCTACTCGCTCCCAGTCGGAGGCTGAGCCATTTATTCCACTGAAGGCTAAGAATTTTCCCTGCTACGAGAGCCAGTGCGAAACTTGCTTGAATTTTCATTACAAGACTAGATCCGTTCAATCTCTGAGCAGTAATTATTTCAAGCGATGCCCCATTTAATAGTAGTTGAGCAGTAGGCAAAAAATACAAAGCTGGGTAAGCAATCAAGAAAAAAGTGACGCCGTGGATCTTGCGTCTGTTGCAAAACAATGCCAGGCCAAACATAAGCGCCAAACTAAACCACTCGACCAGCGTCACTTGCTTTTCCATATATTTGTCGAATGATGGGCGAAAGGACAGGAGATTTCAGCGAATTTAGAAATTTGCTTCCCCAATTGCTTTTGAAATCAAAAGGGATGCTTTGTGCACATCGTTAACCCCGTACATCGAAGAATCTTTCAATCGGCCTCCTCCCATAGTTGCGCGGACAACTCTTCTCAAGTTATCCAATTTCCGAAGAGCCTGCGCCTGTCGATATCGAAGGCATGGTTGGCGAAGGTTGACTTTAAATGATAAGGCCATTTTTTCTACTGCACTCCGGACTTCTGGAAAGATCCTCTGGTTCGCGCTGCCGAGCGCTGAGCGCAACATGACTTCCCAATCAGGCACACAGCCTGCAGTACGCTCAGGAAATAATTGAGCAAACTGCAGAAAGGCCTCCGCCATGTTTATCTCCAGCGATGGGCAGAAGATCAATGCCGGATGAAATTCAATATTGTTCTCAGCTAGAAACTTCTGCACCTCGTCGCCTTTTCCGCTCCCGTCGAGGGCCGAGACGCCGTTACTTTTCCCAGATGCACCGCCGATGGTGAATGGACGGTGAGAATACAGGTATTCATCAACAAAAAAGGAGATAGCAAACGCTGAATATGCATCTGGCGTTATCGAGTGAAAAAAACGGTTGCCGTATTTAGCTTTATCAATGATCTGCTTATGGACAAAACCATGGTAGAGCTTGGGCATCTCGAAGGTGTATATATCTCGAAATTGGAGACACCGAGTTCGCCACTCCTTGGTGCGGCGGACTTCAGTGATATTATGACTGGTTGTCCATTTCAGTGAATTCGCACGGACTGGGTCAGGAAAATTCGGCCAACAATATTCTGCATTTGCGCCGGAGATGGCGAGCAATCCCGATGCCTTTTGTAAATTTGCTACATAATTAATCGCGTCTGTTAAAAGGCCATCATCATCTCCGATGAACATCAAAAAGCCTTCCTCAACCTTGCTCAAGGCGAATTCAAAATTATCAGCCATGCTAAGTCGCTTGGTTGTCCTAAAATACTTCAACCTCGCATCTGCATGAGCATGAACGACCTCCGGCGTCTGATCATTGCTAAAATTATCACAAACAATAACTTCTAGATTCTCGTAGTTCTGCTCTAAGCAAGTTCTTATTGCAGAGCCGAGTGTCTCGCAACGATCTCTGGTAGGGATGATAACGGTGTACTTTTCCAAAGATACCCCTCATGGTTTGCAAGATATTTCGTGGAACTAGTTTAATTGTGCAATCGCCAGTTATTTACCAAGCGAGCACGAATTATCGGTAACGCTAGCGCTGTTGATGCGACGGTTAGCGTCAATGCCGCTGCCAGTCGCAAGATGTTGAGCAGAGAATTTCCGCTTTCTGGCAGTACGAAAGACACGGCCACTCCCAAAATGCCTCCAGCGAGTGGAAGAAATAGTCCGCTGATAAGCCATGGTTTCTTCTCGTTGGGAAGCAATCGCAAGTGCATTACATGAACTCCGCCCATAATGCATCCAAGATTCAATAAAATCCACGCACATGCAGCCCCAACGGTACCGTAAAGAGTTACTGCGATATAGATCATTGGTGCAAAAACCGCAACACCAATAATATTCTGGATGATAGATAGTTTCGTCCAAGCGTATGCTAGTTGAAGAGCATATGGAAGCACCATCAAGCTGTTTATGGTATTTCCCACAACAAGTAACGAGAAAACTAGACTTGTGTTGGAGACAAGTTGGGCATCATTCGTCCAAAGCAACAGAATAATCTCGGAGAAGCTGGCAAGAATGAGAGCGCTGGGAATGAGTAGAAGCGCCAATAGTTGATACCCAATACGATAGGTATTAAGCATCCCTTCTTCGTCGCCCAAGGTGTGTAACTGCGTTAGCCTAGGAAGGAAAGCATTGAAGACGGGCAAGCTTAATTTGTAAATAGTAGCTGCAGCGGTGGATGCGAGCACGTAGTAGCCAAATTCTGTTAAATCTACCAGCCTACTGAGTACCAACTTGTCCATTTGGGTCAGCGCGGTGGACAGTATGGTGATCGTAATGATGCCGGCAGCGTAGTGCCAGCTTTGGCGAAGAGAAGCAAGAGAAAATCGTGCCTTTCCCTGCGGAAGACTACGCCAGAAAAACCAACGTGTCACTGTCATTTGGCCACTTGCACATATGGCCTGCCAGATGAAAAAAACATCAACTGTAGGCTCAAATAGCGTCAGAGCAACAAAAGCCCCGAAATTTTGCAATATCGAAAAACTAATCAGTAGTGAATTAAGTAAAAGTTGACGCTCTAAGCCATACAACCCACCCATGTAGAGCGTCAGTGGCCAGCGCAAGGCTACTACCAGTCCAATAAGCCAAAGTGCGCGTAGGACGGTTTCTTGACTCAATTCGACTGGTTTAAGCCAATGGATTGTCAAATACTTTGCAGCAAGTGCAATCAGCAGAAAAACAATCAGTGCACCTAGTGCGTATATGCATTCCAAGGTGCGGGCGATGTTGAGGAGTTCACCTGTAGTTTGTGGTCGCGCCATTCGCATTGCTGACTCGCGCCCAAGCGTTTGAGAAAGACCTAAATCCATCGTCGCGAATATCGCCTGCAGCATCGCAAAAATACCTATCAAGGCATAGGACTCCACACCCATTTTCGAAATATAAAATGGGACGAAAACGAGGCTTAGGATGGCAACCGTGCCTTGGCCAACTATGTTGGATATGAGGTTTGTGCGAAGCAGAGTCATGTTCTTCGCAACATTGCGATTCAAGATTACAGGAGTATTATTCGAATATTAAGAAGCACAATTTATCGCTCAAAGTACCGATCGGCATAGAACTCGCTTATCGGCTTGAACCGATGTCGACCGTTTTCTCCTGGTAAGACCAAGCAGTTCCCAGGTGTATCTACATTGATTAGTTGTACACCTGGTGAGACTACAGTATTTTCTCTAATTTCGCAGGCGCCGATAATCGACGCGTTAGGGTAGAGGATCACTCCGGAGGCCAATGTGGGCCGATCGTTCTTGTTTCGACCGATTGTGCACCCCTGGTGAAAAACACAATAGTTTCCGTACGTTGCCTTTCCAAATACCATGCCAACAGTATGACCTATTAGAAAGACCGGTGGTAATTCGACTTCATGGAAGAGGTCGATTCCATTAAGGGTCTTATTTAGTAGGAAGATCTTGGTCGGTAATTCGATGTCAGAACAATTCTCGCTGACAACTCTTGATAAAAAATAAAGAAAGGTCGCGTATTGACCGGAGTTGAGGTGATCAAAACTCTTTTTCTTATACGCTCTTGTCTTGAGAATAGCAAATTCGGTTGTTTTCAAGGCGGCTTGCACCCAGCGTGCCTCTAGCGTCAATGGCGCACCCATTGCTGGGAAAAAATGTTCAAGCTGACGTTCAATGTACTGGCTAAGTGCCTCAGGACTGTAGGTGCTCATATCTTTTGATGGGATTGGCTGGGTTGCCTATAAAAATTTGGTCGTCGCCCACGTCCCTTGTGACGACTGAACCCGCCCCAATGATGGTGTTGCGACCGATTTTGACTCTGGGCAGAATCACAGAACCCGCGCCGATCATCGTGTAATCCCCTACTGTCACGCATCCGCATAGCGTAGAACCTGGTGCAATGTGCACACCATTACCTAATATGCATTCATGGTCAACTGTTGCGTTATGGTTGAGGATGCACACATCACCTATCACCACATCCGCCGCAATAACGGTTCCAGCGAAGAGATGACATCCAAATCCCCATTTGGCAGAAGGAGATGCAATGCAACTTGAATGGCGCAGTGTTGGAACACCCACCCCATAAGCTTTCAAAAGGGCAGTAATTTCTATTCGATCTTTTCCCTTCGCTCCGCCAATGGCCACGGCAGCAGACAAATCGGAAAAATTTCGAACTCCGGTCAAGTACCTCTGCAACCCCTCGATCCCATGAAACACTGGTACATTTTTGACTATAGACTTGGCGTTGGAATCATTGTCAACAAGGGCGACAACCTTGGCTCCGATTTCCTCAAGCATGTCTAGAAGGACCTTCGCATGTCCAGAGCTACCCCAAATGAGAAAGGGCTTACCGTCAGGCATCGCAAGTGCGCCGTATAACATCAACGATCCGTTCAAGATCAACTTGGCTCATGTCGTGGTAACTAGGGAGGTTGATCGCACGATCAGGAATGTCGTAAGCCCACACATTACTGGATTGGGGCCTAAACGGAGGGAGGCTGGAGAGAGGGTGAAAAAACACACGAGCATCTATGTTTTCTTGCTTGAAATTTTCCATTAACTGTTCTCGTGAAATACCCAATTCACGATCGAAGACGACAGTCGGCATCCAAGCTCCATTTATACAGCCTTCGGGTTCCGGGTTCAGCGACAATCCACGAATTTCAGCGAAATGACTTCGATAGCTGCTGAGTATTTCGCGCTTTCTACTAGTTAATTCTCCAATACGAGAGACTTGAGCACAACCGATTGCCGCCTGTACATTGGACATTTTGTATTTGAAACCCACAACATCCGGCCAAAACTGTTTGGCCTGACCGCGCGCTCTGCCATGATTACTGAGAGTAAGTACTTTCTCATATAAAGCATCGTTGTTGGTGACGAACATGCCCCCTTCGCCAGTAGTCATCGTTTTTGTCCCATGAAATGAGAATGCACCAAATGCTCCCATAGATCCAGCTGCTCGGCCGTGATATAAGGAGCCGATGGCCTCGGCTGAGTCTTCAATGACGGGAATGCCAAAGTCCGCGCCTAGCTTCAAAAGCCGGTTCATATCGCAAAGGTTTCCATACAGATGAACAGCCAAGATTGCCTTCGTTCTTGGAGTAATAGCGCGTCGTACTAACTCCGCATCTAAGCACCAAGAGTCTGGTAGAACATCCACGAATATAGGCGTTGCACCCAAGTGGACTATGGGGGCCACAGAGGCGACCCAATTTGTATCAGCCAGGATCACCTCGTCTCCAGGCCCAATGTCCAGAGCGGCGAGACCAATGTGAAGGGCTCCAGTGCAGCTGGATGTGGCAATCGCATATTTTACACCCAGATATGCACTGAACATGGCCTCGAATTGATTGATGTAGTCGTAGCACTTATCTCCCCAGCCATTTGCTGCGGCGTCGGTGGCGTAACTAACCTCAAGTGACGTAATTGAGGGTTTGGTATAAAAGATACGAGTACTCATGAGATCTCCAGCCGCGGCACCGCCGTAACGAATCGACAACCTCCAGCAGATAGTGCCGAGAGTTGAGCCTTTACTTCTGCTGCGATGTTCCAAGGCAATATCACAACATAGTCTGGTGGAGTAGTTTCGAGTTCTTGTGGGGCCAAGATAGGGATATGACTGCCAGGCATGAACTTTCCTTGTTTCGCTGCAGCAGCATCAAAAATGACAGGCAGGAGATCCGGCTTGACTCCTGCATAATTGAGCAGGGTATTACCTTTTGCAGCGGCTCCATATGCAACAATCTTTTTGCCGGCTTTTTTTTGCGCCAACAAGAAGTCAAGAAGATCGTTTTTGACTTGGTTTGCTTTGGCCTGAAAGTTGGAGTAAGTATCCAGAGATTTGAGGCCTTGCGTTTCTTCTTCTCTCAATAGTTCGTTTACGTTGGGTGATGTTGGTCTGGGATCGTCCATGTGGCAGCCGAATACTCGCAAGCTACCTCCGTGGGTATCGATTTTATAAACATCGAATACGCGTAAAGCTGCGGAGCGGAAAATTCGTTCTACCGCCAGAAGCGACAGATAGGAGAAATGTTCGTGATAGACAGTGTCGAATTGTACTTGTGCTATGAGTTGCAGCAGATGTGGAAATTCGAGTGTGATTGTGCCACCAGCTTTTAGCGTAGCTTGTAGGCCAAGGGTAAAATCATTGATGTCCGGAACATGCGCGTATACGTTGTTTCCGACAATCAGATCGGCGCGCTGCTCCTGACTAGCTAATTGCTTTGCCAACGCGTAGCCGAAAAATTCTCGTAATATTGGGATGCCTTGTCGCTCCGCTGCTTCTGCCGTGCTTGCCGTTGGTTCAATGCCGAGACACGGAATATCCATCGCAACAAAGTTCTTCAATAGGTAGCCGTCATTTGATGCTATCTCAATTACCAAACTGCTTGGGCCGAGTTTCAACTTCTCCACTATCTCTTCGGCATAGCGTTTTGCGTGGAGTAGCCACCCTTGGGAGGTACTCGAAAAATAAGCATATTCAGCGCTGAAAAGCTCATGCACTTGCGCATAGTCCTCAGTTTGAACCAGCCAACATGAATCGCAAACCCGCACCTTCAGTGGGAAATATTTTTCTGGTCTACTCAGATCATCTGAGGTCAGATAAGCATTGGAAGGTGGGGCGAAGCCCAAATCCAGAAAGAGATGCGTGAGTGGGTGATCGCAGTGACGACACTTCATATTAGTTCTATGCCTTCAAAGGCCGATGAAAGATGCGGAAATGTCCGATCGCGATCGGACATTTCGGTGATTGGTAAAGGCCAAGAGATGGCAAGATGTGGGTCTAATGCCGGCACGCCACCCTCGTGGGCCGGTTCATGAACTGCAGAGTGGAAATACAACATCTCTGCATCATTTGTCAGTGTTTGGAATCCGTGAGCACACCCTTGAGGGATCAGCAATGCTGTAAAGTTTCCTGCCGAGAGGACTTCTGCGTGCCATTGCAGGAATGTGGGTGATCCACGCCGGATGTCCACAACGACATCCCAAACTCGACCGTGCAGACAGCGCACCAGCTTGGTCTCGCAGTGGGGCGGGTATTGAAAATGCATGCCACGAACGGTACCCTGTCGTTGCGTGAGTGTGATGTTAGCCTGTGCTACCGGCGTGTTCCACCCGACTTCTTTCAACTCCTCAGTACAAAATATTCGGGTCAGATGCCCGCGGTGATCGCCAAGTGGTAGCGAAACTATGCGCCGCAGGCCACAGATGGGTGTGTCGAGGACTTGCACGCGCTTCATGCGGCAGCCATCCATTGGTCGATGTCCCGCTCACACAGGCTGGCTGCGCTGCCGCCGCTAAGGTGCTCTGTGTACCAAAACATGGTGCGGTTTACAGCATCCTCGAGAGTGAAGCGTTGCTCTACTTCCAGCAAAACCCTTGCGCGAGAAGGATCCAGACACAGTAGGCCTGCTTCGTGAGGACCTTCTTGGCTATCGCCGTAAGCAACATGCGCACCTGGGAATGCGCGGCGTGCAATCTCGATCACGCGGCGCACTGGGGCAGCCTCATGAGGCAGAGGGCCGAAGTTGAAAGCGCCGGTGGTTTCGGGGTGGGACCAAAGCTTCTCTGCCATAGCCAGATAACCTGAGAGAGGCTCTAAGACATGCTGCCATGGCCTGACAGCTTCGGGTCTGCGAACGTCCAACGTTGCGGAGGACGACCAAGCCCTAACAGCGTCCGGGATCAGGCGGTCTGACGACCAGTCGCCCCCTCCGATGACATTACCGGCTCGAGCACTGGCTACAGCGACACCACGTTCCTTGAGAAAAGACTTCTGCCAACTGTCAATAGCAAACTCACTCGCAGCCTTGCTGGCACTGTAGGGATCGTGACCACCCAGTGGGTCATCTTCACGGTAGGCCCAAATCCACTCCCGATTCTGGTACACCTTGTCTGTCGTCACCATGACCGCTACCCGGGCACAAGCGATGTCCCTCATCGCATCCAGTACATGCACCGTACCCATCACGTTAGTGGCAAACGTTTCTATTGGCTCCCTGTAACTGCTGCGAACCAACGCCTGTGCCGCCAGATGTAAGACCACCTCGGGCTGGGCATGCCTCGTAACCCTGCGCACGGTGTCCGCATCGCGAATGTCTCCTATATGGCTGTCACACCTGTCCTGTAGTTGTAATAATTCGAAAAGACTGGGTCGTGTTGCCGGCGCAAGTGACAGACCCGTCACTCGCGCGCCCAAACGCGATAACCAGAAAGTGAGCCATGCTCCCTTGAATCCAGTGTGTCCGGTCAGAAGAACGCGGCGTTCACGCCAGAAAGCCGGGTTGGCCTGAAATTTATTGGTCACGTCCATTGCTTCCAGGGCGCTCGCCCAGTTGCCCAAAGCTCTTCCAAATAGGTTTTTTCGCGCAGGGTGTCCATTGGTTGCCAGAAGCCGGCATGTTCGAATGCCCGCAACTCATCTGCTTCAACTAACCTTGTAAGCGGCTCACTCTCCCAACTGCTGTGATCGCAGTCAATCAGTTCAATGACTGCGGGCGACAAAACAAAAAAGCCTCCGTTGATCATGCCGCCATCACCCCTGGGTTTCTCAATGAACCCTGTGACCCGGCTACCATCCATTTCGAGTGCACCGTAGCGGCCGGGAGGCCGAACGGCTGTCACCGTAGCCTTCTTTCCATGCGACTGATGGAACTGGATAAGCGCGCTAATGTCTACGTCAGAAACACCATCTCCGTAGGTGAAGCAGAATGATTTCTCATCCTCCAAATACCGGCGGACCCTACGCAGGCGACCGCCAGTAAGTGTGTCATCGCCAGTATCTACTAAGGTAACTTTCCACGGCTCGGCCTTTTTTTCGTGCACCACCATCGTATTGGTGCTCATGTCGAAAGAAATGTCCGACATATGCAAAAAGTAATTGGCAAAATACTCTTTGATCACATACCCTTTGTAGCCACAGCATATGAGGAAGTCATTGACACCATGCGCTGAGTACATCTTCATTATGTGCCACAAAATCGGTCGTCCTCCGATCTCGATCATCGGTTTTGGCCGGAGATGGGTTTCCTCGGATATTCGGGTGCCGAGGCCTCCCGCTAAAATCACAGCTTTCATAATAAATTGTAATCAGGAAAATTTTAAAGGTTCAAGGGCACCAATTGTTGGTTGGATTCGCATCATCTCGTTTTGTATGATTCTGCTTTCTATTCAGTCTTGGCAGCATAATCAAAGCTTACTGAGGGTTTTGATATTATTGCGAAAGCAGTGCATTGAGCGGATGTCCGACACTATCTTTTGTCGACAACACTAGCGTCTTTTCATCTGAGATTGGCCACTGGATAGAGATATCGGAGTCGTTCCAAGCTAGGCTGCGTTCGTGCTGTGGCGCGTAATAAGCCGTGGTCTTGTAAAGAAAGTCCGCCGACTCGCTTAGAACCAGAAAGCCATGAGCCAGTCCGGTTGGCACCCAAAGCTGCAGGTGGTTGTCCTCCGAAAGCTCCACACCGACCCATTTGCCAAAGGTCGGCGAGCCCTTGCGAATGTCCACCGCCACATCAAACACCGCCCCGCGCACGACGCGCACCAGCTTGCCCTGAGGCTGCTGCACTTGATAGTGCAACCCCCGCAACACCCCCTTCGCACTGCGGCTGTGGTTGTCCTGCACGAAGGTCACATCCAGACCAGTAGCTTCGTTGAAAGCTTTCTGGTTGAAGCTCTCGTAGAAGAAGCCGCGCTCGTCGCCGAACACCTTCGGTTCGATGATGAGCACGTCGGGGATGGCGGTGGGGGTGACTTTCATCGGAGCACCGGGTCTTTGAGCAAGCGCACGAGGTACTGGCCGTAGCCGTTCTTGAGCATGGGTTGGGCCAGGGCTTCGAGCTTGGCGCTGTCGATCCAGCCGTGCCGCCATGAAATTTCTTCCGGGCAGGCGATCTTGAGGCCCTGGCGGTGTTCCAGCGTCGCAATGAACTGGCTGGCCTCGAGCAGGCTGTCGTGTGTGCCGGTGTCCAGCCACGCGTAGCCGCGCTGCATGATCTGCACGTTGAGCTGGCCCAGGTCCAGGTAGGCCTGGTTCACGGCGGTGATCTCGA